>Ga0316208_1001602_pt1 | contig 20653 bp, 22 predicted proteins | sample 3monopyrite_MG_FD_204944 | JGI IMG/M metagenome (GOLD analysis project Ga0316208, IMG submission 204944) | Microbial mat bacterial communities from mineral coupon in-situ incubated in ocean water Damariscotta River, Maine, United States -... | ecosystem: Environmental > Aquatic > Marine >...
TTTATGGTCATGTCCGCAGCAAACAATATCCCAGTCACCGGTGGTTGCCATGGCCTCAGCATAATGCGGGTAGTGCACCATGAATATTTTTTTATCCGCCAGCTCAAGACCTGCATCCTGACCGTAATATTTCACCACGCTGTCATCATTATGATGCAGGCGCGAAAGGCTATACATGTCTCCGGTATTGTTGCCATGAATGACATGCACCGGTAAACCGATAGGATTCAAAATTCTGAGCGTGGTAGGTGCAACGACGTCACCACAGTGAAGAACCGCCTCTGCACCACGTGCTTTGCCATCTTTGACAGCAGCTTCAAGTAAAAAGCGGTTATCGTGACTATCTGAAACAATACAAACTTTCATTATTTTATGCTTCGTGGTTTTATATAGTCAGTTAGAAATAAGGTTTTTCAGGTGCATCCTGATAACGCTGGATAGCAGACGTAATTTCAGCTTTTGCTGCATCGGCATCTAACCAGCCTTCAACCTTCACCCATTTGCCCTCTTCAAGATCTTTGTAATGCTCAAAAAAGTGCTTAATTTGTCCCAATAATGAGACGGGTGCATCTTGCGGGCTTTCCATCTTTTCATAGGATTTACATAACTTGGTAATTGGCACTGCAAGCAGTTTTGCATCAGGGCCTGCTTCATCGGTCATGCTCAACATGCCAATAACGCGGCATTGGATAACCGAACCACTAATTAAAGGAATCGGTGTAATTACCAGAACGTCAACCGGATCACCATCTTCAGATAAGGTATGAGGAATATAGCCATAGTTACATGGATAATGCATCGCGGTATTCATGAAACGGTCTACAAACATCGCGCCCGTTTCTTTGTCCACTTCATATTTTACAGGATCACTATGAGAAGGGATTTCAATAATGACGTTAATTTCGTCCGGGACATTTTTACCGGTACTTACTCTATCCAGATTCATGTAGTTAATCCTCGTGAAAATTCAATATGACCTGTTTATTTGAGAGAGGCCGCAAAAGGCCGGCTATTCTAACAGCATGTTGCAAAAACACATAATTCTGAGGAATTTTTTCAGTTTTGCGTGAATACGCTGAATTTTGTCATGCCTGAAAGAGTCAATGGTTATCCCGGTAAAAACATTTAAAGTATAAAATTCTAAAAGGACGTCAAAAATCAGTGTTAATAGCATTGACTTAGCTGAGTTCAGCGATTAGTTTTAATGTTTATCGCATATTATTAAATTGGATTGGATTGAAATTTAGAAATCCAGACGCGAACATAACGCAGATTAAAACCCGAATTAATGGAGTATAAGAATAATGAGAATCGTATTAATAGGTGCCCCAGGTGGCGGTAAGGGCACACAGGCTAAATTACTTGTCGATAAATATGGCGTCCCTCAAATATCAACAGGTGATTTGTTGCGCGCAGCGGTAAAAGCGGGCTCACCACTGGGTATGCAGGCCAAACAAGCAATGGATTCCGGACAACTCGTTTCTGATGAAATCGTGCTCGGCATGATAAAAGAGCGCCTTGCGGAAAGTGATGCACAAAACGGTTTCATTTTAGATGGTTTCCCACGCAACATTCCTCAGGCAGAAGCGCTGGACAGCTTATTAGATGATGTGGATAAGCCATTACAAGCGGCATTATTAATTGATGTTGAGTTTAGTATTTTAATGCAACGACTCACAGGCCGTCGTACTTGTGGATCATGTGGTCAAATGTTCAACATCCACACCTCACCACCGCGTATCGAAGGGCGTTGTGATAAATGCGGTGGTAATTTAGAACATCGTGCAGACGATAATGAAGAAACGATCAGTAATCGCCTGGGAGTGTATGAAGCTGAAACAGCTCCACTGGTTGATTACTTCCGTAAGCAAGGCAAATTACGTACGGTTCGTGGTGTTGGTGAAGTGGATTCGATTTTTGCCGCCATTCAACGGGTGTTAGAGAGTTTGCCAAGTGGTCATGCTGCCAGCGAAGTAAAAGTTGAAGAAAAACCGGCTGCCGAACCTGCGGCCAAGAAAAAAGTTGTGAAAAAGAAAAAAGCCAGCAAAAAGAAACCTGCGGCGAAGAAAAAATCTACCAAGAAGAAATCAAGCAAGAAAAAATCAGCTAAGAAGAAAGCGACAAAGAAAAAGACGAGTAAGAAGAAATCAAGTAAGAAAAAGACGGCGAAAAAGAAAGTGGCCAAGAAGAAGGTTGCTAAGAAAAAGGCAAAGAAAAAAGTAAGTAAGAAGAAAGCAGCTAAGAAAAAGGCAAAAAAGAAAGTCGCTAAGAAGAAGGTTGCTAAGAAAAAGGCCAAGAAAAAAGTAAGTAAGAAGAAAGCAGCCAAGAAAAAGGCAAAAAAGAAAGTTGCTAAGAAAAAGGCTAAGAAAAAAGTAAGTAAGAAGAAAGCAGCTAAGAAAAAGGCAAAAAAGAAAGTCGCTAAGAAGAAGGCCAGGAAAAAAGTAGCGAAGAAAAAAGCCAAGAAAAAAGCGAAAAAGAAAAGTTCGCGTAAAAAACGTTAATTTTCGATTTTGTATTCGGCTATGAGAATGCGGGCATCATGCTCGCATTTTCATTTACATCGTTGATGATAAATACGGGTATAAACCCCAGTTAAATAGTGCCAATTAAAATAGAAGTCATACTAATAAATCAAAAAATAACTAATACTATTTTTAATACTGCCGATACAGGTTGTAATGATTAAATTTTCGGTGTAACAGAAGATAAAATATGCTTGAAGAAAAGAACATAAAAGAAGCAAAAATTTTAATTGTTGATGATCAACCTGCAAACGTGACGTTGATAGAAAAAATGCTTGATATTGATGGCTACATCAATGTTCTGTCAACGACTGATCCCACTCAGGTCGAATCAATTTACATGGAGCAGAATAGTGATCTTGTTTTGCTTGATTTGAATATGCCAGTCATGGACGGTTATCAGGTTCTGGCAAAAATACGGGAAGTCGATCCCGATTACCCTCCTATTATTGTATTAACTGCACAAAGCGATCGCGAATCAAGAATTAAGGCTTTAGATTTAGGTGCGCGTGATTTTTTAGCCAAGCCTTTTGATCGGGTAGAACTTATGACGCGTATTCGAAATATGCTGGAAGTGAGAATCATGGCGACAGCTATGAAGAATCAAAATAAGGTTCTTGATGGAATGGTTAAAGTGCGAACCCAGGAATTAAATGATACCCGGCTTGAAGTTATTCGTCGTTTAGGCCGTGCTGCTGAATATCGGGATGATATGACAGGTTTTCATATCATTCGAATGAGTCGTTATTCTCAAATGCTTGCTTTAGCAGCCGGCATGGATGAAAAACAATCAGAAGTATTACTGAATGCCAGTCCAATGCATGACATTGGAAAAATCGGCATACCTGACAATATATTGCTAAAACCAGGAAAGTTAGATGCCGAAGAATGGACGGTAATGAAAACCCATGTGGATATTGGTGTGGAAATACTTTCAGGATCAGACTCCGCATTAATGAGCATGGCGGCTGAAGTTGCACAAAATCACCATGAAAAGTGGGATGGCACAGGTTATCCATGTGGCCTTGCCGGTGAAGACATACCCTTTACGGGTAGAGTGGTTGCAGTAGCGGATGTCTTTGATGCACTGACAACAGAACGTCCTTATAAAAAAGCATGGCCTGTCGAGGATGCGGTCGAATTCCTAAAGGAGCAAAGAGGGAAACATTTTGAACCTAAATTAGTTGAGTTATTTTTAGAAATACTCCCAGATATTCTAACCATTCGAGATCAATATTCAGATACCTCTGAAGCATAAACGTCGAGCTATTATTAATAGAAATGGAACAATCCAAAGTAAAAATTTTAGCCGTTGACGATAATATCGTTAATATCAAAGTACTTAGTCAATATTTGTTAAAACAAAATTATGACGTTATCACCGCTGAGTCCGGTGAAGAAGCCATAAAAAAATATAAATCAGAAACACCGGACATCATATTAATGGATATTATGATGGGTGGCATGAATGGGCTCGAAGCGACGGCAAAAATAAAAGCATTATCCGGTGATGTATGGATCCCTGTTATCTTTATGAGTGCACTCGCCTCTGAGGAAGATAAAATTAAGGGCTTAGATGTTGGTGGTGATGATTATATTACCAAGCCGATTGAATTTAATATTCTCGGAGCAAAATTAAAAGCCGTTCAACGTATTTCTGAGATGCAAAATAAGCTTTCTGCCGCCATGATTGAGCTTCAACAGTATAAAAAAGCTGAAGAAAGTGAGCAATCAATGGCTTATGACTTAATGGAAAGGTTATTTGATGCCGGACATCTTGAAGGAAAAGCTTTCCATGTCTGGCATATTCCCGCAACACGTTTTAGTGGCGACTTAATTGTTACTGAAAAACATTCTGAAGATCGTTTTTATTTATTACATGCCGATTCTACCGGACATGGTTTAACAGCTGCACTGCCATTATTGCCGGTATCGCAAACATTTAATCATATGGCAGAAAAAGGATATTCAATCGGACAGATTGCGAGACGAATGAATCAGCAATTAAAAGCCATTATGCCAATTAATCGTTTTGTGGCGGTGACAATTTTATTGGTAGATTATGCAAATAATATGGTTGAGACATGGAATGGTGGTAATCCGGCTGTTTTTGTCGTCAATGAAAATAAAGAGGTTGTTACTAAGTTTGAATCAACACACCTGGCGTTAGGAATATTGCCAGATGAATCGTTTGATGCAAAAACCGAATTTGTAAGTTGTAAAGGCAATAATTCGATTGTGTTATATTCAGATGGTTTGATAGAAGCAGAAAATACTGAGGGCAAGCCTTTTGATGAAACGATGTTATTAGATGTGTTAAAAACTGACTCGAACGCATCTATTCTGCGCAATAATATTGTTGAAGCTGTAAGTACTCATCTTGATGGTGAAAAAGCACATGATGATATGTCTTTAGTTGTATTAAACACACAAATAACTAATTAACGTTTAAATTTTCGGCTTATAGCCCCAAGTATATTAATCGCCACTCCTGAAACCCATTCTTTAACCTGTTGTAAATAAGAACGCGTACTCCATTGATTTAAAATGATTAAATCACTCTTAGAAAAATCATGTTTAAATAATTCAATGATTTGCTGATGGCTTTTAGTATCATAAATTTCAACATTAGCATCAAGATTTAGAAACTGGTTCCAGCGATCAAGATTGCTTGAACCAATGGTAAACCAGTCATCACATAAAATTATTTTAGTATGAGTAAAGCGGGGTTGAAATTCATAGATGGCAATATTTGCTTTTAATAAACGCGGGTAATAGCGTTGGATACCATAAGTAATCCATTTGTGATCACTATACGGGCCAGGGAAAATCAAACGAACATCAATACCTTTTTTGGCCGCATGACGTAAAGCACGTCGTATTTTCCAGCTGCTTATAAAATAGGGGGATGTCAGCCAAACATGATTTTTGCTGGATCGAATACGGGAGATAATGGCCCGTATCACTTCATTTTTTTCAGCACCAGCGGCAATAAGAACGCGTGCTTTATTTTCGGTGTTTGTGGTTTTGTTATTTTTTAGTTGTTCATTCGTAATTGTTGACGGCTTATATTTTTCCCAGATAAGGCGGAAAGAATGGACTAAATCCAAAACAATATCACCGTTGATTTTAAGCATAACATCATGCCAGTAATCAGAGTTGGTATCAGGATTGAATTGATCGGTGATACCTGCGCCGCCAATAAATGCAATATGGTCATCAACGGTTAATAATTTTCGATGATCTCGTTTTAAACTTTGGCCAAATTTAAAAAAACTGGCAGGGTTATAAAGTAATATTTCTATTTCCGATGTTGTTAACTTATTTCTATCACTATTACTTAAACCGCCGGAACCATATTCATCTAATATAATAAAAACATCAACACCACGTTTTTTTGCTTCACATAGATTCTTAATAAAAACATCTGCTGTTTCCCCGGATTCAAATAAATAAGCTTCCAGTAAAATCCGTTTTTTTGCTTTTTTTATTTCAGCAAGCATAGCTGAAAAATAGTCAATACCATCAACTAACACTTCAAAGGTGTTGTGATAACGCCAGGGGTATTTGTATGCTTTCGTTTTCACTTGATATGTTTTTGTTAAGTTGTATCTATAGAAAATATTTTATTATCTTTAATCGCTAAGCTAAATTTTCCGCGAAGTAACTCCTGTATTGTTTTACCCGCAAGCTGGTAACGCCAGCCATGCAGCAAGGGGATGTCAGTTTCTCCAGTAATTAATTTTTCCATTGATTTTCTGTTTGCAATATTAGATGGGCTTATGTTTTGTTTGTTTGCAATAAGTTTCAACTGTATCAGCAATAAATCAGCAACAATTTCCTGATCGGCATTGAGTCTTTTTGGCTTTTTAATGGAGGGTAAATCTGATTCAGTTAATGCCAATGCATCCTTAACACATTCAAGAATAAATTTCCCTGAGTTATCAATAATTGTTTTTTTAATATTGGCAATGCTTTCTAATTCAGAAATATTTTTAGGAAGTAGCTGTGCCGCGGCAAGTAGAATGTCATCAGCAAGTATCCAGCGGCGTGGGAGATCTTTTTTAATCGCCATTTTCTCACGCCATTCAGAAATATTTTTTGCCGCTGCGAGTTGACGGGGTCTTAAACGATTAATTCCTTTTACTCTATTCCATGCATCTTCCGGGTGAGTAACATATAAATCTGGTTTACATAACGCGTCAAATTCTTCATCAAGCCAGCTTTCTCTGTTTTGTTCGGTAAGTTGTTTTTTTAATAGAGGATACAGCTGGCGTAAATAAACAACATCATCACTGGCATAACATATTTGTTCTTTACTTAAAGGGCGCTTACTCCAGTCGGTACGGGTATGAGCTTTATCGAGTTGCACCTCTAACACTTTTCCAACCAGAGCAGCGTAACCAACCTGCTCACCATAACCTAAAAGACTGGCTGCCAGTTGTGAGTCAAAAAGAGGATGGGGAAGCTGCTGATTTAAATCATAAAATATTTCATAATCTTGTCTGGCGGCATGAAGCACTTTCAGTTTATTTTTATCATTAATGATATCCATTAATGGTGAGATATCATGTAATGCAATAGGATCAATACAGGCTACAATATCCTCGGTTGCCAGTTGCAGAAGACAAAGTTTAGCCCGATAGGTTTTTTCACGAATAAATTCGGTATCAAGGATGAGTAACGTTGAGTCCTTTATACTGTCACAGAGATCTTGCAGTTTATCTTTTGTATCAACATACAAAATTTCATATTCGATTTTATTGTTATCTGACATCTAATAAAGTCCTAACGGCTGATTTAGCTTGTATAATAACAAAATGCTATTTCTTGTACGAGCCATGCAGGGTAAGATAATGGATTAAAAGAATAATAAAGAGTAAAACCTTGCCATGTTGCGATTAATAAGAACTTTTTGGACAATTTGTCGATTGCAGGCAGGCCCGCAAGACTTACCTAAAGGTCGTAATTTACTTATTTCAGTCGTACTGGCAGGTATCATTGTTGATAGTTTCGCATCATCCCTATTAATCCCTAAATTATCCGGGCTGAAAATATTATCAACCGTGGCACTGTATAATATAGTGTTATTAGCCGCCGTTTTTTTATTACTAAAACTCATTGGCTATAAAGAACGTAGCTTACAAACACTTACCGCTATCGCGGGTTCCGGTTTGTTTATCAGTCTGGTTTTATTGCCTGGGTTAATTATGATGAATTCGGCTGAAGAACAGGTGAAGTCCTTTGCTTTTTTTATATTAATTGATAATGTCTGGCGTATTTCTGTTAATGCACATATTTTTCGTCATGCACTTTCTGTTAGTTTATTAATGGCGATGATAGTTTCAGTAAGTTACTTGCTTTTGGGGCTGCTTGTTGCTGAGTTTTTATTACCAATACAAAATCAATAAAGAGTCGTTAGGGAAGATTAATGCATATTCATATTCTTGGTATTTGCGGTACATTTATGGGGGGGCTTGCGTTGCTTGCGCGTGAATTAGGGCATACGGTGAGTGGCTCAGATGCCAATGTTTATCCCCCCATGAGCACGCAATTACAAGAGCAGGGCATTACCTTAATGCAAGGTTATGATCCGGCACATTTAGCCCCTGAGCCTGATATTGTTGTTATTGGCAACGCCTTGTCACGTGGTAATCCTGCTGTTGAAGCCGTTTTAGAAAGAGGGTTACGTTATACCTCTGGCGCACAATGGTTATTAGATTATGTATTACATGATCGCTGGGTGCTGGCTGTTGCAGGTACACATGGGAAAACCTCGACAGCAAGTTTATTAGCGTGGTTATTAGAAGATAATAAATTGTCACCGGGCTTTTTAATTGGTGGTATCCCCGGGAATTTTGGCATTTCTGCACGTTTAGGTGAGACGCCTTTTTTTGTTGTTGAAGCAGATGAATACGATACGGCATTTTTTGATAAACGTTCGAAGTTTGTACATTACCATCCACGCACTTTAATTTTAAATAACCTTGAATATGATCATGCCGATATTTTCCCTAATATCGGGGCGATACAAACGCAGTTTCATCATTTACTGCGTACCGTACCGGCAAACGGCTTAGTGATTAGTCATGCAGATGATCTTTATTTAGATGAAACAATCATAAAAGGTTGCTGGACACCGGTTGAATATTTTTCAGGCAAGCAAACAAAAGATTGGCAGGCAAAACCTGTCACTGATGATGGGCGTGAGTTTGATGTCCTTTTTAATTCAGAAAAAGTCGCGTCAGCTAAATGGTCAATGCTCGGTCAACATAATATGGATAATGCTTTAGCTGCGATTGCAGCCGCACGACATGTCGGCGTACCTTCTGAATTATCTGTCGAAAGTTTATCGGGCTTTAAAGGTATTAAACGCCGCATGGAAGTTCGTGGTGTTGTAAATGATATTACGGTTTATGATGATTTTGCACACCATCCAACGGCGATTAAACTGACTTTAGATGGTCTGCGTAAAAATGTTGGTAATAAAAAAATAACTGCCATACTCGAGCCGCGTTCAAACACAATGAAAATGGGCGTGCATAAAGAGTCGCTCGCGGCATCTTTAGCGATTGCTGATGATATCTATTTGTATCAGCCAGAAAATTTAGGTTGGGATCTTGCAACAGAATTAAATATGAATTCTTTAGCTGTATTTTCTTCAACGCAAGCTATTATTGATAAAGTGGTTGCTGAAGCAAAAGCCGGTGATTATATTATTATTATGAGTAATGGTGGTTTTGAAGGGATTCATGAGAAATTATTAGATTGCTTAATGGAAAAATATAATTAACTATAATGACCACTAAGTTGTATTACGAGAACTAAAGTTAGAGCATGGAATAGGCAGGTGCAAATTAATGCCGTCTGCCGCAAGGTGTGCTAATACGTGAAAATAGAGAATTAAAAAACTATGGTAAATGAAAAACAAACCCCGGTCATTTTAGCTTTAACGGGTGCATCCGGCGTACAGTATGCTTTGCGTTTATTGGAATGTTTGCTTGATGCAGGTACCCCTGTGTATTTAATGGTATCAAAGGCGGCACAAATTGTTTTATCAATGGAAACAGAATTAAATGTACCTGCAAAATCAGCAGATATGGCGCGTTTTTTTACCGAACTTTACCAAGCAGAAGCAGGCCAGTTAAGCGTTTTTAGTCAGGAACAATGGACAGCGCCCATCGCGAGTGGCTCGCACAAAGCGAAGTCCATGGTGGTTTGCCCATGCACAACCGGCACTTTGGCGGCAATCGCGAATGGGAACAGTGATAATTTACTTGAGCGCGCTGCCGATGTCATGCTGAAAGAAAGAAGACAGCTCATTATGGTTGTAAGAGAAACTCCGTTTTCACATATTCATTTAGAAAATATGCTTCGTCTTTCTCAGGCGGGTGCAACCATTATGCCGGCAAACCCCGGTTTTTATCATAAACCAGAAAGTTTAGACGATATTATTGATTTTATGGTCTCTCGTATTCTTGATCATTTGAATATTAGTCATAACTTATTACCTCGCTGGGGTGAATAAGGTTGAATTGGGATTTTCTCGAATTTGTGCCAGACTATAGAGAGTCAATAAAAATACAGATAAGCAACTTAGTATTATTTTAAAGAAGTATTCATAAAGTATGAGTGACGTAGAAAAAATAAAAATACCTTTATTTCCACTGAATGCTGTGCTCTTTCCCGGTGGTGCATTACCTCTTCGTATATTCGAACCACGTTATCTGGATATGATCAGTGATTGTATGAAATCTGAATGTGGCATTGGTGTCGTTTTAATTGAAGAAGGGCATGAAGCCGGTACTGCAGCAAAAGCGCATGAAATTGGTACGATGAGTTATATTTCGTACTGGCACAAACGTAATGACGGTATGCTGGGAATCACCTTGATGGGTGAGCAACGTTTTCGTGTTTTATCAACTGAGGTTAAGTCAAACCAACTTACTGTTGCTGAAGTAGAATTATTGCCGGGTTTTGAACTCTCTGAAGCAGAGCACAATACTGAGAAGTTTGTTAAATTATTAAAACAAATTATTGCTCAACTCGAACCACCTTATACCACCATGACAAAATATTATGATGATATGGACTGGGTTAGTGCTCGACTTATAGAATTATTACCATTGCGGTTGATGGATAAGCAAAAAATGTTATTAATGAGTGATGTAAATGAAAGAATCAATTACCTTCACCCATTATTGATAACAATGGAAATGCTTTAAGCTATTGCAGGTTCAACTAAAATATTACAGCGTTAAAAACACCTTCTCAGCTGCATTCAATGTTTTTTCTATATCTTCATTAGTATGCGCACCTGAAACAAAACCTGTTTCATAAGATGACGGCGCTAAATAAACACCTTCTGCCAGCATCGCGTGATAAAAAGTTTTAAATCGTTCCGCATCACAAGCACTCACTTGCTCAAAGGTGCTGATATTTTTTTCTTCGCTAAAAAAGAAACCAAACATTGCGCCTGCCTGATTCGTTGTTAATGAAATATTAGCTTTCGTTGCACGTTCTTCTAACCCTTTTGCGAGTTTTGTCGTTTGTTTAGTTAGGGCTTCAAAAAATCCGGGTTGAGAAATCAAGTTTAGCGTTGTCAGGCCTGCTGCCATAGCGACCGGATTACCTGATAAGGTTCCCGCCTGATAAACCGGTCCAAGTGGTGCGATGTGTTCCATGATTTCACGTTTGCCACCAAAAGCACCGACTGGCATACCACCACCAATAACTTTACCTAATGTTGTTAAGTCAGGTTTGATATTATAGAAACCTTGTGCGCCACCGAGTGAGACACGGAAACCTGTCATGACTTCATCAAGAATTAATACGCTGCCATATTCATCACAAATTTCACGCAAGCCTTCAAGAAAACCGGGAACAGGTGGAATACAATTCATGTTACCTGCAACGGGCTCTACAATAATACAGGCAATGAGATCACCCATTTTTTTAAACGTCTGTTTAATTTGTTCTATGTTGTTATAGCTTAATGTAATCGTATGCTCGGCGAGTGAAGCGGGAACACCCGGGGAGGTGGGGACACCTAATGTCAATGCACCCGATCCCGCTTTAACCAATAATGAATCCGAATGACCGTGGTAACAACCCTCAAACTTTACAATTTTATCGCGACCGGTATAACCGCGTGCCAAACGTAACGCACTCATTGTGGCTTCTGTTCCGGAGCTGACCATTCGAACCATGTCCATTGAAGGAACTAATTCACAAACTTTATCAGCCATTTGAGTTTCAAGCTCGGTCGGTGCGCCAAAGCTCAGACCATTTTGCATGGTTTCCTGAACACTTTTTAAAACATCAGGATGTGCATGCCCGACAATCATTGGCCCCCATGATCCGACATAATCGATATATTGATTATCGTCTTCATCATAAACATATGCGCCTTTTGCTTTCTTAAAAAAGACCGGATCTCCACCAACTCCATTGAATGCACGCACGGGTGAATTGACACCCCCGGGGATATGTTTTTGGGCTGCAGTAAAAAGTTCGCTTGAACGGGACATAGTTAAATTTCCTTTGTTTAAGATTAAATAATGGACGAAGTCATTTAATTTCTGTCATTGCGAGCGCAGCGTGGCAATCTGCTAATTTAAGCTATTCTACTTAGAGATTGCCACGTCACTACGTTCCTCGCAATGACAGGTGTTATTAGTTAATGGTGTGATTATAAGTCAGACACACTATTTAGGTGAATCGATTATTTTAACAAATTTCTGAGTCGAATCTAAAATATCCTCTTGTCCAAATAGTCCTTGAATAACCGCAAGTATATCGGCCCCTTCGTTTAATAATGAGGGCGCGAACTGGTGGGTAATACCACCAATGGCGACGATAGGGATGTTAATGGACTTTTTTGCTTCTTTTATTATTGAGATGTCAGCCGCAGGTGCAGAAGGTTTGCTTAAAGAAGTAAAAAAACGACCAAAAGCAACATAATCCGCACCGTGCTTTTGAGCCTGTTGTGCTAGCTCAATTTTATTATGACAAGTGATACCAATAATTTTATTTTTACCGAGTTGTTGCCGAGCTTGTTTAATGTCAGCATCTTTTTGGCCAAGGTGAACGCCATCTGCATTAACCTTAATGGCAAGTTCAACATTGTCATTAATAATAAAAAGAACATTATTTTTTTTACAGAGAGCTGAAAGCGCGTTCGCTTCAGATTCTTGCTGCTCTAAGGGGGCTGTTTTATTTCGATATTGCAGGATATTGATACCACCTTCAATCGCACATTGTGCCTTATGAATAAGATTATCTCCCATCAATTCGGGATCGGTGATGGCATAAAGTCCGCGTAAATTATCCTTACTCATCCGCGTGTTGCCAGTAAAAGCGATGGGGAATAAGCTGACCTTTATCACTAATTTTGAATGCGTGCTTTAAGGTATTCCAGCTATAGTCCTGTGCTTCATTAATGGCATTAAAAGAATCTAAACCCTGAGCAATCAGAGCCGCGATAGCGGAGGCAAGCGTACAACCTGAGCCGTGATACTCATGAGGAAGGCGATCCCAGCTGAAGGTTTCAATATGTTGTCCTTCATCAAACCATAAATTATTTACATGTTCATTGTCTTCATGTGTGCCAGTCAACAGAACAGAGTGACAACCCATTTGCATGAGTTTTTCACCGCAACGCTTCAGGTCGTTTTCATCTGAAAGCAAACGCGCTTCAAGACTATTTGGCGTGAGGATTGTGGTGTGAGGCAGTATCAAATCCACAATAGCGGTAATGATGCCGGATTCTGTTAAATCTTCTCCGCCACCAGCAGCAAGGACAGGATCAAAAATGACAGGTAATGTCGGGTTGGCCCTGAGTACCACAGCGATAGACTCAAGAACTTTACGTGAGCCTATCATGCCAATCTTGATGGCTTTTACTGAGACGTCTTCAAGTAATTTATTGACCTGCTCGGTGAATAATTCCGCGTCAACCGCCTGAAAACGGCTGACATTTTGCGTATTTTGTACAGTCAGGGCAGTAATAATCGGAACGGCATGCCCACCCATGCTGGCAATGCTCTCAATATCAGCCTGAATACCTGCTCCACCAGATGGATCAAAGCCCGATAAGCATAAAATTGTAGGTGGTGTGAGTAACATAATTTAAAGATTGTTTACCTGTAAAATATAGTCGCTTATTATAATCTAATGTAGACTTAAAGAGTCATATAAATAAATACAGGAATAACTGCGTGTCGAGTTCTAATACATCCCCCAAAAATTTAGAACAACAGTTGCTTACCTTGCAGCAGGAAGTTGATCAGCTACGTTTAAAAAATGCTGATCTTAATGAGCGCCTCAAAGCCTATTCTTCAATTAGTACAGGTCAAACTTCTTTAATCAATAAACTTATCGATAAAGTGCCTTTTGGTGTGATGCTATTGAATCAAGAGAGCATGGTTATTCATGCAAATGTTGCTGCCGGAAAAATATTTGATACAAGCGCATCTAAAATGAAAGGGCAGCATTGTAATCAATTTTTTGAATGTTATAACGAGTGTGATAACTGTCTCGCTCTGGGTTCTGAAAATAAAGAAATCAATCTACGTCCAATTCGTTGTGTTGGTAATGATAAACACGTGATACACAGTGCTTTTGTTAGTCATGAAGGTAGTGAAAACATCGTTGTGGAAACATTTATCGATATTTCCGAAATAAAACATGCCGAAGAAGAGTTAATAAGAATTAATAAAACAAAAGATGAATTTCTCGGTATGATCAGTCACGAGTTACGCACACCGTTAAATGTTATTCAGGGATATAGTTCGTTATTAGAGGAAGAATTAAGGAATGTAGAAAATACAGATGTTGCTATATATGTTGAAAATATTCATCATTCCGGTGAAATATTACTTCAGCTAGTCAATAACCTTCTTGAACTGTCTAATTTAACGGTAGGAAAAGTTCAGGCTGATAACATTCCGATTGAAATTCAAATGGTAGTAACGCAACTACAATATCGTTTAGAAAAAGCTTTTGAAACAAATAAGAATAAATTAATTATAAAGGTAGACGATATACAACCATTCGAACAAGATTTAGCTTTGTTAATGAAAGTGCTGTATGAAATGTTAATGAATGCAAATAAATTTACTGAGAATGGTGAAGTTACGCTATCAATTACTTTACAGAAAAAAGATGGCGCAGACTGGTTGAACTTTCAAGTGTCAGATACTGGTTGTGGTATGACTGAGAATACCATAAACCAGATATTTAGTGCCTTTCACCAGGCGGATTCATCTTTAACCCGGACTTATGAAGGCTTAGGTCTGGGCCTGAGTATTGTCGAAAAAATAGTAAAAATTATTAATGGTTATATAGAAGTTGAAAGTGAACTAGGCAAAGGTTCAACCTTTGCCGTTTTATTACCCTATAATATTATTACTTAGAAATAATATTCATTACTTATTTTTTTCTACCTTCCAGCGAGTAATCATTCCTGCGGTGATGTGATCGGTCACATGACAATGATATAACCAGTTCCCGGGATTGTTAGCATTCATATCTACACTACGCATAGAGGTAGGTAATAGTTCTACTACGTCAGTGCGTTGGCCATAATCGAGCACTGTTTTCCCATGCCAGTGAGCTGTATGCAAATCAACTTCCGAACCCATAGCAATTAAATGCCAGCGGACACGTTGTCCTTTTTTTGTAACAAGGCCGGTTAGGTTTCCAAAAATATACCCATTAATCGCATGTTTCAGATTGGCTTCTTCTTCACGGTCATGATTTTCCTGTTGTTCATGAAGCTGCTCCCGGCTCCACATAAGCACTTGCACCTTTCATATCGGCACCTTCATTTTGTTCATCATAGTGCATACCATGAGGATGAATGCTTAAGGGGTTATCGGCTTTATTTAAAAAGTGTATTTTAAAAGTATCGCCTTCCACTGCACGTAATTGCGGGTCAAGCATGCCCATCCATTCGGGTTGTTTAGTTTTTGTTGTATAACTGCCATCGCTATAACCGATGTAACGGTACTTTTTATAAACAAGATTCCCCCCCCCCACATCCATTGTGTGGCCGGGCATTATCAAATTCTTACCACTGGGAGAAAGGGGAGCTGAAAGATTCAGCTCATATAAAAAATTAAAGTATTCTTGATTTAACTAATTGAAAAACATATAAAATATTAGAATGGTTTTACAGAGGCAAGAATAATGATGGCAACGAGAATGAGCACCGGTGCTTCATTAAACCAACGATAAAAAACATGAGTGTGGTTATTACGGTCATGTTTAAAATCTGCAAGATATTTCCCGCACAGTAAATGATAAATCACTAAAATAACAATCAGCGCAAGTTTGATATGTAACCATAAATCCTGACCAAAACTTGCCCAGGCATAATCCAGTAGCATCACAATACCAAAACCAATAGTGAAAATAGCACCGGGCGTCATAATGCCGTAAAAAAGTTTACGTTCCATAATTTTAAAACGATCATTGCTGATTTTGTCATCCGACATAGCGTGATAAACAAACAAACGCGGCAAATAAAATAAACCGGCAAACCATGTCACCATAAAAATTAAATGTAAGGCTTTTAACCACATAATCCGGCTCCTAAAGGAAAACTGTCATTACGAGAAGGAACTAAAAACATAGTTTTTAGTTTTGACGTGGTAATCTCATGACGAGTGCAATATATCATGAGATTGCTTCGTCGTTACACTCCTCGCAATGACGCGGTATTAATAATAACCACTATGGTCATTTTTTACTGCAGCGCACATATGAATTCGTACCTACAAGATTTAAGTGAATAGTAATATGCAATGTTGTATTATTTTTTGTCGAGTATAGAAACTATTCGTTTTTCCCAAATTGCCATATCCATTTCACCAATTTTCTTCTTAATGATTTGTCCTTTGTCATCAATAAGAAAGCTCGTTGGTGTTAAGCTAACCTTTCCAAAGGCACGCACTGCTTCGCCTTTAAGGTCAAACGCAATTCGGTAAGGCACTTTTTTACGTTTAACCATTTCCATTACATAATCTGGTCGATCATAAGGCATCGCAATACCAATGATTTCCAACCCCCGGGAATGTAACTTGTGATAGAGCTCAATCAAATGTGGCATTTCTTTAATACAACCCGGACAGGATGTTGCCCAAAAGGTAATTAAAACAGGTTTACCTTTTAAACTCGAAAGTGGCAATTTTTTTCCATCAAGCATTTGCAAAGTAATATCAGGTGCTTGTTGTGCACCAGAAGGGGCGAGCCATAAATAAGCGATACTACTTATAATTAGAATTGCAAAAAGGCTGATGAGTTTTTCTTTTGTTTTCATATTAATTTATTTTTTTCCGTCTGAATGAGTTGTTTTAGCTAAGTATACTTCTGCTAATGCCTGATATATCGGTGTTGGGCAAACCAGATGTGAGACAGCTTTTGCAATAAGTGCCGTTGCCATTAAAGGCATTAACATGGAAGAGCTGTCAGTCATTTCCATCACAATAACAAACGCAGTAATCGGTGTCTGTACCACGCCGGTAAAGTAACCCACCATACCTAACATGACGATAGCAGAAAAAGGAATACCCGGCATAAATTGTGCGAGGTCTGCACCTAAGCCTGCACCAACAGAAAGTGAAGGGGCAAAAATACCGCCAGGAATACCACTTAAATACGATGCAACGGTGGCCAGCAGTTTATAAAACGGAAAAGCAACTGAAACCTCACCACCATCAACCAGATTTTTTGCTTCAAGGTAACCGGTGCCAAATGTTTGCCCGTCGGATAAAAAGCCAAGCAAACTTAAAATAAGTCCACAGAAAAAAGCAATGCGGATGGGATATGCGCTTAAATATGCTGCTATCTGGCGTGTTCCAAAAATTAAGCTGCTGCTGAATAAGCCACCGAGTAATCCACCCGTAACACCACAGGCGATAACCGCAATCCAGGCTGAAGAAAGCGCAATACTTTCGGTTGAGTGACCAAAGTACGTGTACTCGCCTAAAACAGAAAGCGCGGTAACACCGGCAAGTACAACAGCAATTAATAAAGTGCCACTTTTTCGTTCTTCAAAAGAACGACTCATTTCCTCAATAGCAAAAATAATTCCGGCGAGTGGGGTATTGAATGCAGCAGAAATACCTGCCGCACCACCGGCAAGAATAAGCACCCGTGTCATGTCGCGGCTGCGTAAGTTAGGCATAAATTTTCGTAAGGAATATAAAATAGATGCGCCAACATGGACAGTAGGGCCTTCGCGTCCAATGGATGCGCCGCTAAGCAAACCGAGGCATGTGAGAAAAATTTTAGCCAAAGCAACTTTTAATGAAAGAACTTTTGAGCGCAGGGCATGACTGCTCATTGATAAAGCTGCAATGGCCTGCGGAATACCACTACCTTCACTGCCCGGAAAAAAACGGCGGGTTAACCAGGCGATCAATGTTAAACCAAGTGGCGGTAGAGCGTAGGCAATTAAAGGTTGATCACGGTATAGCTGATGATACAAACCGTCTGCATGGTGGCTGGCTAATGCAAAAAATGCTGCGACAAGACCAAGCGCTATCGCGCTGCCCCATAAAACAAAACGGACTTTCCATTTGTTAATAGAAAGCAAGCGTCTTTTGGTGCGGTGATAGTGTCGCTTATACATAATGCGGGGGATCTTAACACGAAAGACCCTGTAGGTTGGCCTTCAGGCCAGCACGGTGTCTGTTCATAAAAAAGAAATCAGTTATATCCAACAATTTGTCGGCCTAAAGACCGACCTACAAGTAAAAAAAGTAATTTTGTAGGTTGGCCTTCAGGCCAACGCGGTGCTTATTTGTATAGAAGAAGATTAGCAATAGCAGATAAAATGTTGAACAGGATTAAATCCGAATATAAGACCAGCCATTTTTCTGGCGTTTAACAATTTGGTTAATGGCAGAAGTAACAACATCAGTATCGGGTAATAATTTAAGTTTTTTGCCTTGCTCACGCTGAACACGGTTTAATGCCTGACCACACACTTTGACCGCAAGGTTATTATATTTATGCTGCAGGTTTTGTAAGCGTTCGTTGTAATCAGTGCCTTTATCTGTGACTAAAGCAAGTCCATCACTGTGGGTTAAAATTTCAAGCTCAAGCTTGCGTGAAGATTTCGCATATTCTTCAAGTAATGATTCTGCTTCATTAAGCACAACATTCAATCGCTTTGGATTCGCAGTGGTAACATTCAGCATTAACTTCCAGTTTTCTGCATTATTTTGTGCGCCGACACTATGAGCAACCTGAGAAAAATTAATAACATCATTCGAGTGCATGGTTTGGTGTGATGTCCAGCCAGCAATAGTGCCAATCATAATAAAAATAGAAGCAGCAGCAAACCATTTGATCTTTGTTAATTGGAAAGGTTCATTCATTCCTTTGTGACGTTCAGGCACTTCAATGCTTTGGTAAGATAGTTGCACCAGGTTTTTTACTTTTTGTAACTTACAAACACGCTGACTGAGCTCTGCGTCGTGTCGAATAGCATCAAGAATTTCTGCCTGTTCAGTTGCTTCAAGCTGTCCATCTATGAACGCATTTAAATGTTCATCAGAGTATTGTGTTGTATTTTGTTTTTTCATGTCGCTCATTTATTTTACTACTCTTTATTTTACTACTCTTTATTTTACGACTCTTATATAAGTGCCTTGTGTGAGTACATTTTGTTCTTTAAGTTCCAGCAACTGTTCTGCTAATGCTTTTCGTGCCCGATTTAAACGGCTCATCACTGTACCAGCTGGTAAATCTAGAATCTCCGCCACTTCAGCATAAGAAAAACCTTCAAGATCAACCAGTGATAAAACCTGCCGTTGCCCTTGCGGTAAAGCGGCAACCGCTTTTTGTACTATATCGGTAATGTTTTGTCTTTCTTGAGCTAATTCGGGTGTGTCATCATTTGTAAAAACACACTCGTCAATATCATCTGTTGGTTTTTGCTGTCTTAAATAGTCACGCCAGCAGTTTGATAAAATAGTAAATAACCAACTATTCATCTTTTTCATATCACGTAATGAGTTTGCATTACGTATCGCCTTTATTACGGTGTCCTGAACTAAATCGTCTGCGACATCAGCAGCATGACACCACGAGTATGCAACCTTAAATAAACGGGGACGCATCTCTTCCAACTGTTTTTTAAATGTTGGTGTACGGCAAATAAAATTTAATGGATTCATTTATTTACAACTTTTATCAAAAAATGAGTCCGTTACTATAGCAGACGTAACAACATTAAAAAATATTCCGTTTTAGATCAAAATAAATATATAAAGTTAAAACAACTACCCCGAAAATGCCCGGTAAGGGGATTCCTCTCCCTCATATGGTTACTTCAGTGACATTATTCCATCTCAATGCCAGCTATAAATATTAGCATCTTCTAATTTTAAGTTAAGAATATGCTTATATACAAGGTGTAAAATGCAATGGTTTATTTTAATTGAATTATTGTGGAATAAATCAGGAAGGTGCTTCGTCTTATTTCTAAAGGCAAATTCATATACTAAAAAAACTGAATTAGTCTAAATATAAAAGCGAGATAACTCGTAACTAAAATAATCCTCGAGGGGGGAATCTTATGAAGTCAAATCTTATAAAAGTGGTTGCGCTTTTAGCATTATTGGCATCACCGTTTATCGGTAGCCAGGCAGTTGCAGCAGGTGGTGCATTCGCTGAAGAAAAAGTTGTATTACAAATCAGTGACCCAAATCCATTCAAACAAACATTAGTGCTTAATGTTGCTAGCAATATTATTAAACACTACGGACAAGATTCAGTAAAAGTTGAAATTGTTGCGTTTGGCCCGGGTTTACGTTTGTTATTTGCGGATAACGCCAATAAAAATCGTGTTGATGCATTAGCCGGAGCGGGTGTTACTTTCAGTGCGTGTGCAAACACAACGCGCAATATGGGTAAGAAATTAGGGCATCCTCCGGTACTTAACTCTAAAGCAGTAACCGTATCAGCGGGTGTTGTACGCATTATCGATTTGGTTAAAAAAGGTTATATCTTAGTTAAGCCATAATCTTTAGTTAAATAAAATTAGACCTTTAATAAAAAATTAAAATTTAGGGGAAGTATAAAATGAAGAAGTTTAAAAAAGTTGCACTTGTTGCAAC
>Ga0316208_1001603_pt1 | contig 20644 bp, 16 predicted proteins | sample 3monopyrite_MG_FD_204944 | JGI IMG/M metagenome (GOLD analysis project Ga0316208, IMG submission 204944) | Microbial mat bacterial communities from mineral coupon in-situ incubated in ocean water Damariscotta River, Maine, United States -... | ecosystem: Environmental > Aquatic > Marine >...
AGTTACTAAGAGATTTCCTAATTGGAGTTTAGAAAAAGATATCTATACTGTAAATTATCATGAAGATGGTAATAATACAAAAAAACAGTATAAGGTAAAACTTAAAAATCAAGATGAAGTTATTCGAGTAAAATTAAATGAAGAAGGCGCCTTTTTATAAAACAACGTCTTTAAGTTTAGAAGCACAATCAATAATTTGATTGTGCTTCTAAACAAGATAGCATTACTATTAAATCAATCTTGAAACCGATAATACCCACATTTTAAATACGCGCCTTCTGGAAAGGAAATAGGATGATCTGTGTCATGCTGTGTCTTTAAAACCACTTTAAAGCGTCTGTTTGTTGAAGCTAAGGCTTTATCATTTATATCTAAAAACTCTTCAGCTAACACTCTTGAAGAACAAGATGCCAAAACTAGCAACCCTTTTTTTGCTGTTAGTTTCTCTCCTAATTCTGCTAATTGTGCATATTTCTTTTTAGCCAAATCAATTTCTGAAGCTTGTTTTGCAAAACTTGGCGGGTCAATCACCACAACATCAAAAGTCACTTTATTTTTAATGAGGTTTTTTAATTCCGCGAAAGCGTCACCAGCAATTATTTTATGCTTTCCAGAATACGGATTCAACTTTCCATTTTCAATGGCTATTTCTAAAGCTTGTTTACTAATATCTAAGCTTGTTACTTCTTTAGCACCATTATATAAAGCATGTACCGAAAATCCACCTGCATAACTAAACACATCCAATACTGTTTTTCCTTTACTCCACTCGCCTACTTGTTTTCTATTAGCGCGATGGTCTAAAAAATAACCCGTTTTATGACCTTTGATGACATTAGCAGAAAAGTTGACTCCGTGTTCTACAAATTCAATAACTTCATTATTTAAAATTCCGTAAACCACCTGACCATCTATCAAAGCATTAGTTTTACTAATTTGTAGGTTTCGGCTCAAACGCATAATCACGGTTTTGGCATTTGAAATTTGTTGTAAACTCGGAATAATGGTTTCTAAATAGGGCAACCAAATTTCAGAATATAACTTTACAACTAAAACCGAATCATAGACATCTGCTATCAATCCAGGAAATCCATCATTTTCTCCAAATAGCAACCGATAGCTATTAGTTTTAGTTCTCAGTAATTCTGAGCGTTTCTCAAAAGCAATTTCAATTTTATGATGAAAGAAATCTGAATTAACTTCTACTTTATCTTCAGTATTATGGATAATCTTAATTCGTATTGGGGAATTAGCATCATATAAACCTAAACCAATAACCTTGTTTTTATTCTTGCTAAATATTATCGCTAAATCCCCTGTTTTTGCATCCTCATTAACTTTAACTATACTATTTGAAAATACCCAAGGATGTCCTTTTACTACAAACTGCTCTCCTTTAGCATTTAATTTCACTGCTAAGTTCTTTGTTATGCGATTTGTCTCGAATGATATATTATATGCCATAATTATTTCAAACTTATTAATACCGTAGTTTAGTTTTAAAAGCACAAATTAACCTTAAAAAAGTCAATGATTCATCATCTTATAACCAAAACTAGACTCTTTACCTCCATTTGTGGCTATAAGGGTTGATATTTAGTACCTTTGAAAAACGGATTCCCTCTGTCGTTACTATTAATTGAATAAAATTAAATTCTTGTCATAACCTATTTTAAGAAACATGAAAAATATTTTAATATATGGTGCTTCGGGTCATTCTAAAATGATTGTAGATATTATTCTTAAGAACAAGAATTATACCATCAAAGGTCTGGTAGATTCTTATAAACCTATTGATGAAGACATATACGGATACAAAGTTATTGGCAATCTAGTTACACTACCAAAGCTTATTAAAGAGCATAACATTCACGGAATTGTTATTGGTATAGGAGATAATAGCACTAGAAAAAAGGCTTATGATAATATTGCAAATATTGCTCCTGATTTGGAATTCGTGTCGATTGTTCATCCTAGTGTCATATTAGCTCATGATATTACAATACCTAAAGGTACCGTAATAATGGCTGGTGTTGTTATAAATGCAAATGCAAAAGTTGGCGAGTTCTGTATCTTAAACACAAAATCATCTTTAGGTCATGATTCAAATATGTCAGATTTTTCTAGTTTAGCATCTGGCACGATTATAGGTGGCAATGTTCAAATTGGTTATTGCTCTGCAATTTGTCTAAGCGCATCAATTACACAAAATATATCAATCGGTAAACATACTGTTATAGGCGCTGGTTCATTAGTATTAAAATCTATTGGTGATTGCAAGCAAGCCTTTGGTGTTCCAATAAATACGATTAAGGATAGAGAACCAGATTCTAAATATTTAACCTAAAAACATTATAGTTAATTATTTTAGTACATGACAAAAATTTAGAATAGAACTATAAACGGCACATATCTAGCATATTACGGCTATTTCGTTAGGTAGACCTCACAGGTTTTGAAAACCTGTGAGGTCTTTGTTATCCTGAAAATGGTGTGTTTTATTTCTCAAAATTAATTTTTGTCATGTACTTAAGTCAATTATATATAAAATTCATTCACTACTTCTCGCCTTTTCCCAGAAGCCAATAAGGGAATCTCATCTACGTAATTGATTTTTATAATGGCATCTTCACCAAAATGTTCTTTATAATCAGAAATCAATCTAGTTTCATCAATAAACTGATCTGTATTTAGATTAAAGTGGTACTCTATCTTACTTTTTTGAACTAATTGAAATTGTTTAAATTTACCATAATCCAATAATCGTAATGATAAATGTGAAGATATTAAACTACCTTTTGTATTGTAGAGTTGATCTACTTTTCTACCTGAAATTTCGGTAAAAAAAGGTTGTCCTTTTTCATCTAATTCCATAACACCAATATCTCCTGTGTCATATCTAATAAGAGGTGTTGCAAAGTTGTATAAATCTGTTAAGACAATGCGCCCTGATTCTCCATATGGTAACTCATTATCTTCATTTAATGCCAGAATCTCCATAACGTAGCTCGAATCATTGATTCTAAATTTTAAATCTTCAGAGTTTATTTGTTGCGCCATTATACCAGTTTCATTATTAGAATATCGAGATAATGGTACGACTCCAAAATACTTCTGTGTTGCTTTTTTTGTATAAGTATTTAAAGTCTCAGAAATTGTAATTATAGATTTGGTTTTAAATTGAATTGGATGCTCATCCAAGGTATCTAGATATTTACAAATCTTTTCAAAAGCAGATGGGTAACCTACAAAACTAATACTTGTTTTGCGTTTATTGAGTTTGGCTATGAGTTCAGAAATGCCGTCTTCAGACAGGTTTAATATGTTCCAAGGCATTATATTTTTAAGTAAAAAATCTAGTTTCAACTTTAAACTCGACGTTTTGGGCCAAATTTTAATAAACACTAAAAAATCACCAATCTCATAATTAGATTTTGAAGATAAGTGAATATTATCAGCTTTTATTTTATAAACCTTTTCTTTGTTTTGATAGAGGCTAAAAGGTGAACCTGTAGATCCGCTTGTAGAAGCCACTTTACATCCTTTTTTATTGAACTTATTAGAAAAAAACATATCAAAATTATCGCGAATTAAGTTTTTATCTACCACTGGAAAATCTCGTAATGTTTTATAATTTTTGTCCTTGTAAAATGAAGTGGTTTTTGTAGCGTGATTTAAAAGTTCTTTTAGTTGTTTAGCATTCTGAGCTTCAGCCCAAGTTCTATCCTTTGCTTCTAAAACATCTTTAGTGTATTGACAAGTTTTCTTTAAAGAGCTTCCTTTAAATCTATCTAGCATCCAGAAAATGTGTCGTCTTAATTTCAATTTTGTTTAGTTAGGCTACTGTAAATCTAGTTAAATTTAGGTTTACTGACTTTAATTTCACTTCCAAATATTAAAAAAACGCAACCATTTCTGATTGCGTTCTTTACTTCTAGCTTCTCCCGATAACTATCGAGACTTCTAACTTCTAGCTTTTTATTTCACTTCTTCAAAATCTACATCTTCCACATCACTACCTTCTGCTTCTCCGTTTTGGCTAGCATCTGGTCCTGGAGTTTCACCACCTTCTTGCGCTTCAGCTTGTGCTTTGTACATGTCTTCAGAGGCTACTTTCCAAGCTTCGTTTATCTTATCTAAAGCTGGAGTAATAACTTCTAAATCTTTAGATTCATAAGCTTTCTTCAACTCTTCTAAAGCATCAACGATAGGCTGTTTTTTATCTTCTGATAATTTATCGCCAAACTCTTCTAATTGTTTTTCCGTTTGGAAAATCATAGAATCTGCTTCATTTAATTTTTGAGCTTGTTCTGCTGCTGCTTTGTCTGATTCTGCATTTGCCTCAGCATCAGCTTTCATTTTTTGGATTTCTTCATCAGTTAATCCAGAAGATGCTTCAATACGAATATCTTGTGTTTTCCCTGTTGCTTTATCGCCAGCAGTAACGTGTATAATTCCGTTTGCATCAATATCAAAAGTTACTTCAATTTGAGGCGTTCCACGTCTTGCTGGTGGAATACCATCTAAGTGAAAACGACCAATAGTATTATTATCGGCAGCCATAGCACGCTCACCTTGTAATACATGTATTTCTACAGAAGGCTGATTATCTGCCGCTGTTGAAAATACTTGCGATTTCTTAGTAGGAATCGTTGTATTTGCTTCTATAAGTTTTGTAAACACATTACCCATAGTTTCAATTCCTAAAGATAAAGGTGTTACATCTAAAAGTAATACATCTTTAACATCACCAGATAAAACACCACCTTGAATACCGGCACCTAAAGAAACAACTTCATCAGGATTAACACCTTTACTAGGCGTTTTTCCAAAGAATTTCTCAACTGCTGCTTGTACCACAGGAATACGTGTAGAACCACCAACTAAAATAACTTCGTCAATATCCTTTTTACTTAAACCAGCTGCTTTTAAGGCAGTCGCACATGGCTCAATAGTACGTTTTACTAAATCGTCTATTAACTGCTCAAATTTAGAACGTGTTAATGTACGCACCAAGTGTTTTGGTCCGCTAGCCGTAGCTGTAATATAAGGTAAGTTAATTTCTGTTTGCGCAGAAGATGATAATTCAATCTTCGCTTTTTCAGCAGCTTCTTTTAAACGTTGTAAAGACATTGGGTCTTTACGTAAATCCATGCTCTCTTCAGCTTTAAACTCATCTGCCAACCAGTTAATAATTTTTTCATCAACATCATCACCACCTAAGTGTGTATCACCATCTGTAGACAATACTTCAAATACACCATCACCTAATTCAAGAATAGATACATCATGTGTTCCTCCACCAAAGTCAAAAACAACTATTTTTTGGTCTTTTCCTTTTTTGTCCATACCGTAAGCTAAAGCAGCCGCAGTAGGTTCGTTAATAATACGTCTAACTTTTAAACCAGCAATTTCACCAGCTTCTTTAGTGGCTTGACGTTGACTATCATTAAAGTAAGCTGGTACAGTAATTACTGCTTCAGTTACATCAGTTCCTAAATAATCTTCAGCAGTTTTCTTCATTTTTTGAAGAATCATAGCCGATAATTCTTGTGGCGTGTATAAACGACCATCAATATCAACTCTAGGTGTATCATTATCACCTTTTACTACCTTATATGGTACACGTTCTGCCTCTTTTTTAGACTCAGAATATTTGTTACCCATAAAACGTTTAATAGAATAAACCGTTTTAGTTGGGTTTGTAACTGCTTGTCTTTTTGCTGGGTCACCAACTTTAATCTCTCCTCCTTCTACAAATGCAATCACCGATGGCGTAGTACGTTTACCTTCCGCGTTTGGGATTACAACAGGCTCGTTACCTTCCATCACAGAAACGCAAGAGTTGGTTGTTCCTAAATCGATTCCAATAATTTTACTCATAATATATTTTATTTATTGTTTATAGATTTCCGTCTTCACGGAAACGTTGTGTTCATTTTTATTTTCAAGTTGTATAAGTCAATCTTTATGCCAACTCAAAATATCTGACACAGTGTCATATTTTCAGTATGCAGTCGGCAGTAAGCAGTCTTCAGTCACACTCAAACGCCATGAAACTTTGGTCTTCCGTCATCCGTCTTCTGTCAATTTTTTTCTTTTGGGCGCAACCACAAGGGTCGGGCTATCCGTTACAAGTCCTCGCTCCTACGTCGCTGTGGGCTTTACACTACTATCCCTTGCGCACTAGCTTGCAGCATCAGTTTTAAACAACAAACTTTTTTCTTTTCCACAACACTTTGCGACTTTGCGACTTTGCGAGAGAAAAAAGTATTCCGTCGCAGTCTCAGTTTACAGTTTTACTCAAAAACCCAATTCATTCAATTCTTATAATACGCCGCGAATCTCTGTGAAAACTCTGTGAATCTCTGCGAAACACCCACAAGAGTAATCCTTCCGTGATAATCCGTGTCAAAAAATAATAAATCAAAAACAATCTATCTATATTTGCTCAACTATATCGTTTGAGTAATATGGAATGTATCTCTGTTTTCGACATGCTAAAAATTGGAGTTGGCCCTTCAAGTTCTCACACACTTGGTCCTTGGCGAGCAGCCGAACGTTGGATTAAAGAACTTAAAACGGCCAATAAATTTGATAATGTTCAAAAAATAACTGTAGACCTCTATGGTTCTTTGTCCCTAACTGGAAAAGGACATGCAACAGATTATGCCCTTATGCTTGGTTTATGTGGTGCTAATCCAGAAACCATTCCTACAGAAAAGATTAACGCAATAATTACAGAAATAAAAAACACCAACACATTATCTTTTAATAATGAAAAAGTTTTAGCATTCAACCCTAAAACAGATATTGTTTTTAATAGAAAATTTTTACCATTTCATGCTAATGGATTAAAATTCTCAGCAATTTGTAATGGTAAAAAAACGACTTCAACGTTCTACTCCATTGGTGGCGGTTTCGTTGTAAAGGAAGAACGAAAAAATTCTAAAAGAAATTTTGAAATAAAATGCACATTTCCTTACCCAATTGATAAAGGCACAGAATTACTTCAGTTTTGCTCGACATTAAATAAATCTACTTCTGAAGTCGTTTTAGAAAACGAAAAATCAATTCGCACAGAAATAGAGATTGATGCAGAATTAAAACGCATTTGGGATACCATGCTTGATTCTATGTATACAGGTTGCCATACGGAAGGCAATCTTCCTGGTGGTTTAAATGTAAGGCGTCGTGCCTACGATATGCATAAAAATCTACAAGGTGCAACACCCTACAACAATCCTGTGGAATGGATTTATGCTATTAGAAATACAGAGGTTAAATTCCGTCAAATACTTAAATGGGTCAGTTGTTTTGCTTTAGCTGTAAACGAAGTTAATGCTGCCTTGGGGCGTGTAGTAACGGCTCCAACCAATGGAAGTGCAGGCGTAATCCCATCTGTTTTAATGTATTATTTAGTCATTGAAAACCATGATGGCAATTTTGAGGATATTAAAAAATTTCTACTAACAGCAGGAGAAATAGGGAGTATATTCAAGAAAGGTGCAACCATAAGTGCTGCTATGGGAGGCTGTCAAGCAGAAATTGGGGTGTCATCAGCAATGGCTGCTGGAGCACTAACCGAATTACTTGGTGGCACGCCAGAACAAGTATTAGTGGCAGCCGAAATTGCGATGGAACATCATTTAGGTTTAACCTGCGATCCTATTGGTGGTTTGGTACAAATACCTTGTATAGAGCGTAACGCGATGGGCGCCATAAAAGCTATTAACGCTGCCGAATTAGCCCTAGATACCAACCCTGAAAACGTTAAAGTACCATTAGATAAAGTAGTAGCTACCATGTGGGAAACGGCAAAGGATATGCATTCTAAATATAAAGAGACCTCTGAGGGCGGTTTGGCTGTTGGTGTGTATTTAACTGATTGCTAGTTTCAGTTTGCAGTCGCAGTCACAGTTTTCAGGCTTACTCAAACGTTTAAAACTCATAGTTTTCTTTCGTTTTCTACCTTCAATAATATTCCACTTTTCTTTTCTCTCTCTTCTCTACTCTATTTTCTATTTCAACTTTGCGTCTTAGCGACTTTGCGAGAGACAAAGTTTGCAGTCGTAGTTTCAGTTTGCAGTCGCAGTCGCAGTTTTCAGGCTTACTCAAACCTCTAAAACTCATAGTTTTCTTTCGTTTTCTGCCTTCAATAATATTCCACTTTTCTTTTTTCTCTCTTCTCTACTCTATTTTCTATTTCAACTTTGCGTCTTAGCGACTTTGCGAGAGATAAAGTTTGCAGTCGTAGTTTCAGTTTGCAGTCGCAGTCGCAGTTTTCAGGCTTACTCAAACGTTTAAAAATCACAGTTTTCTTTCGTTTTCTACCTTCAATAATATTCCACTTTTCTTTTCTCTCTCTTCTCTACTCTATTTTCTATATCTTTTTAGCTTCTTAACCAGATAAACACAAGCTTTCCATAAATCCCCAACCAAAATAACTAATAACCAGCTATCAAAGTTTGCTTCAAAGAAAAGTTTAACAGGAAATACCAAATAAATTTAATCAATCATTTTAAAATTCATTTGGTATACTTCTTAATTTAGTATTTTTACGTGCTAACTAAATTAAAAAATATGTCTGTAGCCAAAAATGAATACAAACGCGTTACCGTAAAAACATTAGTAGATATGAAAGCCAATGGCGAAAAAATATCTATGCTTACTGCCTATGATTATACGATGGCAAAAATTGTTGATGGGGCTGGTATTGATGTTATTCTTGTAGGTGATTCTGCAAGTAATGTTATGGCAGGGCATGAAACGACGCTACCAATTACCTTAGACCAAATGATTTATCATGCCTCTTCTGTAATTCGTGCTATTGACCGGTGTTTGGTAGTTGTAGATTTACCTTTTGGCAGCTATCAAAGTGATCCGAAAGAAGCTTTACGTTCTGCCATTAGAATAATGAAAGAAAGTGGTGCGCACTCGGTTAAACTTGAAGGCGGACGCGAAATAAAAGAATCCATAAAGCGAATTTTAAACGCTGGTATTCCAGTAATGGGACACCTAGGACTAACACCTCAGTCCATATATAAATTTGGAACCTATACTGTTCGTGCAAAAGATGAACAAGAAGCAGAAGATTTAATTGAAGATGCAAAAATGCTTGAAAAAGTAGGATGTTTTGCTATTGTATTAGAAAAAATTCCAGCAAAACTAGCTAAACAAGTTGCAGAGAGCGTTAGTATCCCAATAATAGGTATTGGAGCTGGACCAGATGTAGATGGACAAGTTTTGGTTTTACACGATATGCTAGGAATGACACATGAATTTAATCCTAGATTTTTACGTAGATATTTACATTTATATGAAGAAATGACTACTGCCATTTCACAATATGTAGCTGATGTTAAACGTGTTGATTTCCCTAATGAGAGTGAGCAATATTAATCCCATTGCCCTACGGGCATTTCCTCGAAGGGGAAAATAAAATCCGTATAAATTAAAGCTAGCAAATCATTAGAATAAATATTTGCTAGATTAAAATTTAAATATTGAAATCACTAATAACTCTGAGAGTCTCTGTGCAACAGAAAAACATGAGAGGAAGTATCAGTGAAAATCTGTGAAATCCGTGCCTAAAACCAACATGTCAAAAATAATTTCAAATAAAGACAACCTTCAGGTGCTTTTCGAAGACAACCACATCATTATAGTAAACAAACGTGCTGGTGATATTGTGCAAGGTGATAAAACAGGTGACAAACCACTTAGCGACGTTGTAAAAGAATATATCAAAGACAAATACAACAAACCTGGAAATGTCTATTTAGGAACTGTTCACAGATTAGATAGACCCACCACTGGTCTTGTTATTTTTGCAAAAACAAGTAAAGTACTTCCTAGGCTTAACAAATTATTCCTTTCAAAAGAAATTAAGAAAACATACTGGGCGATTGTGAAAAACAAACCTATAAAACATGAAGACACCCTCATAAATTGGCTTATTAAAAATCCTAAAAACAATAAATCAAGAGCTTATTCAAAAGCGGTTTCCGAAAGCAAAAAAGCTATTCTTCATTATAAAGTCATAAAAAAATTAGATAATTACTTTTTGCTTGAAATTAATTTGGAAACGGGCAGACACCACCAAATACGTGTACAATTATCAAATATAGGATGCGCAATTAAAGGTGATTTAAAATATGGTTTTGACAGAAGTAATAAAGATGCCAGCATTAGTTTGCACGCCAGACATATAGAGTTTATTCATCCAGTAAAAAAAGAACCGATTTCAATTGATGCGCCTTTACCAAATGATGCTATTTGGAATGCATGTTTGTTGTAAAACCTAATAACCTGTGTTTGGTTAATTATTATAATTGTATCAACTTGAATTTTAGCTATAAATAACGAATCTTATGTCCAATAAAGTCTCATTTAGACCTTATAGGTGTTAAAATTAGGCCTACAAGGTTTTCAAAACCTTGTGGATTGCTAAACTTATTAATATTCAATTATTTACTAATCCAGCTCAGGTTAATAACCTAATAACATTATAATTTAAAAGAAAACTAGATCGTGGTTAGGGATTGCAGCGGCATCCTTTTTAAAGATGATAAGCTATAAATATAGGCTGGCTAATAATTAACAGATTGCCACGTCCTTCGTCTTCGCCATGACACTTTAAAAAGATATAGCCCTATGACTTCGCTCAGGATAAACTCCAAGCCCACCCTTTCGTCCCGATAGCTATCGGGAGCTATCGGGAGTGGTAACCTGCCGGCAGGCGCCAAAAAAATCCAGCATATAGCTGGATTTTTATTATCACAAAATTAAAATTTTCTAACTGTTTATTACCAACCTAAAACCTTCACCATGAATATTAAGTATTTCTACTTTTTCATCTAGCTTCATGTACTTACGGAGTTTCGCAATATATACATCCATACTTCGCGAGGTAAAATAATTGTCATCACGCCATATTTTTGTTAATGCCAATTCTCGTGGCATTAAGTCGTTTTCATGTAATGCTAATAAACGCAATAACTCGTTTTCCTTTGGTGATAGTTTAACGGGGTTTTCACCATCAAACTTCAAGAAACGCAGTTTAGAATTTAAATCGAAACGTCCTATTTTAAACTCAAATTGTTTACTATCTGAAATGGTTTCGGTAGCTTTTCTTTGAATAATAGCTTTAATTTTCATTAAAAGCACCTCGCTATCAAAAGGCTTATTTAAATAATCATCCGCACCTACTTTATAGCCTTTTAAAACGTCTTCTTTCATCGTTTTAGCCGTTAAAAACACAATAGGAACATCTGTGTTTTTCTCTCTTATTTCTTTAGCTAAAGTAAACCCATCTTTATAAGGCATCATTACATCTAAAATGCATAAATCGAAATCGTCTTTCTTGAATTTCTCGAAGCCTTCCATTCCGTTTTTAGCATGTGTAACTTCATACTCATTCATCATTAAATAATCCTTAAGAACGATTCCAAAATTAGGGTCGTCTTCAACTAATAATATTCTTTTTTTATGCTCTTCCATAGTTATGATATTAACGGTAGCTTTATAATAAAAGTGCTTCCTTTTTCTTTTTCTGATTCTACTGATACATGACCTTGATGGTCTTCTACAATTCGTTTAACGTAGGCTAGACCTAAACCATGACCTTTTACGTTATGAATATTTCCGGTGTGCTCTCTATAAAATTTTTCAAACACTCTTTTAGCAGCCGCTTTACTCATGCCACTACCATGATCTTTAATTTTTAAAATTATATTTGTCCCTGCATTTTCAGTATACACTTCAATTTTGGGAGCCTCTGGAGAATATTTTATTGCATTATCCAGAATGTTTACTATAACATTGGTAAAATGGGTTTCGTTCGCTAAAACTGATGACTTTTCTGCGTTTAAAAACGTTTTAATATAGCCTTGTCTATCTTCTACCAAAAGCTCTACATGTGTTAAAGCGTCTTCAACTAAGTCGTGTAACTCCACTCTATCCTTACTAATGTTTAGCTCATTTTTCTCTAGTTTAGATATTCTTAGTACATTTTCAACTTGCGCATGCATACGCTTATTTTCTTCCTTTATCATCCTAAGATATCGCAGTACCTTCTCTTTATCATCAATAACTTTTGGATTCCTAATAGCATCTAAGGCTAAGTTAATAGTCGCGATTGGTGTTTTAAACTCATGCGTCATGTTATTTATAAAATCCGTTTTAATTTCTGAAATTTTACGCTGTTTTACCAACTGAAATAAAGCGCTTAAATACGCCAGTATGATAATGGATGTGAAAATCACAGATAAAAAAATCATCCCAATAATACCTGATAAAATAAATTTTCTATCATCAGGAAAATTTACTATGAGTCTATATGGTGTTTGATTGTTTTCATCATAAAATATAGGAACTCTAAGTTTAGATTCGGGATTATACTCAAAGTTATCACTTCGTACTTTAGTTGCTAAATCATTACTATAAATGGCAAATTCAAAATCGATATCAATACCATCTTTTTCAAGTTTCTCTGATAACAACCTTTTAATTTCTTTTTCTGAAACCCGCTTATGAATTGGTGTTCGTTTTGAAATTTCTTTAAAACTCCTATCAAAACTCAACTTTTGTGCTTCATCAATAGTACCACTTCTTATGATTTTAGTAATCGGACTTTTAATGTCCTTTTCAGTAATTCCTGCACTATTATATATTTCTGTAGTTGATTTTGCAGTAATATTTTTAATATCAATGCTATCTAAACCAATGTCAAAGAGCGAAGAAGATAGTTTATAGTTTTCTTCTAAAACATCACCTCTATAAATGAACATTTCTTTTGTGCTGTTGTTTTTCTGATAAATCAGCAACTGAGAAACAGCATCTTCATCTGTTTTTTTCTCACTATCTAAGTTAAAAAACTTAGAAAAATACATTTCTGATTCGTTTTCTTCAATGGTATTAGAAACATAATTAAGTGCTTTAACAACATTAAAATTAAAACGTTCATTTTCGTTATCTACCGAATCATTAATATAATAAGCTTGAATAGCAATAATACCAACTAGAGACAAACTCATGAGTATTATTAACAGGATAAATAATTTTTTGCCCATCATTCAAAATTAACATTTTAACATTTAGTAATCTTATGTTTTAACCTTACATTAACAAAAATGTTAAAATTGTAGTTTCTTAGCCCATTTTAAGAATTTCCTTATGAATCTTTACAACTTGTTTTTTAGTGTTTTCAAGTTCAATATTTTCAATAACAAAATGAGAATGCTTTACTTTTTCTTTATCTGTCCATTGATTTTTCATAATGGCTTCAATTTTTTCTTTTGAAGTATTATCGCGTTTGAGTAAACGCTTTATTCTTGTTTCTATTGGAGCAGTTACAGTAATTACAAAATCACATGCCTTATGTCCTCCATTTTCAAATAAGATAGCAACTTCTTTAATCACATAGGGTGTATCTTGTTTTATTACCCACTTTTGAAAATGTCGCGCCACTTTGGGATGTACTATAGCATTCATTTTTTGTAAATACCTTTTATCATTGAAAATGATATTTGCTAAGAAGGGTTTATTTAATTCATCATCAATATAAGCCTCATCACCAAATAATTTGATGAGTTTTCTTTTGATAATTTTAGATCTTCGCATCAAGCCTTTTGCTTCTTCATCAGCAATATAAACAGGAATACCCATTTCTGAAAACTGTTTTGCGACAGTTGTCTTCCCGCTCCCAATGCCACCTGTAAGTCCTACAATAATCATTTTGTTATAATAAATTCAATACGCTGTTGTTCAATTCTTGCATTCTTTACAGTCTCAGGATATTTAACAAGTTCTGGGATTAAGAAAGATTGACTCTCATTAGTTTTATTAAAATCGCAAACAACCTTAAAATCATTGGGTGTAATGGTATTAAAATTACTCAAACTTACATAATAAGAAACACTAACTACCTTTGGAAAGTATTTTAGTTTTGTGTTTTTCGGAATATTGATTACAGAAATAGGAATTTTAAGAGTGCCTTCTGTAAACTTTTCTACTTGCCCCTTTAAGACAATTTGTTCAGTAGAAAACTTTAAATCTGAGGTGCTTTTTGGCAACTTCAATTTTACAATTTCTGATACATTTGCTCGTATCTCTTTTAAAGTCACAGCTTCTGTTTCAAGAGCTGTAATTTTAGAAACTAATATATCTGGGCCAACCACTATAACCGAATCTGGTTCAGAAATTAGATTACCAGACATATTAAAACCTGGATCAAAACTAACATCAGCATTCAATATAACAGGGACTTTTTTCACCATATTAATGCCATATCTAAAAATAATTGGGTCTGGTGCTATGCTCAAAAGCTCCACTTGTTTATCAAATTGCGTGTTATTTAGAAATGATTTTGATTTATTCCAAACAAAAACGCCTTCTTTCTTAAATACATCTTTATTAAAATCTATTTTAATCTTTGGCTTAGAAACGTAGTACTTTAACCATTTAAAACCATGTGTTTTTAAAGTGATATTTAAATTGACAGAATCATTAAAAATAATATTTTCTTGAGGTACATTTAGTTTTTCTATTTCAAAAGCTATTGTATTTGTGTATTCTTTTGATAGCTTGGTAAAAATTAAAATAACGAAAGCAAATAGTAAAAATAAAATGAATACATTGATTCTTTTATTTTTAAAGGACGCTATAATATCTGCTTTTAATTTTTTCATTATTTCATTATTTCAACTTAAAGAATAATTTAGGAAAATGCGTTTCAGGATTTTTATTCAACATAGAAACCGCAAAAGTAGATTTTAAAAACCCATAGCCATAACCAGTGAACTGAATTAAAATTGCTAGAATAGCCAATATAGAGACTATTAAATTCTTTGTGCTAGATAAAGCTAATAAAAAAGCAATTACAAAATATAATCCATATCCGATTAAGAGCCATTTAAATCCAATAGCAAATAACAAAATAGCCAATATTAAACCCATGCTAAATAAAGTTGGAAACCAATAGGTCGCTTTTTTTGTTGAAGGGTGCCACTTATTTAAAATAGGACGAACCATACCAAATTTATTGACTTGATTGTAAAAGTTCTCCCAAGAAACACGTCGTTTATGATACACATAGGCATCAGGAACTAATTTTGTTTTATAACCCAAATCCCATAATCTAATAGATAAATCTGGGTCTTCTCCTGGATGAATTCTTCCAAATCCCTTTGAATCTTCAAAAGCTTTTTTTGAAAGCCCCATATTGAAACTTCTTGGTTGAAATGTATCAACGCTCTTCTTATTTCCACGTATGCCTCCTGTAGTAATAAGCGAGGTCATTGAAAAATTAATCGCTTTTTGAAGATTTGAAAACGAATCATGAGCGGCATCGGGTCCTCCAAAACAATCAACATAATCTGTTGCTAAACTCTTTTCTACTTCAGTTAAATATTGTTTAGGTAGAATACAATCAGAATCTAAAATGATAAAATAGTTTCCTTTGGCATGTTTCATTCCAAAGTTCCTTGAATCTCCAGGTCCCGAGTTTTCTTTAAAAAAATAAGAAATATTTAGCTTTTTATTGAACGTTTCAACGACATCTTTTGAAGTTTTAGCTGACCCATCCTCAACAATTACAATTTCATACAACATATTTCCCTCTAAAGCTTCAAAACTCTGTAAAAGCTCTTGAATTTCATCTGGTCTATTATAGACTGGAATTATGAATGAATACTCTAATTGCATAATACAAATGTAATTAATCCTGTTACATTTATTAGCAAACTTACAACTGCTTTTCGATTGGACTCTTAATTGGCAGATAGGTGCGAGAGCGATAGTAGTGGTTAGCTTTTGGCGAGGCGCGCATCGAGCCAAAACTAGTAACGGATAGCGCGGTTTTTTTTAAAACTCGCCATAATTATTATAACATATAAAGCCATAAAAAAGCCACCGTTTTTAGGGTAGCTTTCTTTATGCATTTTGAGACCTGTCAGGTTCTAAAAACCTGACAACCTGAGTTCGACGTAAGAACAAACATATTCTAATGAAAATTAATTATTTATGTTTCAATGTCAGGTTGAGCGCAGTCGAAACCCAAAGAATTTATCGATTTTAATGACCTTTCGACTGCGCTCAAGGTGACAACCCAACTATTTTGTTGATTTTCACCCTTAAAATGAAGATTTTTATATCGAACTCAGGTTGACAGGTCTTTAATAATTTTTATTCTTCCCCTACAAACGTACTCATTACAGCATCACTAACACCCATATTACTAAAACCACCATCATGGAATAAGTTTTGTAAGGTTACACGCTTTGTTAAATCGCTAAATAAAGACACCGTATAATTGGCACAATCTAAAGCGGTTGCATTACCAAGTGGCGACATTTTTTCCGCGTAAGCGATAAAACCATCAAATCCTTTAACACCACTACCAGCTGTTGTTGGCGTTGGTGATTGCGAAATAGTATTTACACGAACATTTTTATCTCTTCCAAAGAAGTATCCAAAACTACGTGCAATACTTTCTAAATATGCTTTATTATCTGCCATATCATTATAGTCTGGAAAAACACGTTGTGCAGCCATATAAGTTAATGCCACAATACTTCCCCACTCATTCATAGCATCAGATTTGTACAATGTTTGCATCAATTTATGAAATGACATGGCTGAAACATCGGTTCCTTTCTGCGTCCATTCATAATTTTGATCTGTATAATGCTTGCCTTTTCTAACATTTATAGACATCCCAATAGAATGTAAAACAAAATCGATTTTTCCTCCAAGAATTTCTTGAGACTTGTCAATTAAATTCTGTAAATCTTCAAGTGATGTGGCATCAGCTGGAATAATTTGAGAACCTGTTTTTTCTGCTAACTCATTAATTTGTCCCATTCGCATTGCTACTGGCGCGTTAGTTAGTACAAATTGACCTCCTTCTTCATGTACACGCTCAGCAGTTTTCCAAGCAATTGAATTAGAATCTAATGCTCCGAAAATGATTCCTTTTTTTCCTTTTAATAAGTTATACATATTTAATGGTTTGTATGTTGATTAGTTATATGTTTAATTCTAGTTAATTAATATGGGCTAAAGATAATATTAAAATTATTATTTTTATAATAAGATTCCTGCATTCGTAGGAATGACAATTTAATTGAGTAATTCTTTAGCATGAGCTATCGCAGAAGTAGACATTTCTGAACCACCAAGCATTTGTGCAATTTCAACGATGCGTTCATCATGATTCAGCTTAATTAAATTGGTTTGAGTCACCTCGTTAACATCTTCTTTATAAACTTTGAAATGCGAATGTCCTTTAGCTGCAATTTGCGGTAAATGCGTGATAGAAAACACCTGCATAGTTTTACTCATTTGCAACATGATATCACCCATTTTATTTGAAATTTCGCCAGAAACACCAGTATCTATTTCATCAAACATGATAGTTGGTAATTGAATATATTTTGCTAAAACTGATTTTATAGCTAACATAATCCTTGAGAGTTCGCCTCCTGATGCTGCTTTTTTCAATTCATTAAAACTTCCGCCTTTATTGGCTGAAAATAAAAATGACAAGGCATCTTTTCCATTTGCATAAAACGTTTCGCTCCTTACAACATCAATTTTAAACTGTGCATTTGGCATACCTAAATCTACCAAAATAGTTTCCAATTGTTTTTTTAATTGTGGAACAACTTCTGAACGGTTTTTATGAATGACTTGAGAAATTGTGTTTAGTTCGGTTTCTTTTGCATCTATCTCAGATTGTTTTTTCTGAATGGTTTCATCTAAGTTCTCAGTAATTGAAACTTTCTCTTCTAATTGATTCTTTATAGTAATTAATTCTGATACATCAGAAGCTACGTGCTTTTGCATTAAACCATGAATTGTTTTCAATTTAGCATCAACAACTTCAAGTCTATTCGGGTTGGCTTCTATATGGTCTTGTAATTCATTAATCTCGCTAAACAAATCATCCATTTCAATCAAGCTGCTATTTGCTCTATCGAATAACGCTTCATATTTGGAAGAAAAACCAGTTAACTTTTGAAAGACATTTTTCAATGACGTAAGAGAAGATAACACGCCTACCTGTTCGTCACTTAAAAGCTGATAGGCTTCAGCAAGATTTTCTTTGATGCCTTCAATGTTATTTAGGGTTTCATATTCTTCTTCTAATACCTCTACCTCGCCTGCAACTAAATTAGCTTCCACTAATTCGTTTAATAAAAACGAGTTATAGTCATGCTCTTTGATAGCTTCTACTTGAAAAGAAGTTAGATCTTTTAGTGCTTTTTGCAGCTTCTTATAAGTATTTAATTCTGTTTTATAATTTTGAAGTGAATCCTCATTCTTTGCTAAAGCATCAATAACCTGAAATTGAAAGTCGTTACTAGTTAATTGCAACGTTTGGTGTTGAGAATGAATATCGACTAAACGCTCTCCTAACAATTGTAAGCTTGTTAAGTTAACAGGAGAATCGTTAACAAACGCTCTGGATTTACCAGAAGGCAATATCTCTCTTCGAATTATAGTATGCGCTTCATAATCAAAATCTTCAGACTCAAAAAGCGGTTTTAGATTATAATTAGAAACATTAAAAACGGCTTCTATAATACACTTTTGTGTGGCGTCTTTTAAACTACTCAAATCAGCGCGCTTACCTAAAATTAATGATAAACCACCAAGTAATATAGACTTACCTGCACCAGTTTCACCTGTAATAATTGAAAAACCATCATTAAAATCGACATTAAGATTGTCAATTAAAGCATAATTTTTTATGGAAAGGGATGATAGCATATTTTTTGGTACTCAGTTCTCAGTTTTCAGTATTCAGTAACTGCATACTGTAACTAACACATACTGACTTCTTTTAATATTTAATATTTTGCCATTTACTACTATGCATAGGCGCAATTTTTTGTAATGTTTCTTTTAAACTTGCTATATCCACATTTGGTCCATCTGAGAAAATTTGCTCTACTTCTTCTGCTTTGGCATCAAAAAAGGTACGCAATAAGAAAGAATTTGGTCTCCGGCTATTCATAGCTTGAAACTTTTCTAAAGATGAAGCCACTGCTTCTTTACCCTCCTTAACATCATCACTCATAACATCTAAACCATTTCTGTGATAGGTATACATAACATTTCTAAATTCCTTAAATGTTGGCGACAACACATTGTCAATAAGCGAAAATCTACTTTGTAATCCATCTTCTAATTTCCAACCTTTAAAATTACCCTGTTGGGAATAATTGGTTATAATTTGAGCCTGTTTGAAATTCTCATCGCCTCCATTTATTTCAAATGAATCGGCGTCTAAAGCCAAAATCATATTGACATGAAAAGCGATAACAGAAATAAGGTTAGATTCAAATTGAGAAGGATTATAAATTAAATTCTGAAACTCTAGATACCTAAAATTAAAATCTTTGTCGTTGAAATTATAAATAGGTGTACTAAAAGAAGACCCATAAATTGGTCGTGATGATTGTATTTGTAATGTTGCTTGAAACGACTCACCACTGTAATTAACAACATTTACAAACATATTGCAACTAATACGTTCTTGATCTTTAAAGGCTTTTTTAGTCCATTTTGTATTATTAATAAACTCATTGAGTTGCTTCTCTAGTGTTTTAAAAATAGGAAAATTTTCATTACCAGTTTGTTCTGCGTTTACAACAACATTACAATTCAACTCCTGTGAAATCCCCTTTAAACTAAGGCAAATTAATAATACAACTAAAATATTACGCATCAATTTCTGATATAATTTTGTTTAATAAATCTGAAGCTACCTCTGCTTTCGACTTTAACTGAAACTCTGAAATATTTTCTTTATCATCAATGAAAGTCACTTTATTAGTATCGGTTTTAAAGCCAGCACCTTTATCATTTAACGAATTTAGCACAATTAAATTTAAATTCTTCCTTTTTAATTTTCCTTTTGCATTTTCTAATTCGTTGTTGGTTTCCAATGCAAAACCAACTAAATATTGTTTCTTTTTAAGGTCTCCCAAAGAAGCTAGAATGTCTTTAGTTTTTTCTAACTCTAAAGTTAACGTTTCAGACTTCTTTTTTATTTTCTGAGATGCCACTTCTTTAGGTTTATAATCTGCTACAGCCGCAGAAAGTATTGCCACATCACTATTTTTATAATATTTATGAACTTCGTTAAACATATCTTGCGCACCTACAACGGGTATAACATCTATTAAAGCATGAGATACTTTTTGATGTGTTGGTCCTGTAATCAAAATAACCTCAGCTCCCAAATTAGCTGCTGCTTTAGCTATTTCAAATCCCATTTTTCCGCTAGAATGATTGCCTATAAACCGAACAGGGTCAATAGCCTCGTAAGTTGGTCCTGCGGTAATTAATACTTTTTTTCCACGAAGTGGAAGTTTTCCTAAAATATCATTTTCTATAAAAGTAACTATATCTTCTGGCTCAGCCATTCTACCGGCTCCTACTAAACCACTTGCCAATTCGCCACTTGTAGCAGGAATCATAATATTTCCGAAGTTGTTTAGTTTTTCAAAAGTCTGAAGTGTAGATGGATGCTTGTACATATCCAAATCCATGGCAGGTGCAAAATACACCGAACATTTAGCCGATAAATATGTAGCTAATAATAAATTATCACAAACGCCATTTGCCATTTTTG
>Ga0316208_1001604_pt1 | contig 20637 bp, 10 predicted proteins | sample 3monopyrite_MG_FD_204944 | JGI IMG/M metagenome (GOLD analysis project Ga0316208, IMG submission 204944) | Microbial mat bacterial communities from mineral coupon in-situ incubated in ocean water Damariscotta River, Maine, United States -... | ecosystem: Environmental > Aquatic > Marine >...
TCAGATAACTTAAATAATCGGGAGTTACTTCGCGGCTGGGGTCGAGAACGTTGATGAGAATCGCTTCTTTGCCGCGATTTTTGAAGGTTGCTAAGTTCGGGCCGATTTCTTCTCCTTTTCCTTCGAGCTTATGACAAACCGCACAATTTTTGATGAAGATTTTACGTCCCGTTTCAACGTCCCCCTGTTTCTGAATCGCAGGGGCATATTTTTTAACGATGCTTGCCCGCGGCGTTTTATTCATTTGAGAAACCAGTTGATTCGCCAATTTTTTCACGGCATCGTTTTTGGAGCTTTGCAGCAGTTTTAATCGAATGCTGTTCAAATCGGATTTCGGGACATCTCCTTTGGAAGCAGCAGTGAGAAAACTGATCGCCCATTTCGGTTTACTGAGCAGAATTTCCTGCGATTCTCGCCTTAAATGCGGACTGAGTGAGGCCCATTGTTCGATGAGAATCGCATCGAGTTTGCAATTAGGGATGGAAGAAAGTGTTTCCAGGGCAGCCGTTTGAACTTCGGGAGACTCCTGATTATCGAGCAGTCCGAACAGCAATTCCTGATCTCCTTGTTCCGGAGCAACACTAAGTGTTTGAATGGCTGAGATTCGTAGATTCTGTTTCAGAGATCGATCAATAACCTGCTTGCGGGATTTGGTCATTAAATCGCTGAGCATTTTTTTGAGTTGATCGGACTGCCCGGAAATATTTTTATCGAGCGATCCTTTCGAGCCGGACAGGTTCGTCAGATAAAACTGAAACATTTTCTGTTTTGCCGGTTCGGTTAATCCGTTTTCCGAGGTTAATAATCGGATCATCTGAGCCAAATCATCCTGATGCCCCCTGCGAGCGAGAACTTCAATCATACTGTTAAGCAGTGTCGTTGCTCCCGAGCTTTTGAGGAAGGCTTCGTCCTGCGCCAGTGAATTGAGTAGCTGCCCCAATTCTTGATCGATCGAACTGAGTAGCGCGAAGCGAATCCAACTATCCTGAGAATCGGTTTTGAGCAATTTCAGAAGTAATGGAGAGCGCACGGCAACGGGGAATTCGCCAAGTGAAAACGCGAGTTGATATTTGACATGAATCGAATCATCGTTGACGAGTCTGACCAGTTGAGAACGAACCGCAGAATCGTCCGGAAATTGTTCCGAGAGTTTGAGGGCGTGAACGCGCATCATCGGGTGATCGTCCTGCAGTCGCTGGGCGATGATATCCGCAGTGAGCAGATTCATTCCCGCGAGCGCATACATCGCTTGTAAACGACCGAGCGGTTCTTTCACTTTTGTTGCTTGAATCAACAATGGCAAAACGGAATGGTCTTGCCGTTCGTAAAGAACCCGGCTAGCGGTTTCACGATGCCAGGAGTTGGGATGTTTGAGTAATGCGACCAGTTCGGCTGAACTCATTTTACTCATTTTTGGAGCCGGCCGCTGTTTGAAGCGATCAGGAACGACACGGTAAAGGCGCCCGCGATCTCGTCCGCTGTTTAAGTCGAGATGTTTTTTGATCATCGGGGGCAAACTCCACGGATGCTCGATCACTTCGCGGTACATATCGAGAATATAAAGCGTTCCATCGGGAGCATTCGCGTATTGCACAGGACGAAACCAGATATCGGTTGAGGATACGAATTCGGAATTTTTATCGATTCTCGTCCCGGTAAACAGAACACCGTTGGGGATCAAGCGTTTGCGGTGAACCAGGTTACTGCCGACATCTCCTGAAAAGGCGAGTCCTTTGGAATCGGCGGGGTAGGCATCTCCCCGGTAGATAACGGCACCTGTTGAACCGGTAAAGTAACCGGCTGGTCGCCCTCCCCCTTCGACAACACCTTTGACTTGCTTGGAAGCACGCAAACGAGTTCGCACAATTCGCCACGGCTCGACAGGAGAAATGCGGAACACGGGAGCCTGCCCGCCATCATCGGCAATGCTTTTTCGTGAACTGGGTGATTTCAGATACGGGTTACGGGCCGCGTATTTGTCATCGTAGGTAATCATCTGCAAGTGATCGCTGTTAGAGCAAACGAATTTTCGTCCCCAGTCATCGAATGACATTCCATGCTGAGCGCCGCCACTTTCCGGGCGGATATCCAACGTGTTGGGGTTGAAAGAAAAATCTCGACCACGATATTCGACCGCTTCACTTTCGGGTTGTTCGGGACGCCTGATTTTTCCGCCGTTGGTGCTGGTTGCCCCGTGAATACGGCTATCCAATCCCCAACGGAAACTGTTGATCATCCCTTGCACGTTTCTTCTGCTGAAACCTGTGAATGCGATTTTTTTGATATCGGCTTTGTCATCGCCATCGGTATCTTTGAAGTAGTAAAGATGCGGGGCTGCTCCGACGAAAATGCCGCCGTCGTAACAGATGACCGCAGTGGGCCACGATAATTTATCAACATAGACGGTACTTTTATCGAACTTCCCATCGCCATCGGTATCGTCCAGCAGGCGAATTTGACCAAGCATTGATTTATCTTCTTCCGAATAGTCACGCATTTCGACAACGTAAAGGCGACCATCCAAATCGAACGACATCGCAACCGGATCGGTCAGCAGAGGTTCTGCGGCTGTCTGTTCGATTTTATACCCCGGCGCCACACGGAAAGTTTCGAGGGCATCTTTCGGTTCGGTTACCGGAATGCGAGGCAGTTCTGCACTGTAATCGATATCGCCATTAGTCGGTTTGAAGTTGAGTGACTTATCGATAAATCGGTAAGCAGCCAGGCGGTCTTCCGTCGGGAAATCGTGCGCACATAATGGATAGCGAACCTGCAAGTTGTTTTCCGCCTTATACAACTTAAAGATTTTCATCGCTTCGGGAATCGCCTTTTTCACTCCCTTGACTTCAAAGTTTGAATCTTCAACAGGAGAGACGGAAAGAAACGCTCGCGGTGCTAAGGTAGCGATCAGTTCCGGAAAATCGAACGGGACCAGATCCGGGTTCAATTTGTAAACATCTCGCAGGCGAGGCATATAACGATCACTCGTCCAGCCGGCTATTTTTCCCTGATAGTAATCGTGAAACGGTGTCCAACCACAACTCGAAACAACCGCTTTGACACGTTCGTCAAAAACGCCGAGGAAAATCGCGTTATGACCGCCGAGTGAATGACCGATGGTTGCAATCTGTGCCGGATTGACTTCCGGAAGCGATTGCAGGAAATCGACACAACGCATGTGATTAAAGATCCCTTTCATCGAACCGGAAACATAACGATCTTTTGAAAAGTCGTAATCTTTGTAATCACCAAAGGAAGGGTAATCGGGGCAGATGACCACGTAACCGCGTTTGGCCATTTCCAAACCGTATTGCCGATTCAACCGCGGTCCTTCCCCGGCGACAATTCGCTTCCCCTGGGCGCCCGTTGGATGCAGCGCGACAACGCCGGGAACTTTCTCTCCCTTTTTTAATGTCGTGGGAAGATAAAGATCGACAGGCAAACGGTCCCCTTTTTCGGCAACGAATGTCAATGTTTTGCGAACGTATCCCTCTCCATTTTTTGTTTCGCTCACCTGCACATCAAAAGCGGGCAGGTTTTCACGTGAGGGAAGTGGCCCCATCACACTTTGCACATTCTCGATAATCTGCTTTTTTCGCTTCTCCCACGCTTGGAGATTATCAATCGGAAGCGTCTTGCCGTTTTCATCCTGATAAACAGTGAGTTGTCGATGATCAACGGAATTTTTTATCGTAGGCGTCACAGAAGCCTTTGGTTGCCCGGAAAGTGCTTGTGTAAATAGCAAGAGCGAAAGCAGGCTAAGCGTAGCCAAGGCAAAAAGTGGGGAGAGCGTTTTCAACAGTTCACCTCGATTTCTGAAGCAAGCGGGGAAGGAAGTATTAGTTGTGGTACTTTTCAATACTCTACCGGACGATTCTTACTTGTCTTAGTTTTGTTTGCAAGTAATTCGAGAGAAAGCAAACCCGGCTTTTTTAATTCAATACAAATTCATCTTTTAATCCAACAGAAATTCATCTCGCCTCGCCTTCCCCAATTTTTTTTATTCCTGCAAAAGGCGTTTATTTTAATCGACTAAAACGTAACAGACTGCTATTATCCATTTGTGCTGACTGTCCTTGCGTCCAAAGGGAGTGTCGTTTCTAATGTTTAAAAGCAAAAATGTCGAGAGTAGGCAAGCCTTAGAAAATCAATCAGAGAAGGGAGATACTGACTTCCCATCGATGAGGTCAACAATTATTGGACCACGAATGCAAAGTGGTCAGGCTGCTGTGGCTGATCAGGTTGCTGTCGTTAAACAGCGTTATACGTTGGTTTCGAAACTGGGGAGTGGTGGATTTGCCGAAGTCTGGAAGGGATACGACAACACGCTGAAACGTGAAGTTGCAATCAAAATCCCTCATGATAAATACTGCAACGATCCCGGAATGCTTAAAAATATCCAGGCCGAAGCAGAAAAACTGGCCAGTTTGAATCACCCCGGCATTGTTTCCATTTACGATATATGCAATCAAGATGGAAAACTGATTATTGTTTCAGAGCTTAAAACGGGGGGCACTCTCGCTGAGCGTATGAGATTTGCAAATGATCGTTTTGGCTTTGACGAAGTTGTTGACTGGGTTGCGTCGCTTGCTGAATCATTGCATGTTGCCCATCGAAACGGTTTAATCCATCGCGATATCAAGCCGGGAAATATACTGTTTGATGGTCATGGGCAACCATCGATCACCGATTTTGGCCTTGCCTGTACCGAACAGGATCAGCTTTTTGAATCTAAAGCGATCGTAGGAACAATTTCTTACATGTCTCCTGAACAGGCTTTAGGGGACAATAAACTGCTGAACCCACAAACTGACATCTACAGTCTGGGTGTCATACTCTACGAACTACTAACCGGACGGCTTCCATTTGTAGCTGCGTTTATTCTGGATTATCAAGATCAGGTCGTCAATCGCCCCCCCAGACCACCCCGGACAATCGAAGATAGTATTCCTGTCAAGCTGGAACAAATCTGCCTGAAATGTTTGGAGAAAGCCCCTGCTGATCGATACACAACAGCAAAAGATCTGGCCAAGGCACTGCGGAGCTCACTTGTTTCCGGTGATAAAAAAAAGAACAGTCACCTTGTCCTTCTGGCAGTTCCATTTATTGCGTTCGCTGCATTTGCAGCCATGCTGTTTAATACCGCAAAAGCACCAGAAGAACAAAACAACCTTGCAGCACTGCCGTTGCTTTCCTCAGAAGCAATTAACGAAAGCGAGCCAAACATTTCGCCTACAAACATTTCGCCTACGAAGTTAAGTAAAGAAATCGTGAAACTGGCGTACCAAAAACCAGTCGTCACTTTGACCCCCATCGTTTGGCCTCAGGATTTTGGCGTTTCAGATTTCAGTGTTATGAAAGGCAACAGTGTCGTTCGATTTAATGCAAAAGGCGCTGGTCTGATGGGGTTCAATGCTCCTCAATCAAAGATTCAATCATTTGATGTGATTGTCAATCGACAGTATGAACTATTTGCGACTGGCGTCTTTTTTAACCATTATATAAATCATGAAAAGCAAAGAGGATATTTCGATACCGTACAGCTCAAAATGTTTGGTGAGAAACCAAACATGAAACTACACCTGTATCGAAAGGGGTACACTTACAACTTAAAACAGCCTGATTACAGTAATTTTGTTGACACAGAAACTTCGGATAGAGTCAACTTGGAAACTCCCGACAGATCACACGTCAGGCTTAGAGTGATACTAGAGGGTACAAAGCTTCGTGAAGTGTATGTGGATGGCAAATTATTTAGCAAGATTTGTGATGCCAAAACAGACAGTGAAAAGAAGCTGGAAAAAGAAACGAGCAACATTCCGTATGAAGTGGACTGTGGCCTCTTTGCGTTTAATTCCGTAGGGACATTTTCAAATTTAAGAATTAACGACCAAGATGTACTTGTATCGAAAGAGTGAATTTTTAACCAGAAAGCAGTTAAAATGGCAGTTAGTATTTCAAGTGTTACCAGGAACGGGGATAATGTTGTCGTTACATTTAGCGTCACGCCGACAGCGAATTTGTATGCAACCTACGTTAAGGTTTACGATGACGATGGAACGACACATAGCTGTTCCAGTATAGAGGGACAGGAAGCGACCAGTCCAGCCACAATTAATGCTCCTGAAAATGGGAACAAACGCAAAGTAGTTGTCTGGGCAGAATACCGTAACTCTACTTGCGGGGTCGATTTCGTTGATGAGCCGGTATGAGCAAAGAAACGCTCAATATTAAATGTTCTAGAAGCCCCACTTTTAATCAAAGGGGGCTTCTTTTGTTCTATTCGAAACTTTTTCGGTCAAATTTCCGGTGCATTATTATATCTGTAGATAATAGGATGGGTTAATTTCTCTTCACGAGTTTTGTAAGATTTATTACAGAGGCTTGAATATCGTTTGCAATCCAAAGGTTTACTACAGGAGCTTTCTATGCGATGTCTGAATCCTATTTGCCTGGTCGTTGTTTTCTACCTTTTAACGGTTACGACGAGTGTTGATGCAGCCAAAAAAGGTAAGCAGGTTGAACTTGCCACTTTTGCAATTGATACCTCTCCACCGATTGGTAGCCCGATGGCTTACGATCCGGTGAAGGGAATCCAGGAGCCGCTCAGTTTCAAAGGGATTGTGCTGAGCGGCTGCGGAAAGCCGATTGTTCTTTGTGCAGTCGATTGGATTGGCATCGGCAATGAAGGGCAGACTGTTTTCAAAGAGCGTATTGCTAAAGCAGCGGGGACGACTTCAAACAGGGTTGTGGTGCATACGCTGCATCAGCACGATGCGCCACGTTGTGATTTTTCCGCAGAAAAACTGATGAGCCTGCATGGAGCCTCCGGTGTTGGATTTGACCCCGCTTTCATGCGGCAAGTTGTTGAACGGGCAGCTAATGCGGTTGGCAAAGCGATGAAAAGAACCGAACTGGTGACACAAATTGGTCTCGGTTCCGGCAAGGTCGAAAAGGTTGCTTCCAATCGCAGAATTCTTGGTCCAGATGGCAAGGTGCTTCACACTCGATACACGGCAACGCGCGATCCAATAATCCGAGCCTATCCTGCGGGGACGATTGATCCGAATTTGAAGATGATCGTTTTTTATCATCAGGAGAATCCGTTAGCGGTTCTCACTTTTTATGCAACGCATCCGCAAAGTTATTATCGCACAGGTTTAGCGAATCCCGATTTTCCCGGCATGGCCAGAAATGCCCGTGAAAAGAAAACGGGAGTGCCTCACATTCACTTTAATGGGGCAGGTGGGAATATCGGAGCAGGGAAGTGGAATGATGGGGCACATAAAAATCGGCAAGTGTTGGCGGATCGTGTTGAAGCCGGGATGAAGTTGGCATGGGAGCATCAAAAAAAATCCCCGGTCGTCGCGGCTGATTTCAAATGGGAAACGGAACCTGTCTGCCTGCCCGTGGCGAGTCACCTGAATGAAGAAGACTTACTCGCCAAATTAAAAAATAAAGATGTCAAAGCCTCTGACCGTTTCTATGTAGCCAAGAACCTGGCGTGGCTTCGTCGCTGTAAAGCAGGAGGCACAATTGATATCGCTTGCTTGAGCATCAAAAATGCCAGAATTCTTTATATGCCGGGCGAATTGTTTGTTGAATATCAACTGGCAGCCCAGAAAATGCGGGAAGATTTGTTTGTCTGCATGGCAGCCTACGGTGAGTACGCACCTGGGTATATTTGTACGGAAATCGCTTATTCCCAAGGGGGATATGAATCAAGCAACCGAGCCTCACGTGTTTCTAAAGAAGTTGAAAAAGTGCTGATGGACGCGATGCGAAAACTCTTGAAATAGTAGCATTTCGTGTTTTTCAAAAATAGTGCGTTAAAAAGGTTACCGTTCTGGAAAGAGATAACTGAGGAGTCGTTACATACACCCTGGGCAACATGCGACATGTCAGAAGATCATCAGAATCACCATCAGCAGTTTCTACGTGCGTTTACCACACACGAGCCTGCGGTGCGTGCTTTTGTGCGTCGATTGGTTCCCTCGCGGGCAGATGCAGATGATATTTTACAGGAAGTTTCGATTGTCCTCTGGGAAAAATTTGATAATTTTCGTGAAGGGGGCGACTTCAAAGCCTGGGCGTGCGGCATTGCCCGCTTCAAGGTGCTGGCTTGGCTTCGTGATAGAGGACGTGATCGACTGGTCCTCAATACCGAGGTTGTGGAGTTGATTGCAGATGAATCGTTGCGTGATGAACCGCGTTTGCAAAAGCAGCGGGAGGCATTAGAAACCTGCTTCGAGAAAATTTCGCAGCCTGAACGTGATCTGCTTTCGCGGGCTTATCAGGCAAACGGGAATATTCGGGAAACGGCAGCGGCGAGTGGGCGAACGATTGCGGGCTTTTATCAGTGGCTGTATCGCATGCGTCAAATGTTGTTGAAGTGCATCCATAAAACACTCGCACAGGAGGCATCAACATGAACTCAAACAACGATTTTGAGCAACTGATCCAACGATACATGGACGGGCAGGCAAAATCTGCGGAAGTGGAACAACTTAACGAACAGTTAGCCGGCGACCACGAAGCAAGAAAAAAGTTTTGTGAACAACTGAATCTCGATTCCGCGTTAGCTGCAATAGCAGCGGGAGATGTGCCAGAGAATTTATCGCCTGCTGAATTGAAACCGGCTTTCCAGGAACAAGGGCGGCGATCATCTGCAATCTGGATTTTATCTTTAGTGGCAAGCTTTTTCTTGCTCATCAGCATTGCCTCGTGGTGGAAACCAGTCGCAAGACCATTGGCAACAGTGACCAGTGCAGCCGGGATCGAGGAGATTTCCCGAGGCAGCTTGCTTTTCAAACAACGGGTAAAAATCAACAAAGGTTTTCTGGAAATTGTTTCAGTGACTGGTGCAAAAATTGCCATCGAAGCCCCTGCAGAATTCTGGTTTGAATCGGCACAACGACTCCACATGAAATATGGTCGCATGGCTGCTGATATCCCCGATACCGCCAAGGGGTTTACCGTGGTCACCCCTGAAGGAGAAGCGGTAGACCTGGGAACGAAATTCGGGGTTGATGTTCCTTCACAGGGGGATGCGGAAATCCACGTCTTTCAAGGAGAAGTGATTGCACAATCTTCGGATGGCGGGAAACGCAAAAGCCTGAAAGATGGAGAAGCATTCCTGCTGCAATCGGGGGCGGGGAGTTCACGAGAATTTCGCTCTTCCGCATTTATCAGACCCGGCGAAGTCGCTTCCCTGCATGCAGCGCTGGAAGTTGGACAACAGGAAAGATCAGAAGCAGCCAAAGAGAATCTGAAAAACGATCCCGCTTTAATTACACTACTTGATTTTGAATCAGAAGAGACATTACCGATGGGGACTTATCGGATGGGGCAAGGACGCTGGCCTGGTTCTCGCGCCCCGGAATTTGTGAATGTGGGAGACCACATGAAAATCGATGTCGGGGGCAAGCGAGAATGGTCTGAATTAACTTTGGCAGCGTGGGTGCGACTCGATCAACTGGGGGAACCTTACCAGTCCCTTCTGCATACCGACGGCTGGGGCGAGCAGGATGGTCAAGTTCACTGGATGGTCACGCAAGAAAGCACGATGAGACTTGCATTGTACGGCAACAAACTCGCCCCCCATTCAACAAGCCAGCACGGTTTCCCCGATTCCTTGCAACCTGTTCTGCCCGAGCAAGGTCGCTGGGTTCATTTGGCGGTTGTTTATCATTCTGCTCAGCGAACGGTCCGGTTTTATTTTAACGGCGAATTTGACAACAAAGAAAAACAGCAACTCGCCCACCCAGCGAGATTGGGTCCGGCCCAAATTGGTAACTGGAATTTACATGATCGAAAATTAAGCGGACGAATGGATGAACTTCTCATTCTGGGGCGTATAATGAATGACGACGAAATTCACAATCTATTTGAAGCTGGCACACCATACCGGTAACGCTAACCTCTTTCAATTCAAAGAGATAGCCAGTAAGCCGCAAAGAAAATCACTGTTTGTAATTTGAAATAAAAAATACGATGACGAATAATAATAGCGATCTCCAAAATATTTCTGTAGTGGTGCTACTGGCTTGCTGTTATCTGTTTTCTGATATCTCGCTCGTCTTGGGCGAGAGTCGCTCAGGTGAAAGTGACCAATCCCGAGAATACTTAGAAAAGGTCAAGCCGATTCTTAAAGAGAAATGTTTTTCGTGTCATGCAGCCGGTAAGCAGGAAGGGGAATTGCGGGTTGATACCGTCAAGTTAATGTTGCAAGGCGGTGATAGCGGGCCTGCGATTGAACCGGGAAAGATTGAAGATTCGATTCTCTGGGAGCGAATTAGCTCAACAGATGAAGACGAACGAATGCCGCCCGAAGCGGAACCGCTTTCTCCCATTCAATTGGCTGCCCTGAAGAAGTGGATTTCTTCAGGGGCGAACGGACCAGCCGATGAACAACCGCAGGCCGATCCCGCCAGTCATTGGTCATTTCAGTCTCTCACTTTTCACCCGCCAAATAATATCAATGATTCACAGGTGATTGATTTTTTCATCGAGAAAAAGCTGAATGAAAATTCGATGGATCTCTCTCCCTCGGCTGATCACATCACGTTAATTCGACGCATGTTTCTCGACCTGCACGGATTGCCTCCGACTCCCGAGGAATTACAAAAATGGTCCTCTAAAATAGAAGGTGATCCGAAGATCATTCGTGAGTTGATCGATTCGCTATTAGCAAGTCCCCGTTATGGTGAACGTTGGGGGCAACATTGGCTTGATGTTGTTCGATATGCGGATACACACGGATTTGAAGTCAACACGCCCCGCGAAAATGCCTGGCGGTATCGCGATTATGTGATCGATGCTTTCAACAGTGATAAGCCTTACAGTCAATTTATTATTGAACAATTGGCAGGGGACGTGGTTGGCGAAGATGTGGCAACCGGATTTCTGGTCGCTGCCCCGGTGCTGCTCCCCGGTCAAATCGGAAAAGACGACAAATCGAAACGGCTCGCCCGGCAAGATTCTTTGGATGAAATGATTGTTGGCACCGGCTCCACTTTTTTAGGTCTGACAATCGGTTGTGCCAGGTGCCACGAACATAAATTCGACCCAATCACGCAAGAGGAGTATTATCATCTGCAGGCATTTTTTGCGGGGGTCGATTACGGTGACCGGGAAATTTTCGATGCCGAAAGAAAAAACCGTCATGCTCGGGCAGGCCAACTGGAACAAAAACTTAAAATCATCAACGCAGAACTCGCTAAATATCAGCCACTTGCCTTTGCGGGACGCACAATTCTGATCGATGACGAAGATGCCAAGAAGGTTTCGATTTTGAAATCGCCTAATGGCAAAGGAACGAATCCTGCAGGGACAAAACAGGGATACCGCGATGACGCCGGTTCTGCAGATCGATTGCCGAACCTCAGTCGGGGCAAATACACCTGGTGGAATAATCACCCGGGCGAAGATGTTTTCACGTGGAATCCGGCCAGTGCGGGAACTTATCAAATCTGGATATCCTGGGGAGTCCACAGCAGTGGAGTTCATACCCGCGATGCCCGTTACATCCTCGATGACGATGGAGATCTGAAAACCCTTGAAGATCAAATTGAAATCGCCAGAGCGGATCAGTTTTATTACGCGAACCAGACAGAAGGCGAATCGGAAAAAAAACCACGCTGGTCTGGTCTGAAAAGTGCAGGAGTTCACGAACTCTCAAAACAATCACGCATCATCTTGCGTGGCGGCGAAACCGGCACCGGCATTACCGCGGATATTCTTGTCTTACAGGAAACAACTTCAGATCCCCTCTCTCCCCTGCCCCGCCTTCGCGAACCGGTCAATGCGAAACGAAATATAGAACAGTTCAAGCCGATTAACGCCCGATTTGTTCGATTTACCACGCTGGCAACAAGCAATAACAATCGCTACGAACCTTGCCTGGATGAACTGGAGATTTATTCAACAAACGATGCCGTAAAAAATATCGCCTTGGTCGAAAACGGAACGAAGACAACATCCTCTGGCGAGTACGGTCCATCAGATCGTCATCGACTCGAACATATTAACGACGGAAGATACGGTAACGAACGTAGTTGGATCGCCAGTCAACGCCAGGGGGGTTGGGTGCAATTAGAACTGCCTGAAGTTTTCGAGATCAACAAAATTATCTGGGGACGTGATCGAAATGAAAAGTTTAAGGATCGACTGGCGACACGATACCAAATCGAAACTTCTTTTGATGGTAAAATCTGGAAGATAATCGCCAGCTCGCAAGATCGTGTTGCAGTCGGAACTCCCTGGAATTCCGCGGATGAATTGAGTCGTAATTTACCCGTCGATTCAGCCGAGAAATTGAAAACGATGGCTGACAATCGTTCGAAATTACAGAAACAGATTACCGAATTGAGAAAGCCACGTCTGGTCTACGGCGGCTTGTTTCGCAAGCCAGATGTAACACACGTTTTGAATCGAGGCGATCCCGAACAACCAGGTGAACAGGTCGGTCCGAAAGTTCCTGCGGTAATCGGTTTGGTTTCGCTTCCAAAAGATGCCCCGGAAAACAGCCGGCGGATAACGCTTGCCAAATGGATTGCCAATCCTGAAAACCCGCTTACCGCCCGGGTGATGGTGAATCGCATCTGGCAGTATCATTTTGGAACAGGACTTGTCGAAACTCCCAGCGATTTCGGACACAACGGCGGCAAGCCGTCACATCCACAATTACTCGACTGGCTGGCAAGCCAACTGAATAAAAGCGGCGGTTCGATTAAGCAAATACATCGATTAATTATGAACTCAAAAACATATCACCAATCGGCGTACATCAAACAAGAGGCACAAAAAATCGATGGAAACTGTCGATTACTTTGGCGGTTTCCTTCGCGACGATTAGAAGCCGAAGCGATTCGCGATTGCATTTTACAAGTGAGTGGGAACTTGAATTTAAGAATGCACGGTCCCGGCTTCAATTTCTTCAAAACACGAGGCGGATTGAGCGGCTTTCCCGCCAAGGAACAATTCGGTCCGGAAGAATTCCGGCGAATGATTTACGCTCATAAAATCCGGATGGAATCGGTTCCGGTATTCGGCGCGTTCGATTGCCCTGATGCCGGTCAGTCGATGCCGAAACGAAGTCAGTCAACCACTGCCATCCAGGCACTCAACTTGCTCAATAATCCATTTGTGATTGAGCAAGCGGAAAGATTCGCTAATCGAATTCAAACAGAAGTGGGAGACAATCCGAACAAACAAATTGAACGAATATTCCTCCTGACCTTTGGGCGTCAAGTAACCAAAACAGAACAAGCAGCCATTCTTCCCGTCATTAAAAAACAGGGGTTGGAATCGCTATGCAGAGTTATTTTCAACAGCAGCGAGTTTTTGTATTTACCGTAACTGTATTACTGTAGGGTGCGTTGAAACGCACCAAGCGGGGTACGTGTAAAAATGGTGCGTCACGACGCATCCTACGTCTCTATGGTTATGAATTTGTGGCGAGTTCAGAACGAATTAAACGACAAAAAGGCAAAACAATGCTTTCATCACATTCACGAGATTTATCATTGGAAACTCTTTCGCCGCAGGGGCGTCATTTATTGGATCGCAGAGGGTTTCTGGGGCATACCGTTTCTGCTTTGAGCGCGGTGGCGCTCACTTCGTTATTGCAGAATGAGAATTGTTTGCAGGCGAAACCGCTGGCGATTGATCCGGCTCAACCGAACCGTGCCCGCCAACCACATTATGCGGCCAAAGCAAAAAATGTTCTTGTTATTTTCTGTGCGGGAGCATGCAGTCAACTGGAAACGTATGATTATAAACCGGAATTGATCAAGCACGATGGCAAACCATTCCAGGGAGGACCGCCGGTCACTTTTCAGGGACCAGCGGGAAATCTGGCAAAGCCGCAGTACAAATTCAAACCGTATGGCGAAACCGGGAAAATGGTTTCCGATATGATTCCCCACATGGGCAGCCTTGTCGATGATATTTCTTTCGTGCATACATTAACAAGTAAATCGAATACGCATGGACCGGCTGAAAATTTTCTTTCCACCGGGTTTGTGATGGATGGTTTTCCGAGCATGGGTGCATGGACGACTTACGCGCTCGGCACCGAAAACCAGAATTTACCCTCTTTTGTAGCGATTCCCGATCCGCGTGGCGTGCCACAATCGAGTGTCAATAACTGGGGACCGGGATTCTTGCCTGCTGTCTTTCAGGGAACGCCGTTCAGTAGTACGAACCCAATTCAAAATTTGAATGCTCCGAAATCGATTAGTAAATCGAACGACCAAGCAGCACGCAATTTACTTCAAACGTTGAATGAACAGCATCTCAAACGTAACCCGGCTGATGGTTCATTGGCAGCAAGAATTTCGAGTTACGAACTGGCGGCGCGAATGCAGTTATCAATCCCCGAAATCAGCGATCTTTCTTCGGAATCGAAACAGACACTGACTGCTTACGGGGCAGATTCCCCGAACAAAAATAAAGCAGCGTTCGCAAAAAATTGCATTCTTTCTCGGCGACTCATCGAAAAGGGTGTCCGTTTTGTTCAACTTTTCAATGGGGCATACGCCAGTGCCGGCGCGTTGAACTGGGATGGTCATTCCGACCTGAAGAATCAATACGATGTGCATGGCGAGATTATGGATCAACCTGTCGCTACCCTGTTCAAAGATTTGAAACAACGAGGGCTGCTGGAAGAGACGCTCGTTGTCTGGTGTACCGAATTCGGTCGCATGCCGATGTTCCAGAAAGGAGCCAAGGGCCGGGACCACAATCCGCAAGGCTTTACCGCCTGGCTCGGCGGTGCGGGAATTAAACCGGGCGTCAGCTACGGCGCCACCGACGAACTCGGCTTCAAAGCGGTCGAAAACGTTCTCTCTGTTCACGATTTACACGCGACAATGCTGCACCTGCTCGGCCTCGATCACACTCGCCTCACGTACCGCCATAACGGTTTAGACCGCAGACTGACTAACGTCCATGGACATGTAATTCAGGATATTTTGACGTAACGCATGGCATCATTCATATAGCCATTGCAACAGGCTGATCTACTTGACTATTTTACTTTGTTCTAATTTACTTTCTTCTAAAGTTATCTTTTTATCGGGTTCTTTTTTTTGGGTTTCTTTTTGTATCAGGGAAATTTCAACCAATTCTTCATTGAAGATGCGGATTAACGCATACAGGCAACTGGCGATAACCGGTGCGATAAACACGCCCCACAGCCCCATCACCTGTAACCCTCCCAACACGCTGACAAACGCAAGTAGCGGATGCAGCTTGGCATCGGAATTAAGCACGTAAGCCCGAATGATATTATCGAGCATTCCGATGAATCCGAACCCATAGATTGCTAATGCAATCGCCCACCCCCATTGCCCATTGTAGGTCATGTAAGCGGCGTAAGGCATCCAAACCAGCCAGGTTCCTGCCAGCGGAATGAGTGCAGAAAACGTACCGACAATTGTCAGCAGGATGAAATGATCGAACCCAAGAAACCAGAGCGCGATCGAAGTTGCCAGGCCCTGGGCAATGGCAGCCAGAAAAGTAGCTGAAACAACAGCCCGAATCGCTTTGCCAAATTCGCTAAGCAGGTGTTGCTGGTGCTTAACATCAACCGGAATCATTTCGATCCCATATTCAAGAAGAGCCGGTCCTTCAGCAAAAAAATAATAAAGTGCGATCACGAACGTAAACAGCCCCATCGACATCCAGCCTAATTTTGTAACCAGGTCTACCGTTGTCATCGCGGTCCCTGGGCTAAATGTTGTAATGGCAAGTTTCTTTGCAGCAGTTCGTACCGATTCCCTTAATTGTTCAGCTCGTTCGTGAATCAATTTCCCTCGCAGTTTTTTTGCTTGCTCCTGCAAATACATTTCGCGTAACTGCTCGGCTTGTTTAGGGTCTTTGAGTTGTTCGACTTCTGCTTTTTGCTCTTCGGTTAATTCCAGGTCAGCTGCATGTTCGGTAGCTACCGGAAAGAATTTATCAATTTTCCGGGAAACAGCATCATATATTTCTCCTTCCTTAACAGAACTAATCAACTGCTCGACAGCCTGATCATTCAAAAATATTTCGGCGGTCGCATATAACTGCAAGGCTCCTATTGTCACCCCGACAAACAGAGGGAGAATCACTGCAGCCATCAACGATCCCGTGGCTAACCCCGCAGCCACGGAAGGGCGATTTTTCGTTCGCTTCAAAAAATAGAGGTAGATTGGCTGACCAATCAAAGCAACGACCGCGGCTAAAAACAAGGGAAGCAGAAACGGAACAATCACTTGAAAAAAAGTGATCCCCAGTACGATGGTTAAAAAGACCAAAATTGCCAGCGAAACATATCGAGCAATCACAGCAACTCCTTTAATGAGTGTAGAACGTATGATGGGAGCTATGTAGAAAACGGTTAGGAAAACGTCGAGAACAGTGGATGGTTCAGATTATTTCAGAACTTTTCGAAGTCCTATTGACTATTTCCCCAGCACGGTCGGTTCATTCTGATAGCCGACACCAAAATTGAATCTTGTTAAATATTTTCGCAAGACACAAATAAATTAACCGTTAATAATACAAGTGACTTGCGAAACAGCACTCAATTGCGGATGGTATGCCGTATGAGGTATCGTTGTCCACTGATCATATCTGATATCTCTTTCCTTTCATAAAATGAAGTTCGGTCCAAGTGTTTTAGAAATACTTCCTATTATCTTTGCTACTAACAGTTAATTCCTGTAACTAAGTAGGACTGCTTATGTCTCATCGCTTTTTTATTACGATGACATCACAAAACAGGCCGGGAGTTCTTGCCGCGGTAACAACTGCGATGGCAGAGCTTGGGGGCGATATGAAGTACGCCACCCAAACTGTCGTGCACGGATTATTCACGATGACCGTTGCAGCAGAATTTCCGCCACATAGAAATTGGGAAGTCATTCGCGACCACCTGCTTAATGCTGGACGCGCCTACGAAATGGAAGTTCTTATTCGTAGTATGCCATCCGAAGAACTGCTCAAAGCACCATCAGGGGAGAGGTTTTTTCTTTCCATTACCGGCAAAGATGCCCCAGGCGTTGTCAGGGCAATTTGTGCATTGCTCGCTCAGGAACTTGTCGATATTCAAAGAATGTGTGCCGTCCCCGACTCCCCGGAATCATTTTCTCTTGTAATGCAGATTAACATTCCCGATCAATCACAAAGCGATAACCTCACCAGAGAGCTTGAAAGTTTTGGTGCGATCAACGGCCTCAACATTATCCTGAAGCACGAAGAACAGTACAACATGACAGAATTCCCCCGAGAAATTACAACCGAATTTCTACCGGGAACTTAACCCGGCTCGCTCGGAAAAACCCTGCTACTTTTGTGCAGCATTTCGATAAATAGCTGATCGGCATACTCAATCCCAGTCGATTTTGTTTTGCCAGGCGGCTTTGAGGTTGCTGTTTGGTTCGCGGATCATGATATCGCCGTTTGAATTCCAGATTGATAATTGCGGATCTTCTGAAACGGCACCAATCCAGGCGAATGGAAGTTCGGCAAAAAGTTCTTCCACTTTTTCGGTGTTCTCCGGTGTCACTTCAATCAGAAACCGACTGTTACTTTCGGAAAAGAGTTTAACAAGATCGGCTTGAGATAAATCTGCGTCGAATTTCGACGGGATATCTTCCAGGTAAAGATCGAGTCCCAGTCCACCCGCAAAAGCCATTTCTGCTGCCGTGACGGCAAGACCGCCTTCGCTTAAATCGTGGCAACTTCTGATCAACCTGTTTTGCATCGCTTCATGCAGCGAATTGAAAATATTCATCGCCGAAGTGAAGTCAACGTTCGGGACTTCGCCGCCGTTTAATTCATTCACTAAACAGTAATGACTCCCCCCCAGCTCATTGCATGTGATGCCAACGATTGCAATTTGATTGCCAGCCGTTTTCAAATCCATCGTGACTGCATTTTGAATATCTTCGATTTGTCCCAGGGCGCTAATCAAAAGCGAATAAGGAATCGCGACCGTTTTTTGCTCTCCGTTTTCGGGATAAGTAAATTCGTTATGCAGCGAATCTTTCCCACTAATAAAAGGTGTCCCGAAACCAATCGCTGCATCCTGACAACCGAGTGCAGAGCGGACCAGCGCACCGAGTGTTTCCGGGCGGTCGGTGTTGCCCCAGCAGAAGTTATCGAGGATCGCGATTTTCTGTGGGTCGGCTCCGGTCGCAATGCAGTTACGCATTGCTTCATCAATCGCAGATGTCGCCATGCGGTACGGATCGAGATCGCCATAATGCGGGTTCATTCCGTTTGAAATGACCAAGCCACGCGACGAATTCCAGTCCGGTTGAACAACGGCGGCATCGGCAGGGCCATCGTTTTCAACACCCACAAGCGGCTTGACGACAGAACCAGCCTGCACTTCATGATCGTACTGTCTGATGATCCACTCTTTACTGCACACATTCGGCGAGGCAAGGATTTTGAGTAAATCTTCGTTGTAATTCTCTTGTGAAGGGAGCGAAACGGGAACGATTTCTCGCGGCTGATAAACAGCTTCACGCACAATCGGCGGTCTGCCATCGTGCATGAAAGCAAGATCAAGTTCACCTACGTGCTGATCCTGATACTTCAAAACAAGCTTTTTCGAATCTGTGAATTTACCAAGAATCGATGCTTCAACCCCTTCGCTTTCACAGACATTTTTGAATTCTTCCCACTTTTCAGGCGGCACCGAAAGAACCATTCGTTCCTGTGCTTCAGAGATCCAGATTTCCATATAAGTGAGGCCTGAATATTTAAGCGGTGCTTGATCGAGCCAGACTTCTGCTCCGGTATCTTCGGCCATTTCTCCGATCGCGCTACTAAAACCCCCTGCCCCGCAATCGGTAATGGCAGAAAACAATTCGAGGTCTCGCGTTTTCAGAACAACATCTGCGACCATTTTTTCGGTAATCGCATTCCCAATTTGAACCGCACCGCCGGAAGTTTCTTCACTTTTATCGGTAAGAACAGCAGAAGAAAATGTTGCCCCGTGGATGCCATCCAGTCCGGTTCGTCCGCCGATTGAAACGATATAATCCCCCGACTGCACCTGCTTAAACGCTTTGCCGCGAGGAATGATGGCAACGTTCCCACAATAAACAAGCGGGTTGCCAATATAACGCTCATCAAAATAAACAGCACCGTTCACAGTCGGAATTCCCATGCGGTTACCGTAATCGCGAACACCAGCGACAACGCCACGAGAGATCGTTTTCGGATGAAGCACGCCGGGCGGTAAATCGTCGTGCGAAATATCTGACGGGGCAAAACAGAAGACATCGGTATTGGCAACCGGCTTGCCCCCCATGCCGGTACCAAGGCAATCGCGAATGACGCCGCCAATTCCGGTGTTCGCACCGCCGTACGGTTCTAATGCGGAAGGACGATTGTGCGTTTCAACTTTGAAGCAGGCATCGTAAGTTTCGTTGAAAGTAACAATGCCCGCGTTATCGCTAAAAACAGAAACGCACCAGTCATCATCCCCTAAAGATTCTCGAATCGAAACCGTTGCAGCGAAAATTGTTTCCTTGAGCATGTTTTCAAAATGCAGCGTCTGCGTCCCATCTTCGTATTTAATACGCCCGGCTAATGTTTTGTGCGAGCAATGTTCGCTCCAGGTTTGAGCAATCGTTTCCAGTTCGATATCGGTCGGGTCTCGGCCCAACTCTTTGAAGTATTGTTGAATGGTGCGCATTTCAATCGCAGAGAGAGAAAGCAAATTCTCCTGCGATATCTGCATCAGTTGTTCGTCATTCAGCCCGGAGAGTTGTACCTGCTTTAACTCAAAAGGAACATCATGCCCCAATGTAATACTGGTCAACTGAAGTGGACCAACGGCAACACGTTCGATGGCATCGTTCGCCAGAATTTTGGAAATGACTCGATCTACTTGCGAGCTTTCAGCATCCGCGTTGAACCAGTATCTGCGAACGGTCGCAACTTCTTCAACCGGCAAGCCGCGTTGTTGCAGTTCACGTTTGGCACTCATCGCGACATTGTCTGTCATTCCGGGCTTAAACAGGATTTGAATTTGCTGCTTGAAATTGCATCCAGTCTGGGTTACTGGTTCTGCTCCCGTTTCCGAAGCGAGTAATCTGCGAGTCGAACATTCGGTCACTGGGTCGCTCAGCAACTGTTCAATAGAATTCAATTCGTCTTCACTGAGCGATGCCCCCTGTATCAGAAACAACCGGGCGGAATAAATCTGCGTGATCGAATTGCAGTTCAGGCTGCTGCATTCTCCCAGAACCCGGGTTGCTTCCCGGTCGATAAATTCATCCGCGGTTCTGATTTCAATTTCCCAAAGCATGGCGTCTGTTTCTCTCAATTAAAAACGAATTTCTGCGAGAACCGTATTTAGCATATCGGGTCATATTTTGGAATGAACAGAGTGGTTCGAAAGAAAAGAGTGCCACTCTACGCCGTGAAGTGAAAATTGGTTTGAAATGATATAAGTCTTGATGCGACAGAGGGTTTCGCCCTATAAAGCGACTTGCCGAACTGCATCTGTCGTGCAATTCGATCCCCTCAGGAAACCCAAATAGGAGTTTGGGATGTCGCATCAAGACAAGAAGTCATTATCGCAAATCGTTGTTAATTTTGAAACCCTCAAGCTTGTGATTGACTGGATTTTGA
>Ga0316208_1001606_pt1 | contig 20621 bp, 15 predicted proteins | sample 3monopyrite_MG_FD_204944 | JGI IMG/M metagenome (GOLD analysis project Ga0316208, IMG submission 204944) | Microbial mat bacterial communities from mineral coupon in-situ incubated in ocean water Damariscotta River, Maine, United States -... | ecosystem: Environmental > Aquatic > Marine >...
AACGTGAACCTCAATGTTGAGCTTATCGCGCCAATCGCTATGGACGAGGGCCTGCGCTTCGCTATCCGTGAGGGTGGCCGGACTGTCGGTGCCGGTGTCGTCGCTAAAATCGTCAAGTAATTTAACAATACTAGAGAAGGGTCGGTTCGTCCGGCCCTTTTTCTTGCCGTAAAATGGCTATTCATATAAGTCATTTTGATATTGGTAAAAAAAGTACTTGCAAGGGGCGGATTGGAACGTTAAACCCCACCCCTCGTAGTAAGAATTTGATTGGTTTAGGGGCGTAGCTCAGTTGGTAGAGCACCGGTCTCCAAAACCGGGTGTCGTGAGTTCGAGTCTCTCCGCCCCTGCCAGCCAGTCAAAAAAATGGCCCTGGTTAAGGGTTGAGATGTAAGGTATTGTTTAGCCTGCGATTTAAGCAATTGAAGCGCGGGCTTGTTGGGTAGAAAAAAGGACGCAAGATGGCAAGAACAACGCCAGGTGAATTTTTCCGCCAGGTGCGGCGTGAGGGGGCTAAGGTAACTTGGCCAACGCCGAAAGAAGCGGGAATCACCTCCGTGATGGTTTTCATCATGGTTGTTTTGATGGCGCTATTTTTCCTGGGTGTGGACTTTTTGTTGAATGCTGGTGTTCAGGCACTACTCGGTCTCGGAGATTAATGTGAGCAAGTCGCGTTGGTATATTATACACGCCTATTCAGGCTTCGAGAATAAAGTGGCGGCTGCTATTAAAGAGCAGGCTAGACTACAGGACCTTGAGGCACTTGTTGACGATGTGATTGTTCCCACTGAGGAAGTGATTGAAGTTCGCAAGGGCAAGAAGGTTTCTGCTGAGAAGAAATTCTTCCCTGGGTATGTACTTATTAAAATGATTTTAACGGATGATACTTATCACTTGGTCAACGCTCATGCAAAAGTGACAGGTTTTCTTGGTCCGCAGGGGCGCCCGAGCCCCATTTCTGACGCAGAGGCAGCGCGCATTCTTAACCAGGTTGAGGAAGGTGTTGAGCGCCCACGTCCGAATATTGTTTATGAGATCGGCGAAGAAGTTCGTGTGGTTGATGGTCCGTTTGCAAGCTTTAATGGTGCCGTTGAGGATGTGGATGAAGACCGGGCACGCCTTAAGGTGTCAGTGTCAATCTTTGGACGGGCAACACCAGTTGAGCTTGAATATGCTCAGGTAGAAAAGATTAGTTAAGAATTTTAGGGGCTTGCCCCTAAGTGAGCGTGCGGGAGGCTAGCCATTGCCGTACCGCGCACCCTAGTGAAGCAGCGTAAAGCTGGTTCGTTTGTTTTTGAAAGGGATATATAATGGCGAAAAAAATTAGTGGTTACCTGAAGCTTCAGGTGCCTGCAGGGCAGGCAAACCCGTCACCTCCTATTGGCCCGGCTCTTGGTCAGCGTGGTGTGAATATTATGGAGTTCTGTAAAGCGTTTAATGCCGCTACACAGAAGATGGAACCTGGCATGCCGATTCCAACAACTCTGACAATTTATGCTGATAAGTCTTTCACGTTTGAGACGAAAACAGCCCCTGCTTCTTATTTTCTGAAGAAAGCGGCTGGTTTGAAATCAGGTGGCACTACGCCAGGACGTGAAATTGCTGCGACTTTGACTAAAGCGCAGATAAAAGAAGTTGCTGAAGCAAAAATGGCTGATTTGAGCGCGAACGATATTGATGCAGCAATGCTGATCATCGAAGGTTCTGCGCGCTCAATGGGCTTTAAGGTTGAGGGTTAATCAGATGGTTAAAGTTGCAAAGCGTGTTGCGAAAGCTTGGGACGGCCTCGACCGTGAAAAACATTATACAATAGCTGAAGCTGTTAAAGAGCTAAAAAGCCGTTCAGCGGTGAAGTTTGATGAAACTCTTGAGATTTCAATGAATCTTGGTGTTGATCCTCGTCATGCTGACCAAATGGTTCGTGGTGTTGTTTCACTGCCGCATGGTACGGGTAAAACAATGCGTGTTGCTGTTTTTGCACGCGGCCCTAAGGCTGAAGAAGCAAAAGCTGCAGGCGCAGATATTGTTGGTGCTGAGGACCTGATGGAAACTATCCAGGGTGGCACGATCGATTTTGAACGGTGTATTGCGACACCTGATATGATGGCTGTTGTTGGCCGCCTTGGTAAAATTCTTGGAACCAAAGGCCTTATGCCAAACCCTAAGCTGGGTACTGTTACAATGGACGTAAAAGCGGCTGTTGAAGCGGCGAAAGCGGGCCAGGTTGAGTATCGTGTTGAAAAAATGGGTATTATTCACGGTGGTGTTGGCAAGGTAAGCTTTGATGAAAGCCAGCTTGTTGAGAATGTACAGTCTTTTGTTGATGCTGTTGTAAAAGCAAAACCAACGGGCGCTAAGGGTACATATTTGAAGCGTATTGCTATGACATCTTCAATGGGCCCTAGCCTGAAGATTGATGTAGCTTCAACTGCCAGTAAGTAACTGCCAGTAAATAACGAACCAGTTTCGTGCCAAGTTACGGCTTGGCACAAACGTTCAGGCGGATGTTTTGCCTGAATGAAGTAACTGTCCGAGATTACAGGTGTTTTGAAGTGTGTTGCTAGTTTTTTGACCTTCAAAATTTAAAACAAACAACTGTCGCGTAGTTGTGGCCTGTATGAGATGGGGTAAGGAATGATCACCTTGTGGGTGATTGTCGCGGTTCCTACAGGAATGGGTGTAACTCATCCTGCGCCCTGGACAGGGTAGCGTACGGTTTGCCTTCTGTTTGGCAGATTGTACATGGCTCAATTATGAAAACTACTGCCATCTTGTATGGTGGGTTTTCAAAATCGGAGACGAGAAAAGTGGAAAGAGCCGAAAAGCAGGATCTTGTTGCATCCATGCATGAAGCGTTCTCTGCTGCTGCTTCTGTTGTTGTAGTTCACTATGACGGCCTGAGCGTTGCTGAGATCACTGCACTACGTAATGACATGCGTGAATTGGGTGCCACACTTAAAGTAACCAAGAACCGGCTAACTCGTCTTGCGCTCAAAGGTACTGAATACGAAGGTATTGCGGATCTGTTCACAGGTCCAACGGCTATCGGTTATGCTGACGACGCTATATCGGCACCAAAAGCTCTCGCTAAGTTCGCTAAAGGAAACGAAAAGCTTCGTATCCTGGGCGGAGGCATGGGCTCAACTGTGTTGGATCAAAGCGGTGTTAAAGCATTGGCTGAATTGCCATCTCTCGACGAACTTCGCGGCAAGCTTGTGGGTCTCCTGCAAGCACCAGCTCAGAAGCTTGTTGGAGTGACGCAAGCACCGGCAGGGCAACTTGCACGCGTATTTGGCGCTTATGGAAGCAAAGACGCAGCTTAGTTTTGAAACTATCACGGGCAGCTAAGAGTGCTGCCTGGTATTTATGCATTGACACGTGGTTCCTGATACGAAACCGGAACCCACAATTTGGAGTGAGTTAAATGGCTGATCTAGCAAAGATTGTTAAAGATCTATCTGCTCTTACTGTTTTGGAAGCTGCTGAGCTTTCAAAACTTCTTGAAGAGCATTGGGGCGTATCTGCTGCGGCACCTGTTGCTGTAGCTGCTGCCGTTGGCGGCGAAGCTGCTGCTGCTGAAGAGAAAGACGAATTTGACGTTGTTCTTACAGCGGCTGGCGACAAGAAAATCAACGTGATTAAAGAAGTACGTTCGATCACGGGTCTTGGCCTCAAAGAAGCTAAGGACCTTGTTGAAGGCGCGCCTAAAACTGTTAAAGAAGCAGTTTCTAAATCTGAAGCTGACGAGCTTAAAGCTAAGCTTGAAGCTGCTGGTGCTTCGGTTGAGCTTAAGTAAGCTCAACTGCAAAATACCCTTGAGGTCGGAGGCGATATTCGCTTCCGGCCTTTCGGCGTCCTAAAGATGCAGGACATAAAATAAGGCATCAGTTTTGGGCTTAAATTTAAGGTTGGCTCAAAATTACTTGGATTTTCAGGAGTTTAGGGTAGATTGACGCCCTAGTCTCTGTTTTGGCAGCCAATAGGTAGCCCTGAGGTGTTTATTTTCTCTGGGTTTACTGCGGCACTATTAAAGGACGAGGGCGAAGCATGGCGACTTCATTTACCGGTCGTAAGCGTGTGCGTAAGGACTTTGGACATATTTCTGAAGTTACGCAGATGCCAAACCTCATTGAGGTTCAACGGCGGTCCTATGACCAATTCTTCAGGGCTGGCGCTGATGAAGAAGAACGGTTAGCTTCTGGACTTGAGCGTGTACTTAAATCAGTATTCCCTATTCAGGATTTTGCGGGCACCGCATCTCTTGAGTATGTGAAATATGAACTTGAAGCTCCAAAGTTTGATGTTGAAGAGTGTCAGCAGCGCGACATTACATACGCTGCACCGCTGCGCGCGACATTGCGTTTGATTGTTTTCGAGATTGATCCGGAAACAGAAGCAAAGTCGGTTCTCGATATTAAAGAACAAGATGTCTATATGGGTGACCTCCCGCTCATGACCGACAATGGTACATTTGTGGTGAATGGTACTGAGCGTGTTATTGTATCTCAGATGCACCGCTCCCCTGGCGTTTTCTTTGACCATGACCGTGGTAAAACACATAGTTCAGGTAAATTCCTGTTTGCGGCACGTGTTATTCCGTACCGTGGTTCTTGGCTTGACCTTGAGTTCGATGCAAAGGACATTGTGAACGTACGTATTGACCGTAGACGTAAATTGCCGGCGACAACGCTTATGTATGCGCTAGGTATGTCTGCGGAAGACATTCTTGCCTATTTCTATAATACTCAGAGTTATGGCCGCACAAAAGGTGGCTGGCGTGTACCATTTAAGGCTGATACGTGGCGTGGCCAAAAGCCAACGTTTGACCTTGTGAATGCTGACTCTGGTGAAGTAATTGTTGAAGCGGGCAAAAAAGTAACGCCGCGCTTGATCAAAACGCTTGAAAAAGATGGCATTGAAGCCATTCTTGTCCCGGATGAATTAATTCTCGGTAAGTTTGTTGCTGCGGATATCATCAACGAAAAAACAGGCGCTATTTATGTTGAAGCAGGCGATGAGTTAACAGAAGAAAATCTGGAAGCTTTGACGACCGCTGGCTATAAAGAAATCCAAGTACTTGACGTGGATGAAGTGAGTGTAGGTTCCTACATCCGCAATACACTTAAAGCCGATAAGGTTGAGTGTCTTGACGGCGCCCTTGCTGAAATTTACAAAGTGATGCGCCCGGGCGAGCCTCCAACCAAGGAAACGGCTGAGGCTCTTTTCTACGGCTTGTTCTTTGACCCTGAGCGGTATGATCTTTCTGATGTTGGCCGCGTGAAAATGAATATGCGCCTCAACTTAGAATGTGATGACACTGTTGGTGTTCTTCGCCGTGAAGATATTCTTTCTACACTCAAAACACTTGTTGAGTTGAAAGATGGTCGCGGCGAGATTGACGACATTGATCACCTTGGTAATCGCCGTGTGCGGTCCGTTGGTGAGCTGATGGAAAATCAATATCGCATTGGTTTGCTGCGTATGGAGCGTGCAATCCGTGAACGTATGTCATCCGTTGATATCGACACGGTTATGCCGCATGACTTGATTAATGCGAAACCTGTTGTTGCTTCTGTTCGTGAGTTTTTTGGTTCATCACAGCTTTCACAGTTTATGGATCAAACAAACCCACTGTCAGAAATTACACACAAGCGCCGTATGTCAGCGCTTGGCCCTGGCGGCTTGACGCGTGAGCGTGCTGGCTTTGAGGTTCGTGACGTACACCCGACGCATTATGGCCGTATTTGTCCGATTGAAACCCCTGAGGGACCAAATATCGGTCTTATCAACTCACTTGCGACATATGCGCAGGTTAATAAATATGGTTTCATCGAAAGCCCTTATCGTAAAGTTAAAGACGGTAAGGTAACCGACGAAATTGTTTATCTTTCAGCAATGGAAGAGGGCCGGTTTAAAGTTGCGCAAGCAACAGCGAAACTTTCAGCAGATAATAGCTTCGAAGGCGATTTGGTTTCTTGTCGTCAGGCAGGTGAATATCTGATGTCAGACCCAAGTACAATTGATCTGATGGATGTGTCACCAAAGCAGCTCGTATCTGTTGCGGCATCGCTCATTCCATTCCTTGAGAACGATGATGCAAACCGTGCGCTTATGGGCTCTAACATGCAGCGTCAGGCTGTGCCACTTGTGCGTGCTGAGGCACCTTTTGTTGGTACGGGTATGGAAAAAATAGTGGCCGCCGATAGCGGCGCTGCCATTGCTGCGCGCCGTACAGGTGTGGTTGAACAGGTCGATGCAACGCGTATCGTTATTCGCGCAACTGAAGATGTTGATTTTGGTAAATCTGGTGTAGACATTTATACACTTCAGAAATTCCAGCGTTCTAACCAGAACACATGTATTAACCAGCGTCCTCTTGTAAAAGTAGGTGACCTTATCAGTAAAGGTGACATCATTTGTGATGGTCCGTCTACTGATCTAGGTGAGCTGGCCCTTGGCCGTAATGCGCTGGTCGCGTTTATGCCTTGGAATGGTTATAACTATGAGGATTCGATCCTGATCTCTGAGCGTATCGTTAAGGAAGACGTATTTACGTCGATCCATATTGATGAGTTCGAAGTGATGGCACGGGATACGAAGCTTGGCCCTGAGGAAATCACACGGGATATTCCAAACGTGGGTGAAGAAGGCCTTAAAAACCTTGATGAAGCTGGTATTGTTTACGTCGGTGCTGAAGTGCACCCCGGTGACATTCTCGTTGGTAAAATTACACCAAAAGGCGAAAGCCCAATGACACCGGAAGAAAAACTTCTGCGTGCCATCTTTGGTGAAAAAGCTTCTGACGTGCGTGATACTTCTATGCGCTTGCCGCCGGGTGTTGCAGGTACGGTTGTTGAGGTACGTGTCTTTAACCGCCACGGTGTGGACAAAGATGAGCGTGCTCTTACAATCGAACGTGAAGAAATTGAACGCCTTACAAAAGACCGTGAGGATGAGCGCTCTATTCTAGAACGTAACATCTACAGCCGTTTGCAACCTCTCATGCTTGGCAAAACGATTACTGCCGGCACGAAAGAAATGAAAAAAGGCACTGTTGTTACTGAAGAAGGCCTTGCGGAGCTTCGCCGTATTCAGTGGTGGGATCTTGCGATTAATGATGATTCAGCTATGGCTGACATTGAATCCCTTCGTAAGCAGTTTGATGCAAATCGTGCATCGCTTCAAAGCCGTTTCGATGAGAAGATCGAGAAACTGCAACGTGGTGATGAGCTTGCACCTGGTGTTCTAAAAATGGTTAAGGTTTTTGTTGCTGTGAAGCGTAAGCTTCAGCCGGGCGATAAAATGGCTGGGCGCCATGGTAACAAAGGGGTTATTTCGCGCATTCTGCCACAAGAAGACATGCCATACCTTGAGGACGGTACACCGGTTGATGTTGTACTGAATCCGCTTGGGGTGCCATCTCGAATGAACGTGGGCCAGATTTTGGAAACACACTTAGGCTGGGCTTCGCGCGGTCTGGGTCGTCAAATTGATGGCATGATTGAAGCTTACAGGCATGGCCAAGGTACGGCAGATGACTTGCGGGCTAAGTTCAAAGATGTGTACGGCGATGATCAGTATGCTGAAGATGTTGCGGATCTTGACGATATGCAAATTCTTGAGCTTGCAGGCAACCTTACAAATGGTGTTCCAATGGGCACGCCTGTGTTTGATGGTGCTGTTGAAGCTGACATTGTTACCATGCTTGAGAAAGCTGGCTTGAATAGTTCAGGGCAGGTTGATCTTTATGATGGCCGTTCAGGTGAGAAGTTTGACCGTAAAGTAACTGTTGGTTACATTTATATGCTGAAACTTCATCACCTTGTGGATGATAAAATCCACGCGCGGTCAATTGGCCCATACAGTCTTGTTACTCAGCAGCCGCTTGGTGGTAAGGCACAGTTTGGTGGTCAGCGCTTTGGTGAGATGGAGGTATGGGCACTACAAGCTTATGGTGCTGCTTATACACTTCAAGAAATGCTTACTGTTAAATCGGATGATGTTCAGGGCCGTACGAAGGTCTATGAAGCAATTGTTCGTGGTGATGATACATTCGAAGCAGGTATCCCAGAATCTTTCAACGTACTTGTGAAGGAAATGCGGTCACTCTGTTTGAATGTTGAGTTGATAACAGGCACTGATGACTAACGTGAAGTTTGCGAATATGGTCGGGGACTTGTCCTCGACCTGCTTGCCTAAGTGGCAGGTATATTTTGGAAGGCGTATGGAGCCCCTTTGGTTTTCGAAGAGCTCCACAGAAATTGAGAGAAGCCGGACATGAACCAAGAAGTAATGAAATACTTCAACCCGAACCAGAAACCTGAGGCGTTTGATCAGATTCAAATATCGATCGCGTCCCCTGAGCGGATTCGCTCATGGTCGTTTGGTGAGATTAAAAAGCCGGAAACGATTAACTACCGGACATTTAAGCCAGAGAAAGATGGCCTTTTCTGTGCTCGAATTTTTGGCCCTACCAAAGACTATGAGTGTCTTTGCGGCAAATATAAGCGCATGAAATATCGTGGTATTATCTGCGAAAAATGTGGTGTTGAGGTAACACTGTCTAAAGTACGCCGTGAGCGTATGGGGCACATTGACCTTGCGGCACCTGTTGCGCACATTTGGTTTTTGAAATCATTGCCAAGCCGCATCGGTCTTCTTTTAGATATGATGCTCAAGGATTTGGAGCGGGTTCTTTACTTCGAATATTATGTTGTAGTTGAACCGGGCCTTACACCGTTAAAGCAATTCCAGCTTTTATCAGAAGATGACTATTACCGCGCTCAGGATGAGTATGGCGAAGATAGTTTCACTGCTGGTATTGGTGCAGAAGCTGTACGCAAGTTGCTTGAAAGCATGGATTTGGAATCTGAGCGTGAGAAGCTTCTTAAGGAGCTGGCTGAGACTAAGTCTGAGTTGAAACCTAAGAAGATCATCAAGCGCCTCAAGGTTGTTGAGAGCTTTATCGAGTCAGGAAACCGTCCTGAGTGGATGATTTTAGAGGTTGTGCCGGTCATTCCGCCAGAGCTTCGTCCTCTTGTGCCGTTGGATGGTGGCCGGTTTGCAACGTCCGATTTGAATGATCTTTATCGCCGGGTGATTAACCGTAATAACCGGTTGAAACGCCTTATTGAACTGCGTGCGCCGGATATTATTATTCGGAATGAGAAGCGGATGCTTCAAGAAGCTGTTGATGCGCTGTTTGATAATGGGCGTCGTGGACGGACCATTACGGGCGCCAACAAACGGCCTCTGAAATCCCTTTCCGATATGTTGAAAGGAAAGCAAGGGCGTTTCCGCCAGAATCTTCTTGGTAAACGTGTTGATTATTCTGGTCGTTCTGTAATCGTGACTGGTCCAGAGCTTAAACTTCATCAGTGTGGTTTGCCGAAGAAAATGGCGCTTGAACTCTTTAAGCCGTTTATTTATTCGCGCCTTGACCGCAAAGGCATAGCGACAACCATTAAAGCTGCAAAAAAGCTGGTGGAAAAAGGACGTCGTGAAGTTTGGGATATCCTGGATGAAGTTATCCGTGAACACCCTGTGATGCTAAACCGTGCGCCAACGCTTCACCGCCTTGGTATCCAAGCGTTTGAACCTGTACTTATCGAAGGTAAAGCAATTCAATTGCACCCTCTTGTGTGTGCGGCCTTTAATGCTGACTTTGATGGTGACCAAATGGCGGTACACGTGCCGTTGTCTATCGAGGCACAGCTTGAGGCACGTGTGTTGATGATGTCTACAAATAACATCCTCAGCCCAGCGAACGGTAAGCCAATCATTGTGCCGTCACAGGATATGGTTCTCGGCCTGTATTACATGACAAGCATGCGCAACGGCGATTATGGTGAAGGTAAATCTTTTGCTGATTTCGACGAGGTTCAGTTTGCGCTAGATGCAAAAACAATCACGCTGAATACAAAAATTAATGCACGTATTAAGGCGATTGATGAAAACGGTGAAGAAACGCACATCCGGGTTGAAACTACACCAGGGCGTATGCTTCTTGGACGGCATCTGCCATTGCACCGTAATGTGCCATTTAGCCTGATCAACCGGAAGCTTACGAAAAAAGAAATTACTGAGGTTATTGACGTTGTGTATCGTCACTGCGGTCAAAAACAGACAGTGCTTTTTGCTGATGGTATTATGGCAGAAGGCTTCCAGCGCGCATGTAATGCCGGTATCTCTTTTGGTAAGGATGACATGGTTATTCCTAACGAAAAGATAAAATTGGTGGAAGATACTAAGTCTGTCGTTAAAGAGTTTGAAGAACAGTATCAGGACGGCCTTATTACACAGGGCGAAAAGTACAACAAAGTTGTTGATGCTTGGGCACAGTGTGGTGACAAAGTCGCTGACGCCATGATGAAAGAGATGGAACGCACAACAACGGATGAGAATGGCCGTGAAAGTGATGTGAACTCAGTATTTATGATGGCTCATTCTGGTGCGCGGGGTAGTGCCGCCCAGATGAAACAGCTTGCTGGTATGCGCGGTTTGATGGCGAAACCTTCTGGCGAGATTATTGAAACACCAATTATCTCGAACTTTAAAGAAGGCCTGTCGGTTCTTGAATATTTCAATTCGTCGCATGGTGCGCGTAAAGGTCTTGCCGATACAGCCCTGAAAACGGCGAACTCTGGTTATCTGACACGCCGTCTTGTGGATGTATCTCAGGACTGTGTAATTGTGGAGCATGACTGTGGTACTGAGGCAGGCATCACAGTGACAGAAGTGTCTGAGGGTGGTGACATTCTTGTGCCATTGAGCGAGCGTATTCTCGGTCGTTGTTTGTCTGTTGACGTGAAGCACCCTGTAACGGGTGAGCTTGTGTTCCCTGCTGGTGAATTGCTTGACGAAGTGAAGTCAGACGCAATTGAAACAGCTGGTATTGGCGAAGTTAAAATTCGTTCAGTGCTTACCTGTGAAACCAAGGGCGGTACTTGTGGTAAATGTTATGGCCGCGATCTCGCCCGTGGGACACCTGTGAATATGGGTGAAGCGGTTGGTGTTATTGCAGCTCAGTCTATTGGTGAGCCTGGTACACAGCTTACAATGCGTACATTCCACATTGGTGGTGCTGCGACAGTGAATGCGGAATCCGCGATTGAATCATCAGCTGATGGTAAAATCAGGATTGATAACCGAAATGTTATTGAAGACAGCAAAGGCCGCAAAGTTGTCATGAGCCGCAACATGGAAGTTGTTGTTGTTGACAATGAAGGCCGTGAGAAAGCGAAGCACCGTCTTGCTTATGGTTCTCACCTGTTTAAAGACGAAGGCTCAATGGTTGTTAAGGGTGAAAAGCTCGCTGAGTGGGACGCCTACACTATTCCGATCATTACAGAGCAAACAGGTACTGTACGTCTTGTTGACCTTGTTGAAGGCGTTTCTGTTAAAGAGATTGTTGATGAAGGTACGGGTATTGCGTCGAAAGTGGTTACTGATTGGCGTTCTGCCCCTAAAGGCGCTGATCTGAAACCTCGTATCACCTTGCGGAACGACAAAGATGAAGTTGTTGAACTCGCTAATGGTACAGAAGCACGCTATTTCTTGTCAGTTGATGCTATTCTTTCGGTAGAAGATGGCCGTTTCGTACAAGCCGGTGATGTGATTGCACGTATTCCTCGTGAAGCGGCAAAAACAAAAGATATTACTGGTGGTTTGCCTCGTGTGGCTGAGCTTTTTGAAGCCCGCCGCCCGAAAGACTGTGCTGTTATTGCTGACATTGACGGTATTGTTGAGTTTGGCCGTGACTATAAAAACAAACGCCGGATTACTATTCGTCCTCGTACGGAAGAAGAAGGTGAGCCAGTCGAATATCTGGTGCCAAAAGGTAAACATATTACCATTCAAGAAGGTGATTTTATCCAGAAGGGTGAGTATCTGATTGATGGTAATCCTGCGCCGCACGATATTTTGAGTGTGCTCGGTGTTGAGGCTCTTGCGAATTATCTTGTGAAAGAAGTTCAAGATGTGTACCGGCTACAAGGTGTGAAAATCAACGATAAGCACATTGAGGTGATTGTTCGCCAAATGCTGCAAAAAGTTGAAGTTACAGCTTCTGGTGACAGCACATATTTGCCTGGTGAACAAGTTGAGCGGGAAGAGTTTGAAATCAAAAACGCTGCTCTTGAAGATGAGGGACGTCTGCCGGCTAAAGGCTTCCCAATTCTTCTTGGTATCACGAAAGCAAGCCTGCAAACACGCAGCTTTATTTCTGCTGCATCCTTCCAGGAAACAACACGCGTTCTAACGGAAGCATCTGTTGCAGGTAAGAAAGACAAGCTTGTTGGCTTGAAGGAAAATGTGATCGTTGGTCGCCTAATTCCGGCTGGTACTGGTGCTGTTATGAATCGCTTGCGGCATGAAGCCCTTAAGCGTGATCAAATTGCGACAGAAGAACAGGCAAAAACTGTTGACCCTATGGCAGCAGCGGAAGCTGAGTTTGCAGCGGCAACAGCAGAAGCAACCGACGCCGAATAAGGTGTAAAACTTAAAAACATTAAAAGGCTCGCTATTACCAGTGGGCCTTTTAATGTTTTGTTAGTGAAAAATATACGGCGCTAATGAGTAAGGTATAATAGCCAATACTGGGTATTAGTAATGTAAATTCCGTATCCCCAAAGAGCTTTATTGAAGCTGCTATGGGTAATACAATAGTATGTCTTAATGACCAGTGTGAATTGCCTATATGAGTTTGTGGTGCGTCTAACTAGGCGAGAACTGCACCTCGGTATGTATCATCATCGGATGCGATAAAGCCGACCCACCCGATGGATAAAAAGATAAAGCTAATAAAGTTATAAATTGAAACGCAGAATTTTTAATCAGGGCTTTCAGTATATGAAATCCCATTTTTTAAATAAATACTAAAAAGAAAGACCCATATATCTCCAATGATATTTATGATGCGCATTGAGAGAGCAATCATAAGTAATTCACTTTCGTCGACAGAAATGAATAAATTACTATATTTAATAATAGCGAGGAAAGCTGCTTCTCGCACACCAATTCCTGCAGAAACGCCTGGCAAAATATAGCCTATTGCCCATGAAGCAATATAAGCAGCAGCCATAAGAAGGGCGTTTATGAACGGCGTGCCATTGTAGAGAGTGTAAGAGGCAATGTTGAATGCTAGCAAGGCAAAGAACAAAGATGTGAAAATACTGGTTCTACACGTTAAGTAAAACAGGTGAGTTATTATATTATTCCGGGTAATTAGAAAATATCCACCAATTGCTAGGCCTATAAAGGGTAGGCCGATGATAACAGGTGAGTATACAGAAATACTTTGATAATAAGTTTTTAGCGCGAACCACTCTCCTAGAGCCCAAAGCATCAACACACCAAAGGCAGTCGCAGTTAGTATCAAGGCAACAGATTCTGCAATCGAGGCATTTGCTATTGCTTTATGAGTATAGCCTTCTGCTTTTGCATAAATTTGTCGGGCAGCAAGGTGCATGATATTGCCCGGTAAGTATTTTGCTAAATTTGAGGAGCAATATAATTGTATCAGTTTTCTAGGTGAGGGCTTTTGAAATGCAGCTTCGTTCAGTAAGGGTTTTGACTCTACAACTATGCTTGCCCAATTATATGCTAAAAGAATAACGCTGATGGCCCATAAAATTCCCCCCATAAAAATCCAGATAAGGGTTGCGGGGTTCTTTAATAAAGGTTGGACAACAGGCCATTGCCCTGACAACGTAATATACAGGTACCACAATCCGCCGACAGTGAATAAAAGGCCAACATTTCTTTTTACAACATTGGTCACTCTCTTTTTGTACACGATACCATTGTCCACGGGAGAGGACTTTTTATTTCTTGAATAGAAAAATAAGAAGCCACCATATTTAAAAAACGATGCTTCGACCAGTTTTGTATGTGCCCGGGTGTATTACCCATATCTGACCAGTATTTCCCTCGAGCCATGTTCATAAGGCACCATATTGGTTCTCTGGGTACGGATAAGATTAGCGTTTCAAATTGTAGCTCTGAAATTTTCTGGAGAGCATGCTCTGGCTCTTCCAGATGCTCTAAAACTTCACAGCATAAAATCAAGGGTGCACTATGGATAGAGGGCTCTAAATCATAAACACTAGCCACTTGAAACTTGAGGCTTTCTTCGCGCCACTGTTGCTGTGCCGTACATATGATATCTTTTGAAAAATCTGTCCCTAAAACCTTATAACCTTGGCGAGCAAGCCTGGCTGATAGATTGCCTTCACCACAACCAATTTCATGAATTTGGTTGGCATTGGCCTTTTTAATTAAATCGTTGAGAGATGCAAAAAAGCCATGCATAAGATATTTAGCAATAGGGTTTTGCGTGGCGTATTTATCATAAAAATTGCCCGCAATGATCTGATCATCAGTATTACCACTCATACTATTTTGCAACCTTCTCTTGCGTGTCTGTTTGCAGCTCTAATTTTTTAATACGGGTCAAGACTTCTTCGGTTAATTGCCGGTTACGTCCTATAAGGTCTGCAAGTAGTGCGATTAATAATGTAAACACACCTATAATTAAAAAAGAACCACCAAGGACTACCGATTGAATATGCCCGTCGCCTTTTCCAATCGCAAAAAAGTAGAGAAAACGTACTATTGGGATAATGCCAATTAGAGTGAAGCCCACACCAATATAAAAGAAAATACGTAACGGATTATACATCGCATACATGCGTATCATCGTTGTTAACTGTGCTTGTATGAAAGATCGCATTGATTTGAATAGGCGACTATCACGCGTTTTATCATTCACACCTATAGGAACTGAGGTGATTGCAATTTTTTTGTTGGCAGCCTGAATGATCGTTTCAATAGTGTAAGAGAAAGATGAAACTATGTTGAGCTGTATAGCAGCCTGTTTGCTGAAAGCGCGAAAGCCGCTGACACTATCGGGGATATTGGTTCCAGACAGGCGTCTTACCACGCCACTCCCCAACCTCTGCAAAAGCCTTTTGAAAAAAGAAAATTGTTTAAGGGCATGGGTTTGACGGTCACCAACAACAATATCCGCTTTTCCCTGCAAGATAGGGGTAACTAATTTTCCTATATCAGCCCCTTTATATTGATTATCCCCATCTGTGTTAACAATAATATCGGCCCCTAAACGGAGACATGCCTCAATACCCACAGCAAAAGTTTTTGCTAGGCCTTTATTGTGTTTGTTGGAGACAATGTGATGCACGCCACATTTTTGGGCAACCTCGTGTGTTTTATCTGTACTACCATCATCAATGATTAAATATTCAATTACATCAACCCCATCAATGGAACGAGGCAAATCAGCAAGAGTTTGTGGGAGGGTATATTCTTCATTAAAACACGGGATTTGAATAATAAGTTTCATAAAGTTCCCGTTAAATTTGCGTTAATCGTTTAGTATCTTTAGGTATGGATAAAATTATCATGCCATCTTTTTGCAGATTTGCAAATTATGCCCGATACTTTTCTGCTAGTACTAAATTCTATATACTGTAAACACGTATAAATACAAAGATACTCTCTCCCAACTTTATGATTAGGCAATGAGCGTGATTTTGGATAAGGCAAAGAATAACGGGATATGGATAATCCTGTTTGTGGCTGCAGTACTTCGGGTTTACTTTTATTCTGGGATCAGTTCTGCTGATGATTTAGCTATCGCTGAAGCTTCTTTAGACCTGCTGGAAGGTGGCCCGTATATGCCAACTGGGCACTATAACGCCCGACTGGCCATGGTATATCCCTTAGCGGGTGTCTTCTTGTTATTTGGAACAGGCGATTGGCAAATGGCTTTATTGCCAATGGCCGCTAGTTTAGTAACAATAGGCCTAACCTTTTTAATCGCTAAACGCCTTTTTTGTTGGCAAGTAGGCATACTTGCTGCTGCTATATTAGCGATTTTTCCTTTAGATGTGGTTTTAGCTTCTCGTTTTGTACCAGACACCTATTTCGGTGCTTATATGACAGGGGCTGTATATTTTGCACTGCGCGCGTACGATGGTGGTTCTAAGTCGCTTTTCTATTCCTTGATGGCGGGGCTGCTTTGGGGGGCAGGGTATTTAGTAAAGATTGAAGCTGCATTTCTACTCGTTCCACTCTTATATCTGGCTTGGCAAAACAGGGCGCTTTGGCGGCAGTCTATTTGTGTTGCTGTTGGGTGTTTTGTTTTTGTGGGCGGGGAAAATATTATATATTGGTCCCAAACAGGCCATCTTTTTCACCGCTTGAGTGTAGTGTCTGCAACAACGGTCATTAAGTGGAATGAAGCGTATTCAAATACTCAGTTGTGGGTTTTTCCTAAAGCGTGGTTTGTAACGCCATATTATTTTGGGCTGCATTATTATTTGTTGTTTTTAGGCATGTTTTGGTGGGCGTTTAGCAAACAAAAGAGATTGACTTTCTTTGTGATATGGGCAGGGATTTACCTTGTATGGTTACAGTTTGGTTTTAATCCATTTACGGAGACCGTAACCTTTAAAAGTCATTTATCGCGGTATTGTATTGGTTTTGGTGCACCAACAGCAATTATTATCGCGGTTTTCTTGAAAAATATTTTTGCTGATCAGCAAAAGCTAGTGCCAATATTTGGTGGTTTTTGGATAGTGGTTTCTGTGATCCTTATGGCATTTAACGTACTCTCAAATGAGAGGGAGGTTGCCTCTAAAATAGCGCTTGCAAAGTTTTCAGGTACCCCATCAGATACTATTTATATGGATAATGGCACATTAGGATTGGCGACATTTTTGTACAGAAAACACCCAATGACTGATGTCGCTAGGTCATTTCAACAGCATGATTTTATAACAGGAAAAACGCGGTTAGTGCCTGTAAACGAAATGGATGGGTATTTGATCCTGAACCGCGAATTTGTACGGCATAGGAAAAATCGCTATTTTATGGCAGGGTTGAATGATGAAACAATTATCAATAGCTGTTCAGAAGTGCTGACCATTGATAACCCAGCCCCCAAATTTTCCTATTTTGTTGCACGTGGTATAAAGAAAATATTACTGCTGATGCCTCTTGATACTCTAAAGAATAAAGCCAAGCACACTGTAGATAGTGTGTTAGCCGATAGGGACGTGGTGATTTATGATTGCAGACAGTCTTAATGCTACATAGAGATTTATTTTATGTAAGCTAAAGGCGATTGTTTTTGAAGGCCTTGGTACATTGAGCCATAAAAAACTTGGGGCAATAAAATAATTGCTAAAACATTGATTTACACCAATTCTGAATACCCCATTTTTTTTCATTGACCTTTCTTTGATTTCGGTATAGATAGCGCACCTCTCCAGAGCGTTGGTGGTAGCCCTTAACAGGCTAGACGCGGCGGTTTTCTGGATTAGTGAGATTAAATTTAGTAGATCCGAGCGGCCTCATCGGAGCCATAAGGCACTGATGTAGGTGGTTTTACGCATGTAAAACAAACGCTTGTGTGATGGTGACAGAGAAAAACGGCAAGGAACAAAAATGCCTACCATTAACCAGCTAGTGCGTAAACCGCGCAAAGCAAAGCCAGTGCACAATAAAGTGCCTGCGCTAGAAGCATGCCCACAAAAACGTGGTGTGTGTACTCGTGTTTATACAACGACTCCGAAGAAACCTAACTCAGCCCTCCGTAAGGTGGCTCGTGTGCGCCTTTCAAATGGCCATGAGGTTACTTCATACATCCCGGGTGAAGGCCATAACCTTCAAGAGCACTCAGTTGTGCTTATCCGTGGTGGTCGTGTGAAAGATTTGCCTGGTGTTCGCTACCACACTCTTCGTGGTGTGCTTGATACCCAGGGTGTTGCAGACCGTCGCCAGAGCCGTTCGAAATACGGCACGAAGCGTCCGAAGTAAGATTGAGAGAGGAATAACGCATGTCTCGTCGTCATAGCGCAGAAAAACGCGAAGTCCTACCTGATCCGAAGTTCGGTGACGTAGTTCTGACAAAATTCATGAACAGCCTAATGTTTGATGGTAAAAAATCTGTAGCTGAGCGTATCGTTTATGGTGCTTTCGATAAAATCGAAGAGCGCGCCAAAACTGATGCTCTGCCAGTTTTCCATGATGCTCTGGATAAAGTAAAACCTGCTATTGAGGTTCGCTCCCGCCGTGTTGGTGGCGCAACATATCAGGTGCCTGTTGAGGTGCGCTCTGAGCGTGCTCAGGCGCTAGCTATTCGTTGGTTAATTGATGCTGCTCGTAAGCGCAATGAAACAACAATGGTTGACCGCTTGTCTGGTGAGCTTATGGATGCGGCTAATAGCCGTGGTGCTGCTGTCAAAAAGCGTGAAGACACGCACAAGATGGCTGAAGCAAACAAAGCATTTTCACACTACCGCTGGTAGGTTAGTTAGGGAACGAGTTTCATGGCACGTAGAACACCCCTTGGTGACTATCGTAATATCGGCATCATGGCACACATTGATGCGGGTAAAACGACGACTACTGAGCGTATTCTTTATTATACAGGCCGTAGCCACAAAATCGGTGAAGTTCACGATGGCGGCGCGACTATGGACTGGATGGAGCAAGAGCAGGAGCGGGGTATTACTATTACTTCCGCTGCGACAACTTGTTTCTGGAATGATCACCGTATCAACATCATTGATACACCGGGTCACGTTGACTTCACCATTGAAGTTGAGCGGTCACTCCGTGTGCTCGATGGTGCGGTAGCGGTATTTGACTCAGTGGCAGGTGTTGAGCCTCAGTCAGAGACGGTGTGGCGTCAGGCTGATAAATATAAAGTGCCGCGCATGTGCTTTGTAAATAAAATGGACCGCATGGGTGCTAACTTTGAGCGCTGTGTGGATATGATCCGTAAGCGTCTAGGTTCAAATGCACTTGTGGTTCAGTTGCCGATTGGCGCTGAGGCAGACTATGAAGGCTTGATTGATCTCGTAAAATTCAAAGAGGTTCTTTGGAAAGGCGAAGATCTTGGCGCGTCTTACGAATATGTAGACATCCGCCCTGAGCTTCTTGAGGAAGCTGAAGCTGCCCGTATGGAAATGATTGAAACAGCTGTTGAAGCTGATGAAGCATTGATGGAAAAATACCTCGAGGGTGAGGAGCTTTCTGAGGCTGAGCTTAAGTCGGCTATCCGTAAGGGTACACTTATGGGTACTTTCGTTCCTGTGCTTAATGGTACGGCGTTCAAGAACAAGGGTGTTCAGCCTCTTCTTGATGCTGTGGTTGATTTCATGCCTGCTCCAACTGATGTTGAAGCGATCCGCGGTGTGGATGCTCATGATGAAGAAAAAGAAATTTCACGTAAATCTTCTGATACAGAGCCTTTTTCTGCTCTAGCTTTTAAAATCATGAATGACCCATTTGTTGGTACGCTGACGTTTGCGCGTATTTACTCTGGTGTTCTTGAGGCTGGTACGCAGGTTATGAACTCTGTCAAGCAGCGGAAAGAAAAAGTTGGCCGGATGCTTGAAATGCATTCAAATAGCCGTGAAGATATTAAAGAAGCGCGCGCGGGCGATATTATTGCTCTTGCGGGTCTTAAGTCGACAACAACGGGTGATACTCTCTGCGCGATCAATAGCCAGGTTATTCTTGAGCGTATGGATTTCCCAGATCCGGTTATCGAGGTTGCGGTTGAGCCAAAAACTAAGGCTGACCAAGAGAAGATGGGTATTGCCCTTGGCCGTTTGGCTGCGGAGGATCCGTCTTTCCGTGTGACGTCTGACGAAGAATCTGGACAAACTGTGATTGCGGGTATGGGTGAGCTTCACCTTGATATCCTTGTTGATCGCATGAAGCGTGAATTTAAAGTGGACTGTAATGTGGGCGCGCCTCAGGTTGCGTACCGTGAAAGCTTTGCACGCGCAGTTGACGTTGATTACACACACAAAAAACAGTCTGGTGGTTCTGGACAGTTTGGTCGTGTTAAAATGACTGTAACACCTGGTGAGCGTGGTACAGGCGTTGTGTTTAGCGACAGCATTAAGGGTGGTAACATCCCTAAAGAATACATCCCGGGCATCGAAAAGGGTGTTAAAGATATTGCGGCTGGTGGTGTTGCCATCGGATTTCCGCTTATCGATTTCGCTGTCGAGGTTACGGATGGGGCCTATCACGATGTAGATTCGAGCGTTTTGGCGTTTGAGATTGCAGGTCGTGGGGCGCTTCGGGAAGCGGCAGCGCAAGCTGGCATTAAAATTCTCGAACCTATTATGAAGGTCGAAGTTGTGACACCTGAGGATTATATGGGTGATTGCATTGGTGACCTTAATAAACGTCGTGGACAGATCCAGGGTTCTGAAACTCGTGGTCCGAACACGGTAATCAACGCAATGGTACCGCTGGCGAATATGTTTGGTTATGTGAATGAGCTTCGCTCTTTCTCACAGGGCCGTGCACAATTCTCTATGCAGTTTGATCATTACGATGACGTGCCTAACAATGTAGCTGAAGAAATTAAAGCTAAGCTTGCTGGGTAATCAAATAAGAAAAAACTATGGCACCCTTGGCAGACAAGGGCCGATAGAAAGGTAGTAAAATGGCAAAAGAAAAGTTTGAACGTAACAAGCCACACTGTAACGTTGGTACGATTGGTCACGTTGACCATGGCAAGACGACGCTTACAGCAGCGATTACGAAAGTATTGGCTGAGAGTAGTGGAAAAG
>Ga0316208_1001607_pt1 | contig 20613 bp, 17 predicted proteins | sample 3monopyrite_MG_FD_204944 | JGI IMG/M metagenome (GOLD analysis project Ga0316208, IMG submission 204944) | Microbial mat bacterial communities from mineral coupon in-situ incubated in ocean water Damariscotta River, Maine, United States -... | ecosystem: Environmental > Aquatic > Marine >...
GATAAACATAAACCCAATACCTTCATCATCTTCCCTGTTGCCTGAAACTCGCCGTTTTACCGGTGACTGAAACCTTCATAATACAATTAAGTAAAAAATGATTTTGAATCGCCCAAGCATGCAGGGCGACAAGATGTGGGCCATAAAAGCAACACAGTATGATTATTTATCCTGCTATGCCACCCAGGGCTTTACAGGCCAAACTAAACACCTGATCAACTCTTGGCACATCACCATCAGCAGTAAAGGCTGCTTCATGCCCGCCATATCTGGGCCAATATCTAAATGGTTCTGTCGCAAAAAATATCCCTACCGTTCGTGTTTCGCATGCGATAGCGATGTTACGGATACCCGTATCATTGCCGACAAGCAGCGCTGCTCCGTTGACCAGTGAGACGGTCTCGTCAAAGCCATCCAGTTTCAAGCCAGTCACATTATCCCGCGCTGCCAAAGACGCCATGATGTCATCAATGGATTCCCATTCAGCGATGCCCTCCAACACTATATGCTCGTGGACTGGATATTGATCTGACATTTTACTGACCAGATCGGCAAAATTTGCATGTGGCCAGCATTTCTCTTCCGTTGAGGCGCTGGGAAAGTAAACCACATATGGCTTTTCCCGTTGCGCAGATTCAATCCCCATCTTGAAGGCCGGCGGATACGCTGTTGCATGACCGAGAGCACTCAACATCTCAAGTATATTCTCCGCTTCAAAGCGCATATCGGAACGGGAAATCGCGACATCATAATAGAGATACCGTTGTACTACACGATAGGGAAATCCCAGTTTCAATTTTGCCGGGGTTAACTTGCACAGCCAGAGAGATCGTGATGTTGCAGCCAAATCAAAAACAAGATCATGATAACCAAGTTCCCTGGCACGCTTGACCTGTTCTTTAAGAGAAACCTGACGCTGATCACTACCATAAACCACATGCACACGGTCAACGAGATCTGTTGGCGCACCACGCATATAGTTACTACAGAGGCTTAAGGTTATTTTGGCATTGGGGAAGAACTGACGCAGCTCATTCAGGAAAGGGCGCACCAACACCATGTCACCGACGGCAGCATGGCGTATGACCACCACACTTTCGACCTTATCCGCTGCCATCTGCGCTGCGACCTGCCGTGCCTTTTTACTGGCCCAGCCACCACTTTTAAACCAAAGTTTCATACCATACCCAACTATTAGGTTGATCTACTTATCCGCTAGTCACACACACAACTTTTCCAGGAGGCGTATAATCAGCTGCCAATGAGTACACAACGCAAAAAAATCCTTATTGTCCGCAACGACAAACTGGGCGACTTCATGCTGGCCTGGCCAGCCTTTGCCACACTCAAACAGTCCCTGCCGGATTGTGAGATCCATGTACTGGTCGACCCCTATACCGCTGACATGGCCCGACTGTGCCCCAGCATCGATCAGGTGATACTCGATCTAAGCAGTGATGCCCGCTTGAGTGAACAACTGGCTTTCAGTAAACGCTTGAAACAGCAAAACTATGACGCGGCCATCAGCCTGTTTTCCACCACTCGCATCGGCTGGCTATTGCTGCTAGCAGGCATCCCCTACCGCCTGGCACCGGCGACCAAAATTGCGCAATTATTCTATCATAGCCGCCTGAAGCAACGCCGCTCACGCTCGGAAAAACCTGAATATGTCTACAACCAGGATTTGGTTATCCAGTATCTACACGACTCAAACATCAACACCATCCAACAACCCGAACCACCCTATCTTGAGTTTGATTCAACAGAGATCGGCCAGCTTCGCGCCGCGTTTTGCCAAACCCAGCGGATAGAACCCGGGCAACCAATGGTGTTCATCCACCCCGGCAGTGGCGGCTCGGCCAACAACCTCAGCCTGGAACAATATGCCGAACTGGGCAGAAACCTGAAATCCAAGTACGGGCATCACATTATCCTCAGTTCCGGTCCTGGCGAAGTAGACCAGGCCAAAGCCGTCGCCGAAAAGCTTGGCAATGCAGCTCACACGGTCTACCACTCCACCGAGGGGCTAGCGCGCTTTGCCCAGCACATCGCCTTTGCCGACCTGTTTATCAGCGGCTCCACCGGCCCCCTGCATATCGCCGGGGCGCTGAATTGCATGACTGCCGCCTTTTATCCCCGGCGCCGCTCGGCCACAGCGCTACGTTGGCAGACGACCAATGAGCAAGATCGACGCCTGGCATTTTCGCCCGCTGATGATGCCGACGAGCAGGACATGCTGGGTATTGATGCGGCCGAGGCCGCGGCAGAAATCAGCGCTAAATTTCTACTTGTATAACCTTGAAGGCTGAGCCCGCACCCATAAATCAGCGTATTTGGCGAAGGTAGAATGCGCTGACAAAAGCGCCAACAACAGGCCTTGTTGGCCATCAAGAAAACCAGCCCTAAGGATGTACATCCGCACAAAACAACCAACCCCATGTAACACACCTTGAAACAGGGATGCCTGCTTGCCGCGCTGCTGTCTCTGCAGGGCCCATTCAGCCGCATAATGTGCCGACTTAACAAGGTAGTGCTCAAGATCCTTATAGGTATAGTGCAACAAATCTGACTTCAGCTTTACACACTCCAACTGCTCTGGATAGATCAGTTTTTCATGCACGCGCGCATCGTTATAGCCTGCTTTCTCGCGTGGATAGAGCCTGACAACATGATCAGGATACCAACCGCTATAACGAATAAAACGGCCAAAACAGTATGACAACCTGGGCAGGGCATAGACATGCCCCTGATTATTTTCCGCAACTACCGCCCTAATCTCATCAACCAATTCCGCCGAAGGACGCTCATCGGCGTCCACCATTAACAGCCAATCACCAGTCGCCTTTGCCTGGGCTCGTTGCCTTTGCACACCAAAGCCTTGCCAGTCAGACTCGACAAAAACATTGTCAGTAAATTTACGGGCAATCTCGACTGTCTCATCCGTACTGCCGCCATCCAGCACCACAATCTCATCGGCCCAAGCGAATTGCTGCAGACAGGCCGCAATCCCGGCCGCCTCGTTTTTGACTATCATCACAACTGATAGACGAACCACCTAGACAAGCCTCTGTTTGACCGCAGCCATATGCCTGGATAAAAAAATCGACATACACAATAAATATATAGCCACAAAGTTCCCCTTATCAAAAGGTGATGCATCGGTGAGAGAGAAGGCGGCAAAACCGACAATATGAACAACTCCGAATATAGCGGTTGCGGGAGAGGCCTGGCGTGTTTTCATAAAAAAATACAGCGGATAAAACAGTAACACGATGAAAATCAAAAAACCCACCAACCCCCGAGCCATCAATATATCAACATAGGCACTATGGGCCTGACCATGCTGCGCAACCTGCTCGGACAAACCATTCACCCCAACGTACTGCCGCACCGTCTCTTTATAATTATTGGGCCCTATGCCAAGCAGGGGGGCATCCTTAAACGCCATCCAGCCGGCACGCCACATCTCAAAACGAACATTGATCGAGCCACCGGATTCATATTCACCCTGCTCAAGCTGTTCAAAATAAACATTTACTTCAGAGACGGCCACATCGACTCGTTCTGCCAGAGACGTAAATGAATGATAGGCCACCACCGGCAATAGCAATACTGCAATAAACGCCGGGGCACGCAGCCAGCCTTTGAAAAACAGGCCGCACCAGATCAACAACATCGCCAATAAACCTATATAGGCCCCGCGTGATCCCGACATTACCACCGCCCACAATGCCGCCAGCACCAATGGCGGCAATAGCCAGCGCAGCTTACCGCACAGCTTCCAGCTCGACAGCAGCCAGACAACAACCAGCGCTGCCACCGGCCCCAGCAAATTAGGGCTATACGACCCCTGCGCTCTCGTTAAACGCAACACCTCGACATCATAATAAGCCTGCGCCGCCAGAACCGCTGCGGCAACCATCATCCCCGCAAGCAGGCAACGCCCGGCGGCAGTGTAGTGACGCAACATCAAGTACAACGGCACCACTAATAGATAACGCACATCGACGCCCAAGGCGCGATTTTGCTGCTGTGTCCAACCATTGACCCAGGAAGAAACAAGAAAAGACAGAAAAAATACTACGCACAGCCATAGCCATATTTTTTCTTCTCTAAGCAAGACTGGCCGCTTGCCCCACTGCCTGACGAGATCCCATAAAGAAATCAACGCCAGTAAGACGAAGATAGCGCTAAACCAGTGTCTTACGCTGACGCCAGCAACCGGGAACAGAAAAATCAGAGCATAGACCAGCCATTCTTTAATACGCGCCAGTGCCGGCGTCATAACCCCTTCAGACATCACAACTGACACTGTTCAAAAACCTTTTGCACATCAATCGTCCTCAAACAATCATAATGCCCCAACGGGCACTCTCGCTCAAAACAGGGGCTGCACGCCAAGCCCAGATAAACCACCTCAGCCTTATCGGTCAGAGGTGGCGTATAGGCGGGCGAGGAGGAGCCATAAATGGCCACTATTTTTCTATCCGTCGCCGCCGCAATATGCATCAAACCAGAATCATTACTCACCACCTGTTCGGTCATGGCAATCAGGTCGATCACATCTTCCAGCCTGGTCTTGCCAGAAAGGTCAACCACGCCCTCACCGGCAGCCACCACAATCTGCTGGCAGACCGGCTGATCCTTGGCCGATCCAAACAGCCACACCTGCTTGCCTTGCGCGATTAGTTTCTGCGCCAATTCGGCAAAATATTCCGGTGGCCAGCGCTTGGCCAAACCGTATTCAGCTCCCGGCATGAAGCCGACTACAGACTTATCTAAATCAAGTGAGAATTCAGCCAACAAGCGCTGCTGGTTCTGCGTATCAATTTCGAGCTTAGGCTGGGGAATATTGGCAGACGGTACGTCAGCCCCTGGATCCAAGCCAAGCGCAACATAACGCTGTACTGTCTGGGTCAGTACTGTTTTGTCCAGTGGCCGCATATCGTTGATTAGCCCAAAACGCAGCTCGCCCTTGTAACCTGTGCGCCGCGGAATCCCGGCAAAAAACGGCGTCAAGGCGGCCTTCAGTGAACGGGGGATAATGATGGCCAGGTCATAAGCCTCAGCACGCAGTTGCTTGCCAAGCCGGTAACGCGCCAGCAGACCAAACTGACCATGACCAAGCGGCATTTCGATATGCCGCCGCACCTCGGGCATGCGCGTCAGGATCGGCCCGGACCAGGCCGGTGCCAGCACATCGATTACCACATCGGGATAGCGTTGCCGCAAACCCATATAGAGACTTTGCGCCATCACCATATCGCCAACCCAGGCCGGGCCGGCTACGAGAATTCTTTGCATCAGGCCTGCTTACCCCCAACCATACAGCTCAATACCAATTTACTTATCCGCGTTGAGACGCTGCATGTATTCGGCCACGCCCTCTTCCACTGTCTTGAAAGTGGCGTCATAACCAACCTCACGCAAGGCATGCATATCAGCCTCGGTAAAACTCTGATAACAGCCCTTCAGATGTTCAGGAAAAGGAATATATTCCAACTCGCCGCTACCGTGATAATTCAACACCGCATTGGCGACATCATTAAAACTCTGACTACGGCCGGTGCCGAGATTGAAGATACCGGACTTGTCCTGGTTCTGCCAAAACCATAGATTCACCGCCACCACGTCACCGACATAGATAAAGTCGCGGCGTTGCTCACCATTGCCGTAACCATCACAACCCTCAAACAGTCGCACCTTACCGTTCGCTTTAAACTGATTATTCAGATGAAAGGCGACACTGGCCATGCTGCCCTTGTGCTGTTCACGGGGGCCATAGACGTTGAAATAGCGAAATCCAACCACCTGGCTCTGCGCCTGCGGCAACAGCCGACGGACATACTGGTCGAACTGAAACTTGGAATAGCCATAGACATTCAATGGTTCTTCATACTCGGGCGACTCCTTAAACACCGGCCCGTCACCATAGACCGAAGCCGAGGAGGCATACAGATACTGGATACCATGATCGAGACAGTAGTGCAGCAGCGCCTTGGAGTAGTCGTAGTTGATCTTCATCATGTAGTGACCGTCCCACTCGGTAGTAGCGGAACAGGCGCCCTCGTGGAAGATCGCCTCGATCGGCGCGGCAAACGCCTCACCAGCAACAATCCTGGCAAGAAAATCATCCTTATCCATGTAATCGGCGATATCACAATCGGCGATATTCTTAAACTTAATACCGTCCTTAAGATCATCCACCACCAGGATGTCAGTGCGACCCAGCGCATTCAGTCCCTTGACGATATTGCTGCCGATAAACCCGGCGCCACCTGTAACTACGATCATGACCCTTTCCTCATTACGTTAACCACCGCGAATCACATCAATAATGCGCGAGGTCGAACAGCCGTCGACGAAATCCAGCACCACAACCTTGCCGCCAGCCTGGTCCACACACTTGCCACCGGCAATCTGTTCGGGCCGATAGTCACCACCCTTGACCAATACGTCTGGACAAATATGGCAGATCAACCGCTCCGGCGTATCTTCCGAAAACGGCACCACCCAGTCGACACTCGCCAGCGCCGCCAACACCGTCATCCGCTGCGGCAGGCTATTGACCGGTCGTTCCTCACCCTTAAGCCGTTTAACCGAGGCATCGTCGTTAACGGCCACGATCAGTCGGTCGCCCAATTTTCTGGCCTGCTCCAGATAGGCCACGTGACCGGCATGGAGAATATCAAAACAGCCATTGGTCATCACCACTGTCTCGCCATGGGCCTGGGCATCGCGCACCAGTGCCTCCAGCCTATCCTCATCCAGCACGCCGCCCTCAATCTCGTCATGCTCACGAACTGCGTGGCGCAGCTCAGTCACGCTGGCGGTCGCCGTGCCCAGCTTGCCCACCACCACACCGGCGGCCAGATTGGCCAGCGCCGTCGCCTCGGCCAGGTCCTGTCCCGCCGCCAGCGCCGCCGCCAGCGCCGCAATCACCGTATCACCGGCACCGGTAACGTCATACACTTCGCGCGCCTTGGTCGGCAGATGCAGCACCGGCATGCCCTTGCGAATCAGGGTCATACCCTTCTCGCTGCGTGTCACCAGCAGGGCCTCCAGATCCAATTCAGCCCGCAAGGCCTCACCCTTGGCCACCAATTCGGCATCGGATTTGCTATGACCAACAACCGCTTCAAATTCTGACAGATTAGGCGTAATCAGGGTGGCACCACGATAAATCGAATAATCATGCCCCTTGGGGTCGATCAAGACCGGCTTGCCGGCCTGACGCGCCGTCGCAATCAGAGACTGCACCGCTGTCAGCGTGCCCTTGCCATAATCTGACAATATCACCGCATCACAAGTGGCCAACAAGGCCTGGTAACGCGCCTGCAGGGCCGAGCTATCAAGCTCGTGAAAACCATCCTCGAAATCAAGCCGGATCAGTTGTTGGTGGCGACTCATCACCCGCAGCTTGGTCACAGTGGCCAGCCCTGCCATCTTTTCGAAATGGCACTGCACGCCGGCTGCTTCAAGGCGATGAGCCAGGGCTTCGGCGGCCTCATCATCACCGGTCAGCCCCAGCACATCGGCACGGCTACCGAGCGCAGAAATATTCAGGGCAACGTTGCCGGCACCACCGGGACGCTCTTCCGACTCGCCCACATGCACGACCGGCACGGGGGCTTCCGGCGAGATACGCGAAGTACTGCCGTACCAGTAGCGATCCAACATCAAATCACCCACCACCAGCACACGCGCATTATCAAAATTTGGAATATGAACTTTCATTCTAATCGTCAGACCCGAAGCCGCATTCAAAGGGCAAAATAATACCATGAATCAAACCTCTATTCACCGCCCCAAGCACCTGTTCGCGACCATGCCGAGCCCCTTCTCTATGCTAGAATGGCGCCATTATTATCAACAACATTTCTGCCCCGGCCTGGATTTCGGATAGACAAACAGATGCAACAAGACTCAAAGGGACTATACCAACGCCTGCTGCAACATGTTCGTCCCTACTGGAAGACATTCGCGGTATCAATCCTGGCCACCGTAATCATCGGCATTTCCGAACCCGCCATCCCCGCCATACTCGGCCCGCTGCTGGATGGCAGCTTTGTTGACAAGGACAGCGATTCAGCCCTGTTTTACTCGCTGATGCTGATGGGCCTTTTTTTCATTCGCGGGCTGGCCCAATACGTCAGCACCACCGCCATGTCCTGGGTCGGTTTTAAAGTCCTGATGGATCTGCGCGAAGCCATGTTCAGTAAGCTTACCGTGGCCCCCAACAGCTTCCTCGACCAGCGCGCCTCGGGCAGCCTGTTATCGAAATTCAGCTATGACGTCACCCAGGTGCATGATGCCACTACCGGCGCACTGGTCATTGTGGTGCGTGACAGCGTTACCGTTATCGGCCTGCTGGCCTTTATGCTCTACACCGACTGGCAACTGGCCTTGCTGTTTTTTACCATCATCCCGATCATCGGCATTGTGGTAAAGATTATCGCCAAACGCCTGCGCAGTCTGAATCTAACCCTGCAAGGTCAGGTTGGCGATATGAATGACATCGTCGAGGAGGCCATTCTGGCCCACAAAGAAATCAAACTTTTCAGCGGCCAGGACTATGAACGTAAGCGCTTTCACCACATCGTCAACTGGGTTCGTCGTAACTTCATGAAGGTCACCATCACCTCGGCCGCCAGTGTGCCGATTGTTCAGCTGATGGCGATTACCGCCCTGGCCGTCATCGTCAACCTGGCCGCCGCGCAAGATCCCGCCATGTCGGTCGGCACCTTTGTCTCCTTCTTCACCGCCATGGGCCTGCTGCTCCCCCCCATCAAACGCCTCACCAGCGTTAATGATCCGCTACAACGCGGCCTGGCCGCCGCCCAGTCGGTCTTTGGCGTCATGGATGAACCCGCCGAACCTGACACAGGCACAAAAACCCTAGACCAGGCCCGCGGCAAGGTTGAGTTCCGCCAGGCCTGCTTTCGCTACCCCAGCGCTGCAAGCGACGCACTGAGACAAATTTCGCTGACCATAGCGCCGGGCGAAACGATCGCCCTGGTGGGCCAGTCCGGCAGCGGCAAATCAACCCTCGCCAATCTGCTACCGCGCTTTTATCCGATTACTTCAGGCCAAATCCTGGTGGATGATATTGACATTAACGAGATCATCCTCGCCGATCTGCGCAACAACCTCAGTCTGGTCAGCCAACAGGTGGTGTTATTCAACGACAGCATCGCCGCCAACATCGCCTATGGCGCCGAACGCGGTGCCAGCGAGGCCGAGATTACCGTGGCGGCGGAACAGGCACATGCCATGGAGTTCATCAAAGATTTGCCGGAAGGACTGCACACCCAGTGCGGCCAAAATGGCGTGCGCCTCTCTGGCGGCCAGCGCCAGCGCATCGCCATCGCCCGCGCCCTGCTCAAGGACGCGCCCATATTAATACTGGATGAGGCCACCTCGGCACTGGATACCGAGTCAGAACAAAAGGTACAGCAGGCACTGGAAGTACTGATGCAAGGCCGCACCACCATCACCATCGCCCATCGCCTTTCAACCATCAAAAAGGCTGATCGAATTGTGGTGCTGGATCAGGGCAGAATTGTAGAAATTGGCAACCACGACGAACTACTAGGGAAGGCCGGCCGCTATGCCGACCTGTATAAAATCCAGTTCGCCAACCAAGACCAAAAAGGCCCCGCATGAGCAACTGGTTCAAAAAATTATTTAGAAAAAAGAACTCGAGTCAATTTGATATCCACGAACGCTTACCCCAATTTCAAATAGGCAAAGGAACTTATGGCTTTCCCGAAGTTATGTTTCAACATGAAGGTGCAACGCTAAAAATAGGGGCATACTGCTCTATTGCCGATGGTGTAAAGATTTTTCTTGGCGGGGAACACCGCCCCGACTGGGTGACTACATACCCATTTAATGAAGTTCACGAAAAAGCGCGCCATATTTCGGGCCACCCTACAAGCAAAGGCGCGGTAATTATCGGCAACGATGTTTGGATAGCATCTGAAGCGACCATCCTGTCAGGAGTCACCATAGGCGATGGAGCTATCGTTGGCGCTAATGCCGTGGTAACGAAAGATATTCCACCTTATGCCATTGTCGCCGGAAATCCTGCCAAAATAATCAGAACTCGCTTTAGTGAAACGATCATTGAACGACTGCTTGCCATTCAATGGTGGAATTGGAACAAAACCACAATAGATCAACACCTTCCTTTGCTGCTTAATAGTAACATCGAAACCTTTCTTGCAAGCGCCGAAAAGGTAAATACACCCACAAAAGAACCGCCCATTTAACCCGCACAACAAAAAACCACAGCTTGGCTGGGTTTTTTATTTACTTTAAAAGACCTCTTCAGTCTTTCAGCGTGTATTCCGCGCCGCAATAAGGGCACTTTGCCTTACCGTCAGTCATGGGCAAAAATACCCTGGGATGCGAATCCCACTTACTCATACCATCCAGCGGACAATGCAAGGGCAGGTCGGCCTTGCTCACCTGATAATGGTTTTCGGCATTGGCATGCATGTCCGCGGGTAAAGCCTGTTTCTGTATTGCCACAATCATATCCTCGCTTATTAGGCCATTGTCAGCCAGTGTTTATGGGCCTCACTACGACCATGAACAACATCGAAATAGGTGCTCTGCAGGCGTTCGGTAATTGGACCTCGACCACCTTCACCAATAATACGACCATCCAGTTCACGGATAGGGGTGACTTCCGCCGCTGAACCGGTAAAGAAGGCCTCATCAGCGATATAAACTTCATCACGGGTGATGCGCTTCTCTTTAACCGTATAGCCCATTTCATCGGCCAATTGGATAATGGTATTGCGGGTAATGCCATCCAGGGCTGAGGTCAGCTCGGGCGTATAGATCACACCATCACGGACCATGAAGAAGTTTTCACCGCTACCTTCGGCAACACAGCCGTCAGCATCCAGTAACAGCGCCTCGTCACAACCACAGGCCAGCGCTTCTTGCAGCGCCATCATGGAGTTAACATAATTGGCATTGGTCTTGGATTTACACATCATGATATTAACGTGGTGACGGGTAAACGATGAAGTACGCACCTTGATGCCGTTTTTGAGGTTTTCATCACCCATGTAAGAACCCCACTCCCAGGCCGCAACCATAACGTGGGTCTGAAGATTATCAGCGCGCAGCCCCATGCCTTCTGATCCGTAGAACACCATAGGACGGATATAACCGAACTCAAGGTTATTCTCTTTCACAGCAGCGACGGTGGCGGCGTTAATAGCGTCTTTATCATATGGCATCTTCATGCCCATGATATGGGCCGAGCGAAACAGACGATCGGTATGCTCCTGCATACGGAAGATGGCTGCGCCGTTGTCGGTCTTGTAGGCACGCTCACCCTCAAACACACCCATGCCGTAATGCAGGGTGTGGGTCAACACGTGAACCTTTGCCTCGCGCCAGGGAACCATTTCGCCATCCAGCCAGATGACACCGTCCCGATCCGCCATACTAATCACTCAAACTCTCCTTAAACCTTACAATAACCCTCGCCTAGACGATTGCCGCTGGCGAAAACGCCCTATTCTACCTTTTCCAGCAAATCCTGCCAGATGCGCGTGACACCTTGACGCAAATCAGCGAATTCCTGCTCTCGCACCACCGCCTTCATTTCCTGCAAACCCAACCGATGAACCGCGGCGCGATAACTACGGTAGGCATCCGCCAACAGCCGCGCATCCTCTTCAGCCAATAACCCCTCGACAGACAAGGTTTCGAGCAGACGAATGTTGTCCGTCCACTCCATCAAGGCTGGATGCTGCGGCGCCCAGCGCAACACCGCGTATTGAACGATGAATTCAATATCCGCGATACCACCTGGGTCCTGTTTCAGATCAAACATTCCGGCATCGGCCTTGGATAAAGCATCGCGCATCTTCTGCCGCATCTCGCGCACTTCAGTCTGCAACTGTTGCGGATCTCGCTGACGCCCCAACACCTTGGCACGAATCACCCCAAAACGTTTGGCCAGCTTGGCATCCCCGGCCACCACCCGCGCCCGCACCAGCGCCTGATGCTCCCAGGTCCAGGCATCGTTTTCCTGGTAGATAGCAAAGGAATTCAGATCCGACACCAGCATGCCTGCGTCGCCGCTGGGACGTAGACGGGAATCTATTTCATACAAAATGCCGGACGGCGTCAGGGCCGTCATGATATGGATAATGCGCTGCCCCATGCGGGCAAAGAAGACCATATTATCGGTCGCCGAGTCGCCATCGGTGTGGCCACCACAGTTATAATTGCCCTGCAGAAACACCACATCCAGATCCGAACCATAACCCAGCTCAATACCACCCATCTTGCCATAGGCAATCACCAGAAAACCGGGTTCATATTGCTGTCCATCGTCACCTTTACACTGGGGCCGGCCATGCTTGGCCTGCAAATGCTGATAGGCAATACCTACCACCTGATTCATGACTACCTCGGCAATCTCGGTGAGATGATCCGAGACGACCATTAAGGGAAAAAAACCCACCACATCAGCAGCGGCGACACGCAGCACATTGGCTTGTTTGAAGTGGCGCAACACCTCCATTTGCTGTTCCAGGTCATCACCTGCCTGCTCCAGCAACAGCCTCAGCTCTATCTCAAGTCCAGCTCTGTCGGCTGGCACATATAGGCTTCGAGCATCAAGCAACTCATCCAGCAACACCGGATAACGGGCAAGATGCTTGGCAATCCAGGGGCTGGCGGCAAATAGTTTGACCACTTGCGACAGGGCCATGGGATTTTCCACCAGCAGTGCCAGATAGGCCGTTCGCCGGGCAATCGCCTCTATCAGGTTAATGACCCGCGCCAATACCGCTTCAGAATCATCCAGCGCGGCTACTGCCCCCAGCAACAGCGGCATCAACCTATCTAGCCGCTCTCGGCCGCGACTGGAAAGCCGACGAAAGGCCGAGCCCTCACGCAGGCGTTGCAGCAGTCGCAGCGCCTCATCCGGTTGCTGATAACCCCCTTTATGCAATGCGTCACAGGCAAGTTCATCACTGGCAGAACCATTCCAGACCGCATCATAGTCAGACCCTTGCTCAGCAGCCTGTTCCCTTTGTGGCGCGGCGAACACCTGTTCAAAGGTGCCATGAACACTATTCATATGTTTGCGCAGCTGTGCCTCAAAAGTCGCCCAGCTATCGCAGCCCATGGCCACCACCAGGCGCTGCCGCTCCAGCTCACCACTGGGCAGGCTATGGGTCTGCTGATCGGCCATGGCCTGCAGGCGGTTCTCGGCCTGACGCAGAAACACATAGGCACGTTGCAGCGAATCAACCACGTAGGCTGGCAACAGATCTTTTTCCACCAACAGCGCCAAGACCTGCTGAATCGGCCGAATCTGCAATGCCTTATCGCGGCCACCGCGAATCAGTTGATAGGCCTGACCGATAAACTCGACCTCACGAATTCCGCCCGGTCCAAGTTTGACGTTATCCTCCATGCCCTTACGCCGCACCTCGGCAGCAATCATGCCCTTCATCTCACGCAACGACTCAAAGGCGCCATAGTCGAGATAACGACGATAGACGAATGGCCGCAGGATCTCCATCAACTCGAGGCCCGCCTCTTGGTCACCGGCTATCACCGCCGCCTTGACCATGGCGTAGCGTTCCCACTCACGACCATGGATCTGGTAATAATTTTCCATCGCCTCAAAACTGATTGCCAGTGGCCCGGCATCACCAAACGGCCGCAACCGCATGTCGACACGAAAAACATAACCCTCGGCGGTCTGCTGATTCAGCGCGTTGATCAGACGCCGCCCCAGACGGACGAAATATTCACTATTACTTTGTTCATGACGCCCGCCCTGGGTCTGCCCCTCTTCCGGGTAGGCAAAGATCAGATCGATATCAGAGGAATAATTCAGCTCACCGGCACCCAGCTTACCCATGCCCAGCACCACCAGCGACTGCGGCCTGCCGCTCCGCTCACCCATGGGCATGCCCAGTTCGTCAGACTGCCACTGATGCAGACGCGTCAGACTAACCTCAACACAGGCACAGGCTAAATCAGAAAGATCCTGCAGGGTCTCGTCCAAATCAGCCCATCCAGCAATATCACGCCAGGCAATGCGCACCATCTCGCAACGGCGAAACTGGCGCAGCAAGACGCCGAGACGATTGTCATCATTGGCCTTTTCAAGCAATCGGCTCAGACTTTGCCGGTAATAACCCAACGGGCAAACGGACTGAAGCCGGGACGCATCTATGAGCGCCTGCAGCATGGACGGGTAGCGCAGACAGGCCTTGGCAACGAAATCGCTACTGGCCCAGACCCGGCCCAGTGATAGCGCCAGAGCGTCATTTGCCAGCACCAGTCTCGCCACTTCATCGCTGGCACCACAAAAATCCTGCCACTGATCTCCCAGCAACTGGCGCAGTTCGAGCGGCAAACCAGCCACGCTCGCCTCAGGCAGGGCCATCCTGGAATGATCACTTTCGTTATGCATAAATAATTGTCAACCAACACCACAGAAAAGATTGAAGCAACACCGCTCCTGACACCATTAACACCAACTTTTCCGAGATCATACCACTTCTCAAGTTGCCCCCTGTATCGCCCGATACCTTCAACGTAACCACTTGTCGCAACAAATAAGGACATCGAGACAATATGGAGTTCAAAGATTATCTAAAGATCATGATAATGAAAGACGCTTCTGACCTCTACCTGACCACTGGCGCACCTGCTAGTGCCAAGATTCAAGGGCAGTTGGTAGCGTTGGAAAATACACCGTTATCCCCAGGCCGGGTCAAGGAAATTGCCGATCAGATTATGGATGACGAGCAAAAGGAGATTTTCATAGATAGCCCTGAATGCAACTTGGCCATCTCCGAGCCTGGTATCGGCCGCTTTCGTGTCAATATCTTTCAACAGCGCAACCAGGTCGGCATGGTAATTCGTGCCATCAAGATGGATATCCCCAGCTGGCAGGACCTGGGTCTCCCCGACATTCTGACCAAACTGGTAATGCAAAAACGTGGCCTGGCTCTGTTCGTCGGCGGCACCGGCTCAGGTAAATCCACCTCGCTGGCGGCCCTGATTGATTACCGTAACAGCAACAGCGCCGGACATATTATCACCATCGAAGACCCGATCGAGTTTGTTCACAAACACAAGAAATCGATCGTCAATCAGCGTGAAGTCGGTGTTGATACCGCCAGCTTTGAAGATGCCCTGAAAAGCGCCCTACGGCAAGCGCCAGACGTCATCCTGATCGGTGAGATCCGGGACCGTGCAACCATGGAGCACGCCATGGCCTTTGCCGAGACCGGCCATCTGGTTATCTCGACCCTGCATGCCAATAATGCCAACCAGGCGCTGGATCGTATCATCAACTTCTTCCCCGAAGAGCGCCACAAACAGTTGATGCTCGATCTATCACTCAACCTGCGCGGCTTTGTTTCGCAACGCCTGGTGCCCACTGTCGATGGCAAGCGTGCCGCTGCGATTGAAGTATTACTAGGCACCCCCATGGTCTGCGACCTTATATTAAAAGGTGAAATCACCGCTATCAAAGAAGTCATGGCAAAGTCGGAAAACATCGGCATGCGCACCTTTGACGGCGCGCTATACCACCTTTACAAGGAGGGCCGCATCACCCTCGAAGAGGCACTGCGGAACGCCGACGCAGCCAACAATCTGCGCTTGCGTATCGACCTAGAGGAAAAGAGCGGCAAGCTTCAGGAAAAAGATTCCAACCTCAGCCTGGCAGGCGAGGATGATACCGACCCACCAGGGCTATCACTCGAATAACAACAAATAACACCATGTAGGCGCCATAAAAAGCCCCGCCAGTCTCACGACTGGCGGGGCTTTTTTTTATTTCCAGACAATCAAAACAGCTTAGTAAATCTTGCTGTTCAGATTGCCTTTTACATGTTCGAGGACAAGGAAAAGGCGCGCAGTTTACAAATGTAAATGAGCACCTTTGACGCAGTAATCGGACATGTAAAAGGTGAGCTGGACAGCAAATTACATCATGCCGCCCATACCACCCATTCCTCCCATGCCACCCATGCCGCCCATATCAGGCATAGCCGCACCACCACCTTCTGATGGTTTGTCAGCAACCATCGCTTCAGTAGTAATCATCAGACCAGAAACAGAAGCGGCGTTTTGCAGCGCCGAACGAGTCACTTTGGTTGGATCCAGAATACCCATTGCCAACATATCACCATACTCACCAGTCGCCGCGTTGTAACCGAAAGAACCTTTACCTTCAGCAACCTTGTTTACCACGACCGAGGCTTCATCACCGGCATTGGCAACGATCTGACGCAGCGGCTCTTCCATGGCGCGGAAGGCAATAGCAATACCTACGTCCTGGTCATGATTATCACCCTTCAGGCCTTTGATCGACTGCAGGGCACGGATCAGGGCAACGCCACCACCAGGAACCACACCTTCTTCTACCGCAGCACGGGTTGCATGCAGGGCATCATCAACGCGGTCTTTCTTCTCTTTCATTTCAACTTCAGTGGCAGCACCCACCTTGATCACGGCAACACCGCCGGCCAGTTTGGCAACGCGCTCCTGCAGCTTTTCTCTGTCGTAATCAGAAGACGTTTCAGCAACCTGGGCACGGATCTGAGTCACGCGTGCTTCGATATCAGCAGCAGCACCGGCACCATCGATAATGGTGGTGTTGTCTTTGCTGATCTGGATCTTCTTGGCAGAACCCAGTTGATCCAGAGTGGCAGTTTCCAGAGACAGACCTACCTCTTCAGAGATGACCTGACCACCAGTCAGAAGAGCGATATCCTGCAGCATCGCCTTACGCCTATCACCGAAACCAGGTGCTTTAACTGCTGAAACCTTAACAATGCCACGCATGTTGTTAACCACCAGAGTCGCCAGGGCTTCGCCTTCAACGTCTTCAGCAATAATCATCAATGGCTTACCCGCCTTTGCCACAGCTTCAAGAATAGGCAACAGCTCACGTATGTTAGAGATTTTCTTGTCAAAGATCAGGATGTATGGGCTGTCCAGCTCGGCCGTCATGCTTTCCTGATTCGTGACGAAATAAGGTGACAGGTAGCCACGGTCAAACTGCATACCTTCAACCACATCCAGCTCATTTTCCAGACCAGTGCCTTCTTCAACAGTGATCACACCTTCTTTACCTACCTTATCCATGGCATCAGCAATGAGCTGACCGACCACATCATCGGAGTTGGCAGAGATGGTGCCGACCTGAGCGATAGACTTGGCATCTTCACAAGGCTTGGAGATCTTCTTCAGCTCATCAACGGTGGCGACAACCGCCTTGTCGATGCCGCGCTTCAGATCCATCGGATTCATGCCCGCTGCAACAGACTTCAGACCTTCAACCAGAATGCTTTGCGCCAACACAGTCGCAGTGGTAGTGCCGTCGCCAGCAACATCATTGGTTTGTGAAGCAACTTCCTTCACCATTTGTGCGCCCATGTTTTCGAACTTGTCTTCCAGCTCGATCTCCTTGGCCACGGAGACACCATCTTTAGTGATGGTCGGCGCGCCGAAACCGCGCTCCAGAACAACGTTACGGCCTTTAGGGCCCAGGGTTACCTTAACCGCATTGGCAAGAATGTTTACACCGTCGACCATACGGCCGCGGGCTTCTGAACCAAACGATACTTCTTTTGCTGCCATGTTGTTTATTCCTCTTAGATATAATTCGCGTGCTTAGGCTTCGATAACGGCAACAACGTCTTCTTCACGCATTACCAACAACTCTTCGCCTTCAACTTTAACCTCGGTGCCGGCATATTTGCCAAATAGCACCTTGTCACCAACCTTGACGTCCAGCGGGCGCTTTTCGCCGCTGTCGAGAATTTTGCCATTGCCAGCCGCAACCACTTCACCACGAACAGGCTTTTCGGTGGCAGAGCCAGGCAAGACAATACCACCCGCTGTAGTGCGCTCTTCTTCCATGCGACGAATCACAATGCGATCATGCAAAGGACGGATATTCATCTAGATATCTCCAATAAATTCAAAAGGTTAAAATAAAAATGTATTCTTAGGAATGCCGTTTCAGCACTCACCCGTTAAAGAGTGCTAAACATAATAGGGGCAAAAGTCTCAGAGTCAACCCCAAACCCGCCCGAGTCAAAGAAAGAAAAAGCAGCTGCTTAGACGGCCAGGCTCATGCGTTCAGCGCTTCTCATCCTTGTCATGCCAAGACTCACCCTCGATAGTCCGCGGGCCTTGGTGCGAGCTATGCGGCGATCGACCTGCAGCTGTAAAATTAAGCACGCCACGACGTAAGAGCCAGCGGATCAGCCTCTGACGCAACGGCGGTAGCAGACAAATAAAACCAATGGCATCAGTCAAAAATCCCGGCGTCAGCAACAAGGCGCCGCCAAACAGCAACAGCACGCCTTCTAGCAGCTGCTGTGCTGGCAGCTCACCTCGCGCCATGCTCTCCCGTACTCGTCCCAGTGTGGCGAAACCCTGTTGGCGCAACAGCAAGGCACCCAACACCGCCGTAAACACCACCAGAAAAACAGTCGGAATCGCACCAATCACGCCCCCCACCTGAATCAGCAGGTAAATCTCGATGATGGGGACAATCAAGAACAGTGCTAACAAGCTACGAAATGAAAACATCTGGGCCACCCGTTTATCCAAGCCACCATTCTACACCAGCCTCACAGGCTTTGCCCCACAGCCAATGTTCCGGTATCTTGCCGGGCATGCAACAAAAACCACAAATCGTATTCAATACTTGCCCCGACAGGCAGACCGCACAAGACATCGCCAGGCAACTTGTCGAGTTGCAACTGGCCGCCTGCGTCAATATCATTCCGGCCATCGAATCGATCTATCGTTGGCAGGACGAGGTCGAGTCCAGTTCAGAATATCTACTTATAATAAAGACTCAGGCCGGCTGTTATACCGAGCTCGAAAGCACCATCCAGACACTGCACCCCTATGAACTTCCAGAGGTCGTGGCTGTCCCTATTGAGGCTGGCCTGCCGGCCTACCTCGACTGGATCAATAACAACACCAAGTAGCCAGAATGTTTATCAAATTAAATTTAAAAGCTCTCACTTGCTCACTAACGCTGCTGTTTGCCTGGCTGTTTTTTTTGCCAGCGCAATCCAGCGCCACAGAAGATCCTACCATCGTCACCATTGAAACCAAACAGGAAAAGGGCCTGCTCGACAGCCTCTCATCTTTTGGACAAAAACTCGGTTTTGGCGGCAACAATGGTCCATTCATCCCGCCCGAGCAGGCGTTCATACTCAGCGCCGAAGTGGCAGACGCTCACACCCTGACGGTACGCTGGGACATCACCGACGGTTACTACCTGTATAGAGATAGATTCGGCTTTGAACTGATTGATGCCGATGGCATTTCTATCCTGCCATTTGAGCTACCACGCGGCAAGGAGAAGCACGACGAAAACTTCGGTCTGATGGAAGTTTTTTATCATGAGATCGAGGCCAGACTGCCACTCCAGCGAGACACCAGCAAAGCCACTGATATCAAGCTGCAGATCAAATACCAGGGCTGTGCCGATGCCGGCTTCTGTTATCCGCCCATGCAACAGTTTGTGACGCTCAGCCTGCCCGAGGCAAGCGGGCCAGCACCCAAGCGCGAGACCAGTAACAGCGATTTTATTTCAGCGCAGGATAGATATGCTAATAGCCTGGCGCAAGACAACATGCTACTAAGCATGCTCAGCTTCTTTGGTCTGGGGTTATTATTGGCCTTTACCCCCTGCGTGCTACCAATGGTCCCGATCCTGTCCAGCATCATTGCCGGCCAAGGCAGCAGCATCACCACCCGCCGTGCCTTTTTCTTATCGTTGACCTATGTATTGGCAATGGCAATCACCTACACCGTTGCCGGCCTAATGGCGGGACTGTTTGGCAGCAACCTGCAGGCTGCCGCTCAAAACCCTTGGGTACTGGGTAGCTTCAGCGCCATATTTGTCTTGCTGGCCCTGTCCATGTTTGGCTTTTACGAGTTGCAGATGCCGCAAGCCATCCAAAGCCGACTGACCGAATTCAGCAACAAACAACGTGGTGGCAGCTATGTCGGCGTTGGCATCATGGGCTTTCTCTCGGCACTGATTGTCGGCCCCTGCATCGCCGCCCCCCTAGCAGGCACACTGATCTACATCGGCCAGAGTGGCGACGCCATGCTCGGCGCTGCGGCACTGTTTTCCCTCAGTATGGGTATGGGTGTGCCGTTGTTATTGATTGGCACCTCGGCAGGCAAACTGCTACCCAAGGCCGGTGCCTGGATGAACGCCATCAAAGCAGTGTTTGGCGTACTACTCATTGGCGTGGCCATCTGGATGCTGGAACGTATCATCCCCGCTACGGTTGGCATGGCCCTATGGGGCATTCTACTGGTGGTCTGCGCCGTTTACCTCGGCGCCTTCGAACGCCTGCAACCCGAGGCCAGCGGTTGGCACAAGTTCTGGAAAGGTGTCGGCATCGTCACTCTGGTCTATGGTGGCACGCTGCTAATCGGCGCAGCCAGTGGCAACAAGGATCCGTTGCAACCCCTAGCCAGCGCCTGCGTAGGCGATGACTGTGGCCAATCCAGCCAGCAACACAGCCTGGCATTTAAACAAATCAAAGGGCTTGATGGTTT
>Ga0316208_1001608_pt1 | contig 20612 bp, 17 predicted proteins | sample 3monopyrite_MG_FD_204944 | JGI IMG/M metagenome (GOLD analysis project Ga0316208, IMG submission 204944) | Microbial mat bacterial communities from mineral coupon in-situ incubated in ocean water Damariscotta River, Maine, United States -... | ecosystem: Environmental > Aquatic > Marine >...
CTCGCGGGTTGGCCCTTGCCATTCGCTAGTAGTTAACATCTAATAACGATATAAATCGCTAAAGATGGTGACCTTCCTACAGAGGACTTTCACCTCATTAGTTCATGCCCATGCTGGGCGTACACAAGGCAATTTCACGCGGACGCCAAAAAGCGCCGTTCGTTCCTCACTATGCTTTTTGCCTCCGGTGAATTGCGGCGTTATGTGTAAGGGAGGCTAAAGATATGGCGGCACAAGATTCAGCAATTAAATCTTATCTAAACAAGCTTCCTGGCGAGCTATCGAAGCGGTATGGCGGTAGTGGTCCGTACACAGAGGGTCAACTCAAAACTACCATTGAAGAATTGAGGCTCAATGACCGTTACATTCGATATGCTTTCCTCATGTTCTGTAGCGAAGAGGTCGTCGCTTCGCAGGGGGTTGATTCTGATGCAGTGGTACAGATGACGAATGAGATCAGCAAGGTTTCTGAAAGCGGGGGCATAGCTGCGGCGCCACTAGGTGCCTTGTTCGGATCTGGCGAAGGTGACGCAGGTGGTTTCGGCTTTGGAGATGGCGGTGGTGGCGGAGAGTAAACACATAACAAGACGTGGCAACAAGGGCGCTACGCGCAGGGACGGCTTACAGCCGCCCCTGCACTAGGCGTTATGTGCTTTAATACACAGAGAAGGAGGTTTTGTCATGAGCACAGTTAAAAATGAGGTGCAGTCATTACTGGAGAAACTCCCGGATGACTGCACGCTGGAAGATATCCAGTACCATTTATATGTCGTTGAAAAAGTCCATCGAGGCATTGATCGGGCAGAAAAGGAAGGCGAGATATCGCAACAGGATGTGGAAAAACGGCTTGGAAAATGGAATACCGAGTAACTTGGTCACCCGAAGCGGTTGAAGATCTTGAATCAATCGCTGAATACATAGAAAGAGATTCCTCATTCTATGCTCAATCTGTCGTCTCAAAGATTCTTGAGGCATCAAGAAACATCAAAGAATTCCCCCTGATTGGAAGAGTTGTGCCAGAAATTGGCGATGAGAATATCCGAGAACGGTTTATTTATAGTTATCGTCTTGTATACCAGATAAGGCAGCAGAGAATTCTCGTTGTGGCTGTTATTCATGGGCAGCGTTTGTTGGAAAACGTTGAGGAAAGGTTTTAGGGCTAAGCACATAACGAATCTCATCCAGCGGGACTTTCAAAAGTGTCACGGCGTTTGCAAAAAACGCAAACCCAGCGCCAATTTTGAAAGCCCCTGATGAAGGCGTTATGTGGCATGAAAGCACACAGTATCATTAACTCATGAATCAATTCATAAAGCTTGTAGAGTCAATAAATAAAGATCTTGGGGTTCCCGAGGACTACCAAAATAAATACGGCCTTACTCTGCAATATGAAGAGAGTGATTTAGTCGAAATTGAAAATGATATCTATGGGAGGCTACAAAAAGCAGCAAGGATTGTTTTTGAGCCTTGGTTCCAAATGAAAGCCTTGGCGAAGAGTGATGGCATCTCCTTAAACATAGTTTCAGCATTTAGACCGGTGGAAAAGCAAAAAGAGATAATTCAGAGAAAGCTAGATTGTGGTGGTCGTATTGAAGAAATATTAAAGGTGTGTGCAGCTCCAGGTTACAGCGAGCATCATTCTGGTCGTGCGCTTGATTTAACCACATATGGGTGCAAGCCTCTTACGGAAGAGTTTGATAAAACAGAGGCATTTGGTTGGTTGCAAGAAAACGCCCATTCATTTTCGTTTAGTTTGTCATATCCTAAGGGCAATAATTACGGTATTGCATATGAGCCATGGCACTGGGCATTTAATGAGAGTTAGCCACATAACCAATTGCTTGTTGGGACTTGCTTTCCGCGCCGCTTCGCTCTGCTACAGGCAAGCCCACAGCTCAAACGTTATGTGTAAATGAAGACTTATCCTATATACATGGAAAATGACAAGTTGCGGGGCTTTGAAATTACTAGCTCGTGGTTTAGGTTTGGCCCGCTACTCAGAATTCTTAAATCAGTTGATGGCGTAACAAATGTTAAACGCCAATGGTTTAATGACGATCGCGTGTCTTTTAAATTTCACGGCAAAAATGGCGTGGTTAATGAACCGTTTGGCGATAACAGTAGGTATTGGGTTGGTTTAGATTGTCCAGATGACATCCCAGAAATAGATATATCTCCAATCCATAATGCATTTAAAGAATATAATGGCCGTACTTATTTCTAAATTAAAAACACATAACCAGTTGCTCAAGTCGGATTGCGGTAAACTGTCACCTTGTTTGCAAAAAGACGCAAACAAGCCGCCAATTCACCACAACCGCTTAGCAAGGCGTTGAGGCTGTCGAAAAAGCCTAAAAACTAAAAAGTATTTGTTACAATGACTCAACGTGAAAGGAGTCATGCCAATGCCAAACTTTATTCCTTACGACTACAACCAAAATGCAATGGTTGTGATTAACTATCAAGACCAACTCCAACCTGGCACGTTCGAACATGCCATTCATTATTTAATCGAAAACAAACTCGATCTCAGCGTTTTTTATCCCGAGTACAACAACGACGTGACGGGTCGACCTGCGTATGATCCTGCTATTTTGTTGAGGATCATTTTATTCGCGTATTCAAAAGGTATAACCTCCAGCCGTGAAATGGAATGGTGCTGTAACACGAACATTGTCTTTAAAGCGCTGTCATGCGACACCGTGCCGCACTTCAGTACGATCGCGGGGTTTGTCAGTGGCTACAGCGATGCGATAGCATCGCTGTTTGAACAGATACTATTGATCTGTGATGAACAAGGTTTATTAGGCCATGAATTGTTGGCCATTGATGGCTGCAAGATGTCGTCGAATGCTTCAAAAGAATGGTCGGGCACCTTTAAAGAGCTGGAACAAAAACGCGCTAAGATTAAACGGCATATTCAGCACCATATCAACGCCCATAAAAAATTGGATAAGAACGAGCCGCTTGATGAAGCGCGCAGTCGCCGAGCGCAGCAAGCGACTGAAACCTTAACCCACGCCTATGACAAGATTGATCGCTTCCTAAAAACGTCGAACCCAAGGATGGGGAAAGGACGCCAGCGCAAGGAAGTGAAAAGTAACATCACCGATAATGAAAGTGCCAAGATGACCACCAGCAAAGGCACACTGCAAGGTTACAACGGCATTGCTGCCGTGGATAAGAAACATCAAATTATTGTCGATGCACAGACCTTTGGTGCAGGGCAGGAGCACCATACCTTGCAGCCTGTATTGCAATCAATCAAAGCACGTTATCAGCGCTTGGGGTTGAGCAAAAACATTTATAAAAAGAACATTGTTGTCACCGCAGATACCGGTTTCGCCAACGAAGCCAACATGAACTACTTGTACACCAATAAAATTAACGGTTACATCCCCGACAATAAATTCCGCAGCCGTGATCCAAAGTTTATCAATCAAAAAAGCAATCATGGGCGACGCCGCCCCATCACAGGGAAAAATAAAGAAACATCGAGCGTCATCCCCGCGAGCGCATTTCACTTTGACTCGGTCAATAAACGTTGCCGCTGCCCAGTGAATGAAGATATGTGGTTACGCAGTGAGCTCATCGATCAATATGGCCATACGAAAATATTCTTTGAAGGCCGTTTGAGTAAATGCCGGACATGTGAAATTAAGAGCAATTGCATGCGCAATCCAGACTCCGCCAATACCCGTAAAGGCCATGGCCGACAAGTATCATTCATCATCAAAAAAGCCAGCGCACACCGAACTATACCGACTGGATGAAGCATCGCGTGGATTCAGAAAAAGGTAAGTTGATATACAGTCACCGAATGTCTGTTGTGGAACCGGTGTTTGGTAACATCGGCACGAATAAAAAGCTGAATCGATTTAGTTTGCGAAGTCAAAAGAAGGTACAGTGCCAATGGCAGCTTTATTGTATGGTGCACAACATTGAGAAGTTAGCGAATTATGGAAAGATGGTAAGCTAATAACGCAGAACATGCGGTATAGTGCTTTGAACGTGAATTAAAACTGTGTGTGTTGAAACAAAATAAAAACACTGAAACATTGATCGGTAAATTAATTATAGAAAAGGCTGAGAGAAAATGATTTTAATTTGGGTTTTTCGACAGCCTCGTTATATGCGCAAGTCAGTTAATAGAGGACAGTTACGTATTTAAGTAATTAATATAAAGAGTTATATGTTTATCAGCGTATTAGATTTATTTAAAATCGGTATTGGCCCGTCGAGTTCACACACGCTTGGTCCAATGGTTGCCGCATATGATTTCATCGATCGCATAAAAAATCAGAAATTAATTGAATCAAGTATAAAAGAGGCGGTTATCCGCTGCACTCTTAAAGGGTCCTTGGCTTTTACAGGTAAGGGACATTCTACCGATCGCGCGGTGGCTTTAGGATTGCATGGTCATCTACCGGCCAGTCTTACTGAAAAAGATGTTGCGGCGCTGGTTAAACAGATTTGGGAAAGTGATTCTATTCAAATAGACAAGAGCCTCAGTATTTTATTTGATCCAAATGAAAACATTGTTTTTGATAAAGGAGCACCCTTACCAGAGCATCCTAACGGTATGATTTTTGATCTTATAGGCCGCGACAAAAAGATATTATATTTAGAAACTTATTTTTCTATTGGTGGTGGCTTTATCAGTACCTTGGCAGAAATTAATCAATTGCAGGCACCGCTTAAAATGGAATCCTCTGCCTCGTGCAAATATCCTTTTGATTCGGCCAGTGCTATGTTGCAGATGGCGAAGGATAGTGATACTTCAATATCACAGATGAAGCTGATTAACGAACTTGAACACCGGGCTGAAAAATCGCTTATTGAAGGTATGGATACAATTTGGCAATCCATGCAAACCTGCATTGAAAAAGGACTGGAAGCAGAAGGTACATTACCCGGCGGACTGGGTATATCGCGACGTGCTAAAGGCCTTTATGATGATCTAATAAATAATCCACAGGGTGCAAATATTAATGATTGGTTATGCGCATATGCCATGGCTGTAAATGAAGAAAATGCAGCCGGAAATATGGTAGTGACCGCTCCGACAAACGGTGCTGCCGGTGTTATACCTGCTGTTATCTATTATTTTGTCACGCATGAACAGGGTACAATCGAACAGGTGCGGGAGTTTCTTCTTACCGCTAGTGCAATTGGTGGTTTAATAAAGCACCGAAGCTCAATTTCTGGCGCTGAAGTGGGTTGCCAGGGTGAAGTAGGTTCAGCGGCAGCCATGGCCGCCTCGGGTTTGTGTTCTGTTCGTGGCGGCACACCTCAACAAGTAGAAAATGCTGCCGAGATTGCGCTTGAACACCACCTTGGTATGACTTGTGATCCTGTTAATGGTCTTGTTCAGGTGCCGTGTATTGAACGTAATGGTTTTGGTGCAATTAAGGCGTATGCAGCAGCCTCTCTTGCACTTCGAGGCGACGGCAGTCACTTCATGCCACTGGATAATTGTATTGAAGCGATGAAGCAAACCGGATTGGAAATGTCACATAAATATAAGGAAACATCATTGGGTGGACTTGCAGTAAGTATTACTGAATGCTGATGTTCGGCATATAACACATATGAGCCTTAATCCTGTCAACACGCTGATCTAGCACCACTTTGGTAGACAGTTAAGCGTTGGATTACTAGAGAGGCCAACATGGTGTAAATCATAAAAAATTACGTTATTTTATTGATGGTAATGATTGTCTAATGGAAGAAAATGTAAAGGTTAAAATTGATAAAGAACTTCGGAAGGACAAGTTTAGGCATTTTTTTAAATTGGGCTTTCCTGAGGTTTTTGTCATTTCAATAATTTCACTTGCGTTAATTGCGTATTTCCCGATTGGCAGCGAAAGTATTGAAGGTAATGCTTATAAATTATCCGCGAATCCAGCTAATAAAGAAAATGAGAAAGTTATGCTTGTAGAGCTTGATGATGGAAATGTCAAAGCTGCTTCAATGCCTGAGATGATGGTGTTTCAATTAGGCGCCAGGGTTGAGTTGTTAGAAACAACTGGATTGGCAGGCTCCAAAAAATATCGAGTAGTAAAATATTTAAAATAATTGTAATCAAAATGCGGCTTATATGTCGTTCACCTATAATGCCTTCATAATTATGTGGCTTTTGAATGTTTGCTTGTGTTTTTTATGTGATATGACGTCTGCTTTGACGCTTATTATGATGATAGTAGAATTTCTTTAAGTTATTGATCCCCAGCACCGATATAAATAGTGTGTCAGTTCTCGGGTGGCTGATTTTTTTGTGTTGCCAGGATTATCAATAGGAATCACGCTTTATGATGCGTTTGGTTTTAATGGTATTACTCCTTATTTCTTCGTTTGTTGATGCGGCAACGTTAAAGGGGAGTGTTATGGGTAAGGATGGCAAGCCTATTGCAAATGCTGTAATCAGCCTGATGCCCGTGAATAAAGATCATTTACCTGCTGTTGATGTGATCCCCGAGGCAAATATGGATCAATGGCAAAAGCAGTATGTACCTTATGATTTGCCAGTACGGCTGGGTACAAATGTTCATTTTCCCAACCGGGACGACATCAAGCATCATGTTTATTCCTTCTCTCCTGCCAAACGTTTCGAATTGAAACTTTACTCCGGCGTTTCCACTAAGCCGGTTCTTTTCGATAAGCCGGGTGTGGTGGTGCTAGGTTGTAATATCCATGATTGGATGCTGGGTTATATTTATGTTTTGGAAACACCTTATTACTCAAAGACAGATGAGAAAGGGCAGTTGCAGATAATGGGTCTGCCGGATGATGATTATATAGTTAGTGTTTGGCATCCAAGATTACGTGGTGATACAAAAAAGCATGATCAAGCTTTGTCAGTAAAAGGTGAAATGCTTGTTAGTGCAGATTTTACTATAAAGTTAAAGCGTGAGCGTCGTAAAAGAAAGCTGCCAGGTTTTGAAGAAGAGGCTTATTAGTTTTGTTTAAAAGTTTTCAAACCAAGCTTGTATTAATATTTGTTGTGCTGATTTTATCAGTTCAGTTGGTTACATTTTTTGCTGTGTATAAGGCCACTCTTTATAACGTTGTAGAGCAAATCAAGAGTCAATTATTATATTCGACTGAAACATTCAAGCGACAACTTTTTGATCGCGCACAAAGTTTGTCAGAAAATGCTTCTGTTCTTACTGCGGATTATGCATTTAAGGAAGCTATTGCGGAAGGCGACTATGAAACCAGTCTATCTGTGATGAAAAACCTTGGGGCGCGAATTGAAGCTGATCGCGTCATTTTAGTTTCAATGGATAATAAAGTTATTGCGGACACCTCAAGCTCGGTTCGCGGTGATGAGTTATTCCCATTTGAGAGAATGATAAAAATTGCTGAAGAAAATGATGAGGCTGAATCAATTGTAGTGCTGGATGGGGCCTTGTACGAATTTGTAATAGTGCCTGTGCTCGCTCCGGTACCCATTGCCTGGATTGGAATTGGTGTAAAAATAGATCAGGAGATGGTCTCCAATATTCAAGCATTGTCACCATTAGCGCTCGACATTTCTTTTTTACAATTAAATGATCAACAGGGTTGGAGCGTATTAGCTTCAACACTTGATGAATTAGCATTTTCTGATGTTGCTGCCGTTATTACATTGTTAAACCACCAGTCAGAAACTGAGAGGTCTACTGTTGATGGATTATATTCTGTAGGTAAAGAGCTTCCATCCGAAGCGCGTTTTATGGGTGAAGATAATGTTATCCTGGTTATGCCAGTGGTTACACCAAAATCCAGTCATTCCGTTATTGCGCTGCTACAATATCCCTTGGGGAAAGCACTAAGCCCTTATCAGTCTTTGTTTTTCTGGCTCAAAACAGTCTCTATTCTTAGTCTTATTTTTGCTACTTTCGTTAGTGTTTTGATTGCCCGTGGTGTGACAAAACCTGTTCGTATTCTCGTGAATGCAGCAAACAGAATGGAGCAAGGTAATTATAAGGAGCCAGTTAACCTGAAGCGTCAGGATGAACTCGGACGTCTTGCTTCTACTTTTAATATTATGATGACGGGTATTGCGGAACGTGAGGAGAAAATACTGAATCAGTCACATCATGATGCTTTGACAGGGTTGGCAAATCGTTCATATTTTGGCTTGATATTAGACTCTCAAATAGAAAAATCTAAAATTAAAGAGGAAGAGTTCAGTGTCATTATGGTTGGTATTGAAAGGTTACAGGAAATCAATAATACGCTAGGCCACCATGTTGGAGATCATTTGATAAAATTAATCAGTGAGCGTTTGAAATCTGTATTAAAAGAATCTAATACTCTCGCAAGGATAACAGGGCATGTTTTTACGTTGCTCGTGCCGCAGGCAGGTGAAGCTGAAGGTTTGTCGGTAATTCAAAAAATAACAAATACTTTTTCTCATTCATTTAGCATTGAAGATATTAATGTAGATGTGCATGTGTCAATTGGTTTGAGTTTATATCCACATCATGGTGAGGATGGGGATACATTAATACAGAAAGCAGATGTGGCCATGTACGGTGCACGCAAGTCAGTAAATCATTTTGCAGTTTATGATGTTGAAAAGGATACATATTGCAAAAATCAACTGTCATTGATGAGTGACCTTAAGCGGGGGTTGGTACGTAATGAGTTTCAGTTATATTATCAACCGAAAATTGATCTTGATAATAATCGTATCACCCATGCAGAAGCGCTGATTCGTTGGCAACATCCTGTTAATGGTTTTATGCCCCCAGATTTGTTTATTCCATTGGCGGAGCAAGCGGGGTACATAAGCATGTTAACTTTCTGGGTGCTTGAGCAGGCGGTTAAACAATGTAGTTCCTGGAAAGAAAATGGTTGGTTAATCAGTGTTGCGGTAAATCTTTCAGTAAAAGATCTTTTGAATCCTGGGTTGCCTGATATCATTTTGAAGTTGTTGAATAAGTATCAACTTGGCACTGAATCTCTGGTATTAGAAATAACTGAAAGTGCTGTTATGCAAGATCCAGATGTTGCTTTGTGTGTGTTAGATCAGCTGCGTGAGTTAGGTTTTATAATTTCTATAGATGATTTTGGTACTGGGTATTCATCCATGGAATATTTGAAAAAATTATCAGTCAACAATCTTAAAATAGATAAGTCATTTGTCATGGAGTTATCATCAAGTGAACAGGATAAAATTATTGTTCGCTCGATGATACAGCTTGCACATAATCTTGGGCTTAAGGTGGTTGCTGAAGGCGTTGAAGATGATAGAGCGTTAAATATTCTTGCTGAGAATAAATGTGATTATGCGCAAGGTTATTTTATTAGTCGCCCACTTCCGATAGAAGAATTTGATAAATGGTATGCATCTTCATTAGGATGCTATAAAAAAATTGCTAACCAATAAAAATTATAAAAAAGGGAGCGAATGATGCCATATCTAATGTTACTTTTTTTAATACTTCTTGTACCCATTAGCAGCTATGCAGATGATGACTTTCCCGAGTTTAAATACAGTGGTTTGCTGGACTTACGTATGGCAAGTACAGATGATACCGTAAGTTGGACTGATAAGGGTTTAGGGAAAACACGTTACGGTGCAGATTCAAATAGCTCATCTCGTACCCTCGGGCGACTTGCGAGTGCAGCGTTAGCTGTGTCAACTCGTTTTAGCTGGAATTATAAGGGGCGTTTAGTTTTAAAGTACGACCCTGAGCAAAAAGACACACTAGATGTGCTCGAGGGGTTTATTTCCTATGTTCCGATAACAACTTCATCGTATCGATTTAAATCTCGGATTGGTGCTTTTTTCCCTCCTATTTCATTGGAAAATAAAGGTGTTGCATGGACATCTCCTTATTCAATAACACCTTCGGCAATTAATAGCTGGGTGGGTGAAGAGCTTAAAACGCTAGGAGCAGAGGCAACGCTGCTTAAATCCACGGATGAAAACCGCTATTCATTAACCGCTGCAGTCTATAAGGCAAATGATCCTGCTGGGGGAATTTTGTCCTACCGTGGCTGGGCATTGCATGACAGAGCTATAGCTTTGAATGATAGATTGCCGCTTTCTGCTATCACTCCATTTCAGGCAGGAAAAGCTTTTGCTGCGCAAGCACCGTGGGTAGAGCCTGTTGGGGAGATTGATGGAGACTGGGGCTATTATATTGCTGGGTTATGGGATTATCTTGATGTGGCTGAGTTCCGAGCTATGTATTACGACAATAGGGCAGACCCGAATGCTTTTGATGGCGAACAGTATGCTTGGCATACGCGATTTACCAGCCTAGGTGTCAAGTTTGAACTGGAAGATGATGTTGATATTCTTGCGCAACACATGAGCGGAAACACATTGATGGGGGTAGGTGGGCCATCGAATATTTTTAATGCGATAGACAATGATTTTTCATCTTTTTATTTGTTAGTAAGTAAGCGTTATCAGGCGCACCGTTTTACTCTACGTTACGATAATTTCACGGTTGAGGATATTGATAATGGCGTGCTGGTTCCTTATGACTTGAACGAAGAAGATGGAGATGCCTGGACGTTGGCCTATACTCTAAGAATGAAGCGTAAACATTTGTTGATGCTTGAGGCGATGCACGTGGCAAGTAATCGACCCGCCAGAGCTCAAATAGGCGCGCCTGTAAATATTAAAGAGTTGCAGTTACAGCTTAGCTACCGAGTTTTTCTGTAGAGTTTTCTATTTGATCGATAGTTTTTCCAGTACCTGATAAATGAACTCCAGTCTTTTCTCTAGGTCACTCTGAGGTAATTTAAAGCTGAATTTGTTTTTGCCATCAAATTGGTAAGTTTTGGCTTCGGTTTGAATTAGGCGTATTAACATTTCCAGGTCGATGTTTGGTTTTTCGTTGAATATAAAACGGCCGCTGTTCTCACTTGCATCAACCTTTTTAATGCCTAAAGGTTCGGCATTTAATTTCAATTCGGTGACGCGCATTAAGTTTTTGGCCGCATCGGGTAACAGTCCAAATCGATCTATCATTTCTACCTGTAATTCATTCAGTGCCTCGCGGTTAACAGCGCTGGCGATGCGTTTGTACATTACGAGCCGGCTATGTACATCAGGGCAATAATCATCTGGTAGTAATGCGGGTATGTGCAGATCAACCTCAGCATGCAGGCTGAGAGGTTTGTCAAGTTCAGGTTGCTTGCCTGATTTCAAAGCTTTGACAGCGCGTTCTAATAATTCGGTGTACATGGAAAAGCCAATTTCATGAATCTGACCACTTTGCTCATCACCGAGTAATTCACCTGTACCTCGAATTTCCAGATCATGAGTGGCGAGAGTGAAACCTGCACCAAGCACCTCGATTGATTCAATGGCATCAAGTCGCTTCGCCGCATCAGCGGTAATGGTGCGACGAGGTGGCACAATCATATAGGCATAGGCTTGATGATGCGATCGGCCAACGCGACCACGGATTTGATAGAGTTGGGCGAGGCCAAGTTTGTCCGCGCGATTGATAATAATGGTGTTGGCATTTGGAATATCGATGCCGCTTTCAATAATAGTGGTGCAAACCAGCACATTAAATCGCTGGTGATAAAAATCACTCATGACCTGTTCCAGTTCAGTTTCACGCAGCTGACCATGTGCATGCTGAATTTGTGCCTCGGGAACAATAGCGCGTAATTGAGCGACAATCTTGTCGATGTTGCGTACTTCGTTGTGAAGAAAATAAACCTGTCCGCCACGATGGATTTCGCGCATCACCGCTTCACGCAGCAGGGTATCGTTCCATTCTCTAACAAAGGTTTTTATAGCCAGCCGTCGCAAGGGTGGGGTGGCTATTATGGATAAGTCACGTAGTCCAGACATTGCCATATTCAAAGTGCGTGGAATCGGAGTAGCGGTTAAGGTGAGTACATCAACATTGCTGCGGAAGGATTTAAATTTTTCTTTTTGGCGAACACCAAAGCGATGTTCTTCATCGATAATTACCAGTCCAAGATTTCCGAACTTGACGGATTCCTGTAATAATTTGTGAGTACCGACAACAATATCTGCTTTTCCTGTTTCGATGGCTTGAAGTGTTGTTTGCTGTGCTTTCCCAGTGCGAAAGCGTGACAGCAGTTCAACGCGCACGGGCAGATCAGCGAAACGATCTTTGAAGTTCTGATAGTGTTGTTGGGCAAGCAATGTTGTAGGCACCAGCACAGCGACCTGTTTGTTGCCACTGATCGCCATAAATGAAGCGCGCATTGCGACTTCGGTTTTACCAAAGCCTACATCGCCGCAGATTAGACGATCCATGGTTTTTGGTGAAACCATATCATTGACAACAGCATTGATAGCTTCTTGTTGATCTGGCGTTTCTTCGAAAGGGAAGGCTGCTGAAAAAGCTGAATATTGATCGTCTACTGAAGGAAATGCATGTCCTGTGTGCGCTTCACGACGTGCGTAAATATCAAGCAGTTCTGCTGCGACATCGCGAACCTTTTCTGCCGCCTTACGTTTCGCACGTTGCCATTGATCGCTGCCGAGTTTGTGTAAGGGGGCCGTGTCGGGGCTTGCGCCAGTGTAGCGACTGATTAGATGTAATGACGAAACGGGTACGTAGAGCTTAGCTTCATTGGCATAAATCAAGGTTAAAAATTCTGTTGTGATGCCACCAATTTCAAGATTTTGCATGCCGTCGTAACGTCCCACGCCGTGTTCTTCATGGACTACCGGCGCGCCAATGTTAAGCTCGGTGAGATTTTTGATGACGGCATCGGCATCGCGTCCGCGCCGTTTGCGTCTTCTGCGTTGCATCACTTGTGCGCCGAAAATCTGTCCCTCGGCGATGACCGCGATCTGCGGTTCATCGATTAGCATGCCGTTGTCTAATGATGCGACGGTGATACCGAGTTTCGCATTACTATTTAGGAAGCTCTGCCAGTCAGAAAATTCGCTTGGATAGTGGCTGTGATCTTTAAGCATTTCCAGCAACGTTTCACGCCGCCCAGTGGACTCGGCGGCAAACAGGATACGGCCGGGAAATTGTGCAATAAAATTGTTCAGTGAGTTTAACGGTTGTGGTGAAGAAGTGTTGATGGCAACAGGTGGCAATGGGTGTGTAGCCAAGTTTATAGCGTGTTGTGATGTTTCGACAGAATGGTTTTTGAGCTGGCAATGTACAAAGCTTTTAATGGCTTTGTCGATGGCGTCCGGGGTAATAAAAGCGGAGTCAGGTTTTAAAATGGGACGTTCTATATCATGGCTAAGCTGCTCATAACGTTCGTCGATTTCTTTCCAGGAGTTTTGGCTGGCTGAAGCGATGTCTTCATGCAGAAAGAGTAATGTGGATTTGGGGAGAAAATCAAAAAAAATTTCTGTTCGTTCGAAAAACAATGGCAAATAATATTCTACGCCCGCGGGCGCTAAACCGTTACTGATGTCACGATAAATTACGCTTTTTTGCGGATCTCCTTCAAACAGAGTGCGATAATTTTGTCGGAAGTAGCTGATGGCCTCTTCCGTTAACGGGAACTCACGTGCCGGTAGTAGGCGGATGTTTTCGGTTTTTTCAATTGAGCGCTGGCTTTCTGGGTCAAAGGTACGAATGCTGTCTATTTCATCGTCTAATAGATCGATACGATAGGGTAGACTGCTTCCTGTAGGGTAAAGGTCGATAAGACTGCCGCGTACAGAAAACTCGCCATGTTCCATTACCTGTGAGACACAACGATAACCACTGTTTTCAAGTTTGCGGCGAAAGTCATCAATATCAATGCGTTCACCGCACTCCAACATAAGGCTATTTGATTCAAGGTAATCACGCGGTGGCAGGCAGTTCATCAACGTTGAAATGGGCGTGATTAAGATACCGTGCTCTAAGGTGGGTAAACGATATAGCGTATCCAGTCTTTGGGAAATGATGTCCTGATGTGGAGAGAAGTTGTCATAAGGCAGCGTTTCACGATCTGGAAAACTCAATACCTGCAAGTTGGTGTCTGCTAACCCCGACTTCCCAGCGTAAAAACGCAATTCATACTCAAGATGTTCAGCGCTGGGCATGTCCGCTGTTATGACGGCAACAGGTCCATTATGTTTCGCTGCAGCGGCACTGATGGCTAACCCCATGCTGCTGCCATAGAGTCTTCCCCACAGTAATGACTGGCCTGTTTTGACAGGTAAGCGCGGTGAGAATGGGCTTACAGTTGATGTTTCATCGTTCTTAATTGTGGTGTCTGCAGGCGCGGTCATGATTTGTTGTGTCTGACTATATAAACAAAGCGGCACTTATTTAAAACGGTGCTTTATAAAAAGGGCGCCAGTTTAGCAGAGATTAATAATATTGTTGACACATGCTCTTTTCACATACATACTGGTCGGTATGTTAAGTAAACGTGATTGTGAAAAAACGCGAAGTGAGCTTTTGGCGGCTGCTAGTCAGGAGATTCATGTAAATGGTTTTCAGGCGGCGAGTTTGTCGCAAATTCTGGCTAATTGTAAGGTAACGAAAGGCGCTTTGTATCATCATTTCCCTAATAAAAAAGCCCTTGGCTTGGCGGTAATTGATGAAATCATAGGGCTTGAAATGGATGCCATGTGGATTAAACCTCTGGAGATGAGTGTTGATCCGATTGAAGGGTTGATTGGGCTTATGAAAAAGATTCAGGAGGAGGTTGATGATGTGTTCATTATTTTGGGTTGCCCAATGAATAATTTGGCACAGGAGATGTCGCCTATTGATGAAGATTTTCGTACATCAATTAATGTTATTTATAAACGCTGGCACGATGCCTGGGTAAAGTTGTTTCTGCGAGGGCAGGAGAATGGAACTGTCCGGCAGGATATAGACATTGAATATACGGTTACTTTTATAATCGCTAGTCTTGAGGGTTGTATAGGGATGGCCAAAAATGCGCAAAGTATTTCCGTGCTGGAAAAATGTTCGGCAGGTTTGTTGCAATATCTGGAAAGTTTAAAAGGGTCTTCTGAAGCGCCAGTATCCGCATAAAAAAGAAATGTATTTTTATAATGTCAACGTTTGATGTTGTTGTTTCAATCAGAATTAAATTGATTATATTTTTTAAGGAGTAAACCATGACATTAAAACTGTCAGAGTTGATAGTTCGTTTTCGTTGGCTGATGTTGTTGTTACCTATTTTACTGGTATTTTATGCTGCGAGTGGTGGACGATTTTTAGAGTTTACAACAGACTATCGTGTTTTTTTCAGCGAAGAAAATCCCCAGTTACAGGCTTTTGAAAAACTTCAAAATACCTATACTAAAAACGACAATGTTTTATTTGTTTTAGCGCCAAAAGATGGCAATGTATTCACTAAGAAAACGCTTTTTGCCATTGAAAAATTGACGGAGTCAGCCTGGCAAATTCCTCATTCCCTACGCGTCGATTCAATTACTAACTTCCAGCACACCTATGCTGACGGTGATGATTTGGTCGTTGAAGATTTATTTCTCGATGTTGAAGATTTTGATGAAAAACGGGTGGCGCGAGGGCGCGAAGTTGCTTTGAATGAACCTTTACTGCTGAATAGATTGATATCTCCTGATGCTGATGTGACTGGCGTAAATGTGACCATTCAATTGCCGGGTAAAAATGAAAGCAATGAAGTTGTTGAAGTGGTCAGCTATGTGCGCACTTTAGTTGCACAGTTAAAGCAGGATAACCCTGAAATCGAGGTCTACCTGACCGGAATGACGATGATGAATAATGCTTTTTCAGAATCGTCTCAGAAAGATATGTCAACATTGGTTCCCGCCATGTTTGCTATTGTTATTATAGTTCTTGGTTTGATGCTTAGATCTATTAGCGGAACCGTTGCCACAGTTGTTGTAATTTTTCTTTCGATATTTACTGCAATGGGTTTGACAGGTTGGCTGGGGATTAAATTAACGCCGCCATCCTCATCTGCTCCAACAATTATTTTGACCATGGCGGTTGCTCATTCGGTGCATATTTTAGTTAATTTTATCCATGCGATGCGTGCAGGTGCGACAAAACAGTCAGCCATGGTTGAAAGTTTGCGCATTAACATTCAACCGATTTTCTTGACCAGTTTGACCACGGCCATAGGTTTTATGAGCATGAACTTCAGTGATGCGCCACCGTTCCGTGATCTGGGTAATATTGTTGCAATGGGTGTTGGCGCAGCATTTGTTTTATCGATTACAGTTTTGCCTGCGTTGATGATGATTCTGCCAGTAAGGATTAAACCTTCGAAATCAAAATCCGGTTTAATGATGGATCGTTTTTCCGATTTTGTTGTGTGTAGCAGAGGCAAGTTACTGTGGGGAATGGCGCTATTTGTACTCGTATTGGTCTCGTTTATTCCACAAAATGAGTTAAATGATAATTTTGTAAACTACTTTGATAAAAGTGTCGATTTTCGCAGTGCTACTGATTTTACGACCGAGAACTTAACCGGTATATATTTAATCGAGTACTCATTGCCTGCGGGTGAACCAAATGGAATCAGTCGTCCTGAGTATTTACGCGATGTTGAACGTTTCGCGAAATGGTTCAGACTTCAAAAGGAAACTATTCATGTCAACAGTATTACTGATGTTATGAAGAGACTTAATCGTAACATGCACAACGATGAAGACTCTTATTATCGTGTGCCTGAGCAACGTGATCTGGCTGCGCAATATTTGTTGTTATATGAAATGTCACTGCCGTTTGGTCTGGATCTTAATAATCAAATTAATGTTGATAAATCGGCAACACGCTTTACTGTTACCCTGGAGACGATGACCAGCAATGATTTGATTGAAATTGAACAGCGTGCCTCTCAGTGGCTTGAGCAGAATGCGCCATCAATGGCAGTGGAGGGTTCCAGTCCTTCTGTAATGTTTGCCCATATCGGCGCACGTAATATTCGCAGCATGTTGACAGGAACAGTGTTGGCATTAATTCTTATTTCCGGAATTCTTATATTTGCACTGCGCTCATTTAAAATTGGCTTGATCAGCATGATCCCTAACCTTGTTCCTGCGGGTATGGCATTTGGTTTATGGGGTTTAGTAAATGGGCAGGTTGGTCTGGGTTTGTCAGTGGTCATAGGCATGACTCTAGGTATTGTAGTGGATGACACAGTGCATTTTCTTAGCAAATATTTGCGTGCTCGTAGAGAGAAAGGTTTGGATTCTCAACAGTCAGTTCGTTATGCTTTTTCCACTGTAGGAACAGCGCTGTGGGTGACTTCGTTGGTACTGTTTTTTGGATTTCTGGTGCTCTCGACATCAGTGTTTAAATTGAATTCTGATATGGGTTTGGTGACAGCCATAACCATCGCGTTTGCCTTGATAGCTGACTTTCTGTTCTTGCCACCACTATTGATGAAGATAGAAGGAAAAAAGAAATGAAAAAAATTTCGATATTGAGCAGTATTTTGTTGTTCTCTCTTTCGGCCTCCTTAGTCTGGGCGGAAACCCCAGAAGAGAAAGGTTTGGCGATAGCTGAAGAATTTGATCGCCGTGATAATGGTTACATTGATACCGTCTCGGATCTGGTTATGATTTTGACTAACCGCCATGGCACCGAAAGTCGTCGGCAAATACGTTTGCGGCAGATGGAAACGCCGGATGATGGTGATAAAAGCATGTCAATATTTGATGAGCCTGCGGATGTAAAAGGAACCGCTGTATTGACTTATACTCACAAAACAAAATCTGATGATCAATGGTTGTATTTGCCTGCTTTGAAACGTGTGAAGCGTATCGCCTCACGTAATAAATCGGGATCTTTTCTTGGTAGTGAGTTTGCTTTTGAGGACATTGGTTCTCAAGAGGTTGAGAAGTTTACTTATAAATATCTACGTGATGAAGTTTATAACGGATTGGACAGCTTTGTCATAGAGCGAGATCCGATTGATCGATTTTCAGGTTATACACGACAGGTAGTGTGGATAGACAAGGCAGAGTACCGTTATCAAAAAATAGATTTTTATGACCGAAAAAATGTTTTGTTGAAAACTTTAACCTATAATAAATATCAGCAGTATCTGAATCAATACTGGCGTTCTGATGAAATGTTTATGGAAAACTATCAAACCGGAAAAACGACGAGGTTATTGTGGAGTAATTACCGATTTCGCAATGGTTTTAAAGACAGTGATTTTAATCGCAATACTTTAAAGCGAATACGGTAAATTTATTAGATGCTGATATTGTTTAAGCGTAATTTATTTTCTGTATTTTTAGCTCTAAGTGCAGGATTACTAGCAAGTGCTGGGATTGCTAGCGCTAGTGAGCGAGGTTTTGCGCCTATTCCTGTTAATTATAGCTTGCTTGAACCGCCGCGCTTTTTTACCCGCTCTAACGATGTAAGTCAGTCTTCGCCCGTCAAGATTGAATGGTCGGGGTATGTTGGTCTTGAAGCACGCATATTTCCCGATGACCCGCTGTTCCCAGTGCAGCAGGGCGATTCGAGCTCAATTGCTTTTCAGCCTGAATACTACCGTGAATGGAATGATGGTCGTTCTAGTTTAACTATTGAACCGTTTTTACGAATTGACAGTGGTGATGACGAAAGAAGTCATGCTGATATTCGTGAATTAATGTGGTTGACAGTCGGTGATGATTGGGAGCTACGAGCAGGGGTTGGCAAGGTATTTTGGGGTGTGACCGAATCTCAGCATCTGGTAGATATAATTAATCAGACTGATCTTGTTGAAAATATTGATGGTGAAGAAAAGCTTGGTCAAATGATGATTGACCTCAGTTTGATTCGTGATTGGGGAACTTTGGATTTATTTATATTGCCTGGGTTTAGAGAGCGTACTTTTCCGGGAATGGAAGGGCGTTTACGTACTCCGTTGGTGGTCGATACCGATCAAGCAAATTATGAATCTTCGCGTGAGGAAAAACGTATCGATTATGCGATCCGTTGGTTTAATTTGTTGGGTGATTGGGAAGTGGGTCTTGCCTATTTCAATGGCACCTCGCGCATCCCTCAATTTGTGCAAACTGGCAGCGTATTGACCCCGTATTATGCTTTGTTGCAGCAGAGCAGTCTGGATGCACAATTAACGCTTGATGCCTGGTTGTGGAAAATTGAAGCGGTGTCGAGACGCATTGAGGGTGAATACAGTAGTGCATTAACCGGTGGTTTTGAATATACGCAGGCGGCGCTTTGGGACAGTGATGTAGATTTAGGTTTATTAGTCGAATATCTATTTGACGATCAAGGCACGCTGGCTTTAACGCCGTTTGAAGACGATGTTTTGTTTGGCGCTCGCCTTGCGCTGAATGACATTCAAGGCTCGGAATTATTAGCCGGTGTGATTCAGGATCTCGACAGTGATACAATGGCCTATTTACTTGAAGCCAGCAGAAGAATAGGGGATAGCTGGAAATTAGAAGTTGAAGTGCGTCTTTATGATAACGTCGCAACGGATGATTTTTTGTATGCGTTTCGTCAGGACGATTTAATTCAGATGGAGCTTAGACGTTATTTTTAAGCGTTTTCAACAAGACATAAACAGCACCGCTGCCGCCATCTGCAGGACGGGCTGAGCAAAATGCCAGCACGGCAGAGTGTTGACGTAACCAACGATTTACCATGCTTTTAATGACCGGTTGTCGCCCCTGAGAGCTATAGCCTTTTCCGTGAATGATTAACACGCTACGAAAGTGATAGTCCTGGCATTCCTCGATAAAACCTGCGAGTACAGGGCGTGCCATTTCAACGGTCATGCCGTGTAGATCCAGCTCTGCTTTAATTTCAAGTTGCCCAAGTTTTAAGCGTCGCTCCAGTTTGCGTTGTAGACCAGGGTGAGCAAAGAACAGCTCAGTGTTGGCATCGATATCTGGAATTCCGTAATCGTCCGACAGGCCATCCGGTAAGTTGCTTGAGTTGATGTCGTGATTAATTTTGTCATTGATTGAACGTGATGGACGACGTGATGGTTTAAGCTCAACGCGGTCATCATTAACTTTTTTTATGTCCCCAATGCTGTTTCGGAACAACAGGCGATCATCTTCGCTGATGTCAGGGTTAACATTAGGCTTTTTTCCCTTCTTGCTCATGATCTACGATGGATGTGATGTTTAGTATTTACAGTAAAGCAAAAGCCTAACGGTATGTCTCGGAGAATAAAAGGTCAAATCCACTATTGACCTGAAGCAGGCGCATCAGTAATATGACGCCTCCAACCTGTTCCTCGGTAGCTCAGTTGGTAGAGCAGTTGACTGTTAATCAATTGGTCGCAAGTTCGAGTCTTGCCCGAGGAGCCATTTAAATCAACGAGTTACGTTCGTAAAATTAGCTCGTAAATTCATAAAAAATTATCTGGGTACGTCACAGGCATAGTGTGCGCTGATTCAGCGTTATGATCCCCCGCACAAAAGCCCTCTAATCTGAAGCTGGGTAATTATCAAGCAAGTTTGATTGATCTTCTGGTTCCGGCCCAGGCTGTGTGAAAACTCAAAATTATGTTGCTAGTAGCATCCATTGCTCATCTCTCGGCCACAAAGGACGACATAACTGATTTGAATCAGCCATCGTTATTATTTGTGGTTAATAGTGTTTTGAATAAATGACCCGTTAGAAGATCTATGAAGGGCTGATTAAAGCCATCTTTTCAGGGAAAATACAGGCGTTACGCCTGCATGACCTCGATCAAGGGTTTAATGCCGATGATCTTCATCATGCGTTTCAAAT
>Ga0316208_1001609_pt1 | contig 20610 bp, 13 predicted proteins | sample 3monopyrite_MG_FD_204944 | JGI IMG/M metagenome (GOLD analysis project Ga0316208, IMG submission 204944) | Microbial mat bacterial communities from mineral coupon in-situ incubated in ocean water Damariscotta River, Maine, United States -... | ecosystem: Environmental > Aquatic > Marine >...
CAGAAATCGGGCCTCTGGAACTTCGCAAAGTACAGCGCGATGGTCACTCGGCGGTTGCACCTGGACCGGGCGGACGTCCGAGTCTTCAAGACGTCGGCGGTGACGATCGAGAGTGACCGCCCGGCTCCCGTTCAGATCGATGGAGATCCGCTCGCCACGACTCCCGTCAGTCTCCAATGTCTGCCCGGCGAATTGGAATTGTTCGTTCCGTAGGTCAGGCTGTGTCTGACGAAGTATTCCTGATTGAAACAATGCTCGAAATTTCTGGACCGTCACGGTTTGTGGGGTGGACATGAGACGAGCGGGCTTCAGCCGACTTCCTTGATTTGCCACCGGCTTTAGCCGGTGGGTTCCGATTGACCGTTCGTTTTGAGCCGGCTTCAGCCGGACTTTCGGTCACGTCTTTAGACCTTGTTTAGCCGAATGGCTGGTTCAAACCATGACGAGAAGTCCGGCTGAAGCCGGCTTGATGATGACGCCGCAAGCCTCCACCACCGGCTGAAGCCGGTGGCAATTGGGAGTCGGCTGAAGCTGACTGATTACCCGTCACCTCCACAATCCGTGACGGCCAGGAAATTTCTGGACCACGGAAGGCACGGAAATACATGGAAGAATCGAGTTTTGATCCGTGTAATTCCGTTTCTTCCGTGGTCAAATCACTCGTCAAACTGATCCCGCCTTCAGACTTCGTCAGGCAGAGCCTGACCTACAGGTCCTGACTACCGTCAATTCGAGTGGCAATGGCCAGGCCGAGCAATCTCAGAAATCCGTTTTCGACCTGGATGCGGACTCGGAATCCGTTCTTGAGGGTTCGGGCGTCGAGCCGAGCGATGTCGCTGCCGTCGGCTTCGAAGGCCTGAAGGGCGAATGCAGCAAAGCGGCCAGGCTGGTCGCGGTCGGACTGATTGATGTTAATCCACTCGGTCAGATTGACGATGACCTGGAATGGGGCGATTTCTCCGCGTCGCGGTCCGGCGTCGTTTCCGGCGGTGATTCGATCGATGGCCGCTCTCAGTGTTGGAATGGCGTCGTCACCGCCGACGGTGAACCAAAGAGCCTGATTATCGGTCCCAAAGTAAAGTGCCGATTCCTCACCAAACATACGCTTGTCACCACGGTCTCGATTCTTCGAACTCAGTCGGTGAAAAACGATGTCGCCGTAAGAGTCGACTCCGAGTTCGACGTCCATGTTGGCGTCCGTTCGGCTGGCCTTTTCAATGACGTCGCTGAGCCCTGAACCAAACGCTCCGGCATTCATGATCTTGATGCCGCCGACGATGACGAACTTCTCGCCGGGTTCGCCGAAGAATTGAACGAAGCCGTCCAGATGTCCTTCTTTAATTGTCTCACGAAGCGCGTTGAAGAGATCCTGTGTCGATTGCTGGCCGGGAATATCTTCAACGGCTGTGTCTTTATCGAGTCCAGCCAGTCCGCGGTTGGATTCCTGTTCGCCGAGATTGAACAGGTCGAGCATCGTCTTGCGGCCTTGCTTGTCCATCATGATCGAGATGGAGCCGCTCAGCGGCACGCTGTCGTCAATCGCGGGAGCGAAGTAGCTCGGCTTGGCGATGCCTTCCTTAAGCTCTTTCGCAAAGGCTGAGTTGGGAGTTGCCTTGACGACTAGTTCCAGGCTGGCGTTCTTCGCTGTCTGGTCGACTTTGAAACCCAGCGTCAGCTCTTCACCGTCGCGCAGAACGTTTTCGACGAAATGCAGATTGCCTTCTGCTTGAGACCGCCGCAGGTTGTAAACCGCTTCCGGCTCGTCGTCGCGCCGCTGCATTGAAGCCTGCGCGGAGTTTTTGATCGTCATCAGGATCAGATCACGAATAGCCTTCGGAGTCTTGCGAAGATTGGCTGACGCGCAGATGTCGTAGCGATTTGCCAGGGGGCCGGCGAATTCTTCCGGCAAGGCGAATGTTCGGTTGATGCTTTCTTCGTTCTGCCCGATGAAGGCGTAGTCACCCTGCACAACGAGGAAGCTTGTCGGACCGCGGCGTGGGATCAGCTCGTAACGATCTTCTTCTCCCGGAATCGGCTTCAGCTGAGCACCCATTGTCCCGAACGTCTGGCCAAGTTCTCCGATGTCCGAGACGGGGAGAAAGCCGACTGGAATCGGCAGCGGAATAAGGCCTTCTGAAATGAAGATCATTAGCCCGCCCGGTTTTGTCCGGTCCAGGCCTTCCAGATCGCGAACGTTCGCGAGGCCGGCACCGATCAGATCCATGATTTCCGGGCGTTCGATGTCGCCGAAAACGTAGTCGATGTGGTCCATGATGCGGTCGACATTGGCGACGCAGACCGTGACAACCGGGTACGCCGGTGCTTCTTCGTCGTCGAGTGAATCCTGAGCCGAAGAGATCTCAACACTGCCGACCAGAAGGATCGCGAGCAACGCGAAAACAGCGGCGAGCCGGTGTGTTGGTGAGGTTTTCGGGCTACTCAGTGAGAATGGTTGATCGATAGACAACTGCACAATGAACTCCAACAGAAAATGAACTCCAACAGAAAATGAACTCCAACAGAAAACGGGGCAAACTCTTTGACGCCTCGACGATACCCCGGAATCAGGCACGGTGTTTCACTCAGACGATGAAAGACCGGTTTCAAACGACTCCGGAACACTAATAAACGCGGATCTCCACTGATTTAAATTAGCGAATATCAGCGGTTATTAGTGTTCCCATGATTCTGTTTCCGAATACGAATCCTGCGAGCGGGAACGCGGTCACTCGCTGGACGGAATGCCCAAGGGTATACTCGCCCGAAACGACCATCGCTACTGATCGAGGCCTCGCTGTAACTGAAAACGCAGCCCGAGGTTCCACTCAGAATCCTCATTTTGTTCTGAATTCCCATGTCCGAACGCACGTGCCGACTTGTGACCCTCGGGTGCAAAGTCAACCAGTACGAAACGCAGCTCGTCAAAGAAACGCTCCTCGCCAACGGCTTTCGCGAGGCGGTTGAGAACGAGGCTGCGGATCTGTGCGTCGTTAATACGTGTACGGTGACTGGCGAAGCGGATTCAAAGGGCCGGCAGCTGATTCGACAGCTCGCCAAAAAGAATCCCGGCACACGCACGATCGTCATGGGCTGTTACGCGACTCGCGACCCGGAAGTGCTGCGAGATTTGCCCGGCGTCTTCGAGATTGTTCGCGACAAACGCGAGCTTCCCGACGTGTTCGACCGATTGGGCATCGTCGACATCCCGGACGGGATCAGCCATTTTGATGGCCGACGGCGAGCCTATGTCAAAGTCCAGGACGGCTGCATCCTGAACTGCACCTACTGCATTATTCCTCAGGTTCGACCGGGTTTGCAGAGTCGCACTCCCGAGTCGATCGAAGCCGAAGTCCGACGGCTGCTCGACAACGGCTATCGCGAAATCGTGCTCACCGGGATTCATGTCGGGCACTACGGAGTTGAGACAACTCGAGGAAAGTCAGGCCTGCCGCCGTTCCGGCTGTGGCATCTGTTTGAAAAGCTGGACCGGATTCCGGGCAACTGGCGAATGCGGCTTTCGAGTATCGAAGCGGTCGAGGTGAACGACGAATTCATCAACGCGGCCGCGAACTGCGAGCACTTGTGTCCTCAGTTTCATCCGTCATTGCAGAGTGGTTCAGAAGCCGTTTTGCGTCGGATGCGGCGGCGGTATTCGATGGCGAAGTTCCTTGAGAAACTGGAGCAGATGCGCGAGCGGCTGGACCATCCCGCGTTCACGACGGACGTCATCGTGGGCTTTCCTGGCGAGACGGATGCGGAGTTTGAAGAAACGCTTGAAGCATGCCGACAGGCTCGGTTCATGAAGATCCACGTGTTCCCGTTCAGTCAGCGAAAAGGCACGCCGGCCGCCGATTATCCTGACCAGGTGAAGCCCGAAGTCCGCAAGGAACGCTGCCGGATTCTTCGCGAACTCGAACGCGATCTGGCCGAAGACTACTATCAAACTCTGGTTGGACGTGAGCTGGAAGTCCTTGTCGAGGGAGTGTGTCGAGATCGACCGGGCTGGGTTCACGGAACCGATCGGCGGTACGCTCCGGTTGAACTTCCGGGTACAACTCACGACATTGGCGTGTTTGTGTCAGCACGTGGCGAAGTCGCCAGTCGCGAACGGCTCACTGCAGCAAGGATCGAAAAGCGAGTGCTGGTTGGGGCGACATAAATCGAATGATGTTTTCGGCTGAGTCGTAGGACCTGGCCACAACGGGTTTCATGGCGAAACGAACTGAGAAAGGGCCGGTATGGGCCTCGAAGACTTTCAACCTCGATATATCAAAGTGGAAGAACATGGCGACATCGTCGTCGTCAAGTTCGGCGTTACCCACATCAATGATGAAGAGAACATCGAGGATTTGGGGCACGAGCTGTTCCTTCTTCCGGACCAGTTCGGGTATCAGAAAATCGTTCTGAACATGACCGGCGTCGAGTACATCACCAGTTCGGTCGTCGGAAAGATGATCACTCTGCATCGCAAACTGCATCGCAACCGTGGGAAAATGGTCATTTCCGATCTGACTCCGGGCGTGCAGGACGTGCTCGATGCCAGCCGGCTGTTGAGTTATTTCACGCATTGTGAAGCGGAAGTTGCCGCGATCGCGATTTTGCGTGCTCACGAAGATTTCGAAGGCGATTCGACGGTCGGTTGAGACCTCGTCTGCGTGAATGAGACATGGCGATTAGCGGCCTGTTGAAAAATCCTATTGGTAACCCGACGCGTCAGCGAGGGACGAATTGCAACGGAATCAGCGGATACAAATCCCTCGCTCACGCTTCGGGTTCCCCTTTTTAACGGGCTGTTAGGCGAACGATTGGATCAGGACCGTGTTGATTGCCATTGAAGGAATTGATGGTTCGGGCAAGGGAACGCAGGCGAAGTTGCTGCTCCAGCGATTGCTTGATGCGGGCCGCAGTTCTGAACTGATCAGTTTTCCCCGCTACTCCGAAACGCATTTCGGACAGACGATTGGTCGGTTTCTGAATGGCGAATTCGGCAAGCTTGACCAGGTCGATCCGTTACTGGCCGCGACGCTGTACGCGGCGGACCGGTTCGAGTCGATCGGGATGCTTTCCGAGTTGCTCGCAACGAACGATGTGGTCGTTGCTGATCGTTACGTTGCGTCAAACGTTGCTCACCAGGGCGCGAAGAGAGTCGGCGACGAACGGACTCGACTGCAGGAATGGATTCTGAAAACCGAGCACGAAGTTTTTCGACTTCCGCGAGCACAATTGGTCGTGCATCTGGACTTGCCGGCTGAGACGGCTCAGTTGCTGATCGCGCGAAAGGCAAAACGCGACTACACCGACCAGGCTGCCGACATGCAGGAAGCTGATCGTGAATACCTGGATTCGGTCCGGCAGGCGTATCTGCAACTTGCCTCGCGCGATTCGGACTGGAAGACGATTTCCCTGCTGGACGGCGAACGTCTGAAGTCGATCGAAGAAGTCGGCGAGGAAATCTGGTCGGTCGTCAATCGACTGCTCGACACTGGGAAAAGCTGATGAAGCTTGGACAGATCGAATTGAAAACTGTTTCCGGTGGCTTGTGCCATCTTGACGCCGGCACGCTCTTCGGAGTTGTTCCTCGAGTTCTGTGGGAACGCAAAGCGCCACCCGACGAGAAGAACCGGATCCCTCAGCAGACAAACTGCGTCGTCGCAAAGATTGACGGCCGGAACGTCCTGATTGACACCGGGTACGGCTCGAAGCTTCCCGAAAAGCAGCAGCGGAATCTGACTTCCGAGGCCGGTGATCCGCTGCTGCGAAACCTGAAAGAAGCGGGGTTCGAGCCGGAAGACATCGACGTCGTGGTGTTCTCACATCTGCATTTCGACCATGCCGGAGGCGGTACTCGACTTAACGAAGATGCCGACGAGGTTCCATCGTTTCCGAACGCCGAATACATCGCGCAGCGACGCGAGTGGGTGATGGCGACGTCGGGCTTGCCGGAGCTTCGAGGCGCGTACCCTCAGGAAAATCTCCTGCCGTTGCATGCTTCCGGGCAGTTAACGTTGATCGACGGCAACGTCGAGATTCTGCCGGGGCTCCGGGCGCTCGTCACGGGCGGCCATACCGAGGGGCATCAGGCACTGCTGCTCGAAAGCGATGGCCAGACCGCCGTCTTTCTCGGAGACATCTGCGGAACTCGCATGCACCTGCCCATTCTGTGGTGCATGGCGTACGACACAGATCTCATGCAGACGCGTCGCGCGAAAGCGGACCTGCTCGGCGAGGTCGCTGATCACGACTGGCTGGCCCTGCTCGATCACGATCCTGAATATGCCGCCGTTCGGCTGAGCCGCGACGACCGATCTGACTTCGTCGCGTCTGAATTGATCGACTCGTTGTAAGAAGAAACTTTTGCTCTTCAGCAGGCAAACTCGCGACCGATTGGCTTCTCAACAGGACATTGAGTCATCCGCCTCCCATTCGTCCGTTGCAATCCGCAATGATCATCGAACCTGACTACCAGTCAGGAGCCGAACGATTCGGCCAGGTGCGGATGCTCGGTGGGTTCTCGTCAAGGGCACGGCGAATTGGTTTCGGATGCTCGACGGCATTTGCCGATCATTGTGAGTGATTCGGCTCTCAACGCCGGTGTGCGCTGGCCAGACTTTATGGCTTCAGTCGACTGATCTGATGGTGACGATTTTGAGGGGCAAAAATGATGGGCAACGATAGTCGAGAATTGGACCTGGTAGCAGAGCTGCGTTTGCGACAGTGGGCTCGCCGAAACTATGTGCCGGCTGAGCAACGTGACGACGCTGAGTGGCACGCCGCCGTCGTGAATGAAATGGAGCGGATCGATCGAGACTTCAGCCTTGCCGAACGTCCCCAGGAAGTTGTGACTTCAACCGGCGTCGTTCCTCTTGAGCCGTCACAGCATCAGGCAATCCGAATCGACGAACCACACGCCGTGGTCCCGGCTCCGAAGATGCAATTCACAAAGTCTGCCGATGCTCTGGTTGAGACGTTCATTCCTCGATACGTCTGAGTTGCCATCACTCAGAGCCACTGAAGGCAACGCCGTTAACGATTTTCACCGCCGGATTCTCCTTGTATTTGCCACCGGCTTTAGCCGGTGGTGTCTGAGCAATGGACAATCTGGTGAGCCGGCTTCAGCCGGACTTTCCGGCGCGGAGTTAGTCAACTGGCTGAAGCCACAAGTGAAGTCCGGCTAAAGCCGGCTGTTTGAACACAATACACCACGGATCCACCAGCTAAAGCTGGTGGCAAAGACTGGAACTGAGAATCCTTAACGGCGTTGCACTGAAGGGCGTCTGCAACCCATTCGCTCGCTGATTAGAAAGCCGGTCCGTTGGGCCGGCTTTTTTTATGGCAACGGCACTTGAGTCGGTGACATGAGGTATCCGATCAGGTCTCGGATCTGGTCATCTTTGAGAACGTTCAGCAGATTCTCGGGCATCATCGACAGCTTCGAATCCTGCATGAGGTCGACTTCGTCGCGTTGAATGACGACCTGATCCGTTGCGGTTTGAATGGTGAGCGTTTTTTCGTTCTGGGCAAGCACGACTCCGTTCAGCACGCGGCCGTCTTCCAGCAGCACGACCTGCATCTGGAAGTTTTTTGAGACTGTCGCGCTGGGGTCGGCGATGTTTTCCAAGAGGTAATTGAGATTGCTTCTCTGAGCACCGGTGAGATCGGGAGCGATCTTCTTCCCCTCACCGAACAGCGTGTGGCAGTTCGCGCACGAGCGGCTGAACAGCAACCGTCCGTTCGACGTGTCTGCCTTCTCGAGTGTCTCTGACGAAAGCAGCTTCCGCAGTTGGGCGATCCGTTCCGCCTTCTCGCGAGATTGTTCGGCGAGTTCGGGCCAGAGTTTGGCGACTCGGCCGCTGACGGCGTCGTCGCCGTAGCTCTGCATCTGACGCAGCTGAAATGCCGAGACTGCGTCGCGAGCGATCTTCTGCTCCGCGACGGCATCCAGAAGGACAGTCGCGAACGCCACGCGCGAAACCAGTGTGTTGATCGCTTCACGCTTCACGCCGTCTCGGAACCCGCCGAATTTTGAAACAAGGAGTTTGGGAGTTTCGTCGTTGCCGAAGGCGGCCAGTCCGTTGATGGCGTCCTTCGCAAGGTCGCGATTCGTCAGCAGATTCTGAAGATAGGCAACGATCGTTTTGTCCCTCGCCAGAACGAGTGCTCTGATCGCGGAGCGGCGTTCTTCCAGCGGCGAACTTCCGTCCCGAGCAATTTCCTTAAGCTCATCCATGGCGCGACCGTCGCCGAAGACGACCGAAAGTTCGCGATTTAAGCGTCGGATCTCTTCATTACTGCTTGTTGAGCGAGCCTCGGCGAAGTCGCGCCATCCGTCGGGCTGGGGAGCCTTTCTCCATCCACGAAGCGCTGCAGTCATGCCTCTCAAAACGTCGAGGGATAGCGCTGCGTTGCCTCGCTGAAGATCGGCGTCCTTAATCAACAGCTCAATCGCGAGCGGTTGCCGTTCCAGTTCTTCCGTTGCTCTTCGTGCAATGAATTCTCGAACCTTCGGAATCTGACAGCTCACAGCCATGCGGATTGCTGCTTCAGGGTGAGCCGCGATCGCGGGTTCGATCCCGTACCAAAGCATCAGCGGATAAACCCGATCGTTCGCAAATTCCTTTCGCTTGCCAAGAGCTGTCGCCAGCGGCCAGCGGTAGCCGTGAGGCATTTTCTGCAGAGCGGCGCACAGGTAAGTGAGGACGAGTCCTGATTCGTCTTCAGCAGCGAGTTTGTCGAACGCGTCAAGAATATCCGGATCAAACTGGCGGTTGTCGGCCAGCAGGCGGATTGCCCAGACCTTGATATTTTCAATCGGCGTTGAAAGAAGTTGCAGCAGATGCTTTTTCGAGGCGAGTCCAACGGCGTTAGCAGCAAGAATCTCGTTGACAGTCGCGTCCGCGTACTTCGAGGTTGTCATCTTGAGACGCGACTTCTCATTGCTTTCAGAATCGAGCCACCGTCCGAGCGTTCTCTGAATCTCATTTGAGTCCTGCCGTGTCAGTTTGTCAGGGGCGACAGTGCTCAATGGTCCTCGCTCGGCCAGAATCCGTAACGAGTGCCGAACGAGCCAGGGATCGTTCGAGCATCGCGATGTGTAGAGGAGTTTCTGAAGCGACTGCTTCTTCAGGTCGGTCAATGCTGGCGGTTCTGGGGATCGTGCTGGAGGAGCCACGCGATAGATCCGGCCGGACGTTCGATGCACGCCGTCGTTTTCGTGGCATTCTCCGACGTCAGACCAGTCGGCAATGTACAGGACGCCGTTCGGGCCGAAGTGCAGTTCGACGCCGCGAAACCACGGGTCGGATGCCTGCATGAAGTCGTCTGCGTGTTTGCCGACATAGGTCGCTCCTTCACGCACGAGCCGGTCGCGGTTAATCCGTCGGCCATGCAGATTGACCGTCAGCACTGAGTTGTCGTAGTCCTCGCCCCAAAGTCCGGGAGGGACAATTGCCATGCCCGAATGCGCGTGTCCGCCGCCGGCTTCGTCAGTTGTCTTCGTGACGCCAAGTTTTCTGATGTCGTGCCATTGTTCTTTGGTGTCCCAATGAAAATGGTCGGCCGTTTGTTCGATGACTTCGTAAACGTGCGGGTTGAAATGTTCGCCATACATTCGGCGGAGGTAAGAACCGGGAATCGCGTGCCAGAGATGTCCGATGACGGTGTTGATGAAGAAAAGTTCGCCGTGCTCATTCCAGTCCATTCCCCAGGAGTTGGTCGTGCCTTCGCACACGACTTCGAATGTGTGCTTCGTCGGGTGAAAACGCCAGACGGAGCAGTTGAGCGACGTTCGTTGATCCGCCGTCGCGCCCGGGCTGCCAACCTGTGATGTCGCGAGAATTCCGTGTCGACCGTACAGCCAACCGTCCGGTCCCCAGCGAAGTCCGTTGACAATGTTGTGTCGGACTGCGCCGTCGTCCCAACCGTCAAGCATCACGATGGGGTCGCCGTCCGGGATGTCGTCTCCGTCGCGGTCCGGAATGAAGAGCAGGTTTGGGGCATCAAGAACCCAGACGCCGCCGTATCCGATTTCGACGCTCGTCAGCCGGCGGCCCTGGTCCCAGAACTCGGTTCGTTTATCGAACTCTCCATCGCCGTCTTCATCTTCGAGGATGACCACACGGTCTCGCATGTTGTCGTCGAAGTTCGTCGTTCGTTGCGCATAGGTATAGTTCTCCGCGACCCACAGCCGTCCGCGGTCGTCGGTTGCCAAAGCGATCGGCTGGTTGACGTCAGGTTCCGAAGCAAACAGTGTTACTTTGAAACCGTCAGGCACCTTCATTCCTTTGAGGGCGTCCGCAGCCGTCGTCAGTTTGGCCTCGGGATCCTCGGTGTTGATCAGTTTGGGAAAGCTGCCGTCAGCCCCTTTGTCAGAGTCCGCAGCGTCTGACTGGTAGATGGTTGTGCCAGTTACTGTCAGAACTGCGAGAACGAGGACCGTGCAGAGTTGATGCGAAGAATTGATGGACTGCATTGCTTGCTCGCTGGATTTATTCAGGACAGAGTTTGGGCGCACAGTTTGGGCGTACAACCGTCAAGGCTGACCGATCAGCCGCCACAGATGCGTCTCGTAAATCTAGCTTCTTTGAGCGACCAGTTCATGCGAGCCGCGAATTCATGATTTGGCAGATGCGGTCAGGCAGTAGGTCAGACTTTGCCTGACGGAGTGCTCGGTAAATTTCCAACCACGAAAAACACCAAATACACGAAAACACAGGCTGACCATTTCTTAATCATCTCCCGCGCGGATTGAGAATTCTCACAAGAATATTTTCGCGTATTTGGTGTTTTTCGTGGATCAGTCCTTCATGAAGGAATGACTCCGTCAGGCAGAGCCTGGCCTACGGGGGCTCACCGGCTTGGGACTGCTAATCTCGCCGCACAGTCACTCTCTTGCGGATCAGTCCCGAAATAACTTCCCGATTTCCGTTGCCTTGTTTGACCCGAAGCCGCAGGCGATGGTGTTTTGAATGCTTGCCGGCGTCTGAAACGCGCACGCCTTCGGCTTGCGGTCAAACAAGGAACTTATTTCGGGACAGTTCCTAAGTGGCTCTTCGTGGATGTGCCCGAAACAGTTCGCGGATCTGCGTGCAACGGTTAATCTCGGCGCACAGTCTCTCTCTTGCGGAATCTGCATATATTGACATCGGGCAACTCCAGAACTAACGTCACCACGACTTTAGACCGATCCAGAAAAAAACGCGTCTATGGTGATCTTCAGTCGCGCTGGTTCCAGCCAGCCAGGCTGACTCATGGATGACAATCGCCCAACTGGTAGCAGCTCCACAAGCTGTGCTCCGACCGGTCGTCGCGAACTGATAATCAGTGAATTCCTTTTCGGATTTCACCCCGGTTTCTCCTCACGTGTGGGATATTTGCGTGTACGGCCGTGGCCATGATGGCTGAGCTGTGCTCGTCTCGCCCTTTCCCACTCGAACACTCAGCAACGAGGCTGGACTATGCTCACACGACGTCAGTTTGTTTCACGTTCGCTCGCAACCGGTCTGGCCACATCGATGGCCTTTGAAGTTTCGGTCGCCCAGGCGGATGAAATGTGGGCCGAGAAGATGTTCGAGAAGACGACGCACGACTTTGGTACCGTCGCTCGAGGGGCCGATTCCAGCTACCGGCTCAAGTTGAAGAATCTCTATAAAGAGACGGTTCATATCGCGGAAGTGCGGACGACCTGCGGTTGCTCAGCGGGCAAGCCGAGCAAGGAGACACTGGCGAGTCTCGAAGAAGCGTATGTCGAAATCACGATGGACACTCGCAAGTTCACACGGCGGAAGGACTCCAACGTGATCGTGGTGTTCGATCAGCCGTCGTACAAGGAAGTGCGAATCCCGATCACGGCTTACATCCGCACGGACGTGGTGATCGATCCGGGTTCGGCTCAGTTCGGAAAGATCGACCGCGAGCTGAAGAATGAGCGGACGCTGAAAATTGCGTACGCTGGTCGCGACGACTGGAAGATCAAGGAAGTTCAGACCAACAGCAAACTCGTCGATGCAGTCGTCAAGGAAACGACGCGCGGTGGCGGCCGAGTCAACTACGACCTGACCGTGACCCTGAGCGACAAGGTCCCCTTCGGCCCGTTTCGGCACAGCATCACATTGTTGACCGACGACGAGAACAGTCCGAAGGTTCCGCTGCTGGTCGAAGCGGAAGTGACGCCGGATATCACCGTGAATCCGTCGGTCGTTTCTCTGGGAACGATGACTCCCGGTCAGGAAAAGACCGTGCAGGTCGTGCTGCAGGGCAAAAAACCGTTTGAAGTTTCGGCGGTGAACTGCCTCGAAGCGAAAGATGTTTTCCAGGTTCGGTTGCCGAAGACGGCGGCACCGATCCAGATTATTCCGTTGACTGTCACCGCCCCTCAGAAAGTAGGGAAGCTGGATGAGCAGATTTCTGTGACCATTCCGGGACGTACCGATCCGGTGACATTCCGAGCGTATGGCAGAATCGCGCTCGCGGGCTCGTGACGGTGATTTTTGTTTGAAGATAGCTTCGCAATATCAAAGCCCGGCTTCTTTGTAAGAGGTCGGGCTTTTTCTGCGGGCTGAGTTCTTCGGTGGCTGCGCAGATCATCTTTCAGCATTGAAGTATTTCGAAATGCCCGCTCCCTGGCGAATCAGCTTTCTGATCACTGAGCTTGACCACGGCGGTGCCGAACGAGCACTCGTGCGCATCGTGACCGGACTGGATCGAAGTCTCTGGGACCCTCGCGTTATTTCATTGAGCGACCGCGGGCCGCTGGCTGAGCCTCTGGAAGCAGCAGGAGTTCCGGTGACGGCGATCGGCGCAGGACGAGTTCGAAGTCCGGCCGGACTTTGGCGAGCGACTGTGGGGCTGACTCGTTGCCTGAAAGAGCAACAGCCTGCGGTGTTACAGACGTTCCTCTTTCATGCGAACATCGCCGGCCGGCTGGCCGCGAGACGTGCTGGCGTTCCAACGGTCGTTTCCGGAATCCGAGTTGCCGAGAAACGCGGACGCTGGCGGCTGAAGATTGATCGTTGGACCGAGCGGTTTGTGGATCGCCACGTTTGCGTGAGTCAGTCAGTTGCCGATTTCTCGATCCGGGAGTCGGGGCTTTCCGAATCGAAAGTTGTGGTCATCCCGAATGGCGTCGATGTGAAACGCTTTGCATCAGCGGAGCCTGCCGACTTATCGGTGTTTGGCATCCCCGCCGGCGCGCGGACAATTCTTTCCGTCGGTCGGCTCGATGAGCAGAAGAATCCGCTCGGCCTCCTGAAGAGCTATGCAGCAATCGCTGAGGATCATCCACAGGCTCACCTTCTCTTTGTCGGTCATGGGCCTGAAGAAGCCGCCTTGCGAGCGGCCATCGCCGAATCGAAGCTGGAGTCACGCGTGCACCTCGCCGGCTGGCAGGCGGACGTGCCGGGCATCATGCAGGCCTGCGATCTTTTCGTGCTGGCGTCGAACTGGGAAGGTATGCCGAACGTGCTGCTGGAAGCCGGAGCGGCCGGGATTCCCGTTGTTTCGACCCGTGTCGAAGGTGCTGAGGAGATCATCACGTCTGGCGAGAGTGGAGTGCTGGTGGGAATCTCACAGCCGCAGGCACTTGCCGACGCGATGAGCGAATGCCTGAGCGGCCCTGACGCCGCGAGAGATCGTGCTTGCCAGCTGCAAAGCATGGTTTCAGAACGATTTACGTGGGATTCTGTCGTGACCGCGTACTCAGAAGTGTACGAGTCTTTGCTCGCCTGAGACTCGCCTCTGCGTATCCGCCGAGCCGTCCCGACAAAAATCTTTCGAAGTCACAAGTCCCGATGGGATAAGCACCTGCGACCGATTGTGGGATCGGTCTGTCTCGACTTTTCAAACACCGACTTGACCATCGGATTCCGCTGATTATTGTGTGGACCGTTGTGGGGATAAGTGGGGTGATGTGGAAGAATCGGGAGTGGCGGGTGACGAATGGCTCTGACTGGGACGTGGCCAAGGACGCTCGACGACAAAGGGCGGCTTGCCGTCCCGAAGCGCGTGCGCGAGGACCTTGGTGGTACGGACCTGAAGTCGCTGTTTCTGGCTCCCTGGACGGAGAAGTCGCTTGCAGTTTTCACTCCGAAAGATTTCGAAGCACTCGCCCAACGGTTCTCCGAGAAGTCGGCAGGGAAAGCCGACGTCCGCAACTACATGCGGCTTTTCTACGCCAGAGCGGAGCGTCTGGATGTGGATTCGCAGGGCCGCCTTCGGGTTCCCGATCGACTCAAAGCGTTTGCAGAGCTCAAACGCGAAGTCGTGCTGCTGGGAGTCAGCGATCATCTGGAACTGTGGGATGCTGCACGCTGGGACGCGTACGTTGCTCAGTTGAATCCGCAGTTCGACGAGATCGCAGAACACGCTTATGAATGACTCGAACGAGTTGGACTCGTATCGAAACCCGGACACGACAATTGCAAAGGAGGCTGCCAGCGAACCAGGGAAAGGTCAGGGACGAGGGATAGTTCCTGTCAATGGGCTGAAGCCGCGCCAAAGGAAAGAACCCGTTTGGGATCGTCAGGGATGACGATGGCTGGCTGAGCTGTTCGGTACGAAAGTCACGCAACGAATGCCGCACCACGGCGCGCAGGATCAGCCATGGACTGGCACCTGTCGTCGGTATTCGATGCTGAAGGTCGATCCGGGATTTGCATCAGAGAAAAGTTCACGACGGAGGTATCCGCTGCCTGACCGGGCCACGCGGAACTGGACACTCGAGGGATCGAGTGCGACGAGTGTCATCCCATCTTTGACACTTGTTGGCTGACTGATTCTGATCGGTTGCAAGGATGTACCGGGAATCAGGAAGTTCCGATCGCTCAAGGACGAGCGTGATTCGATCTAGATGGGGCTCACTCAGCCGCCTTGCGGGGACTCGCAAGGCGGTTCTTTTTGCGCGACGAGTGATTGGCGGCTCTGCCAGAAATCCAGAGAGGGACTCATACCGACTTCTATTCTTCGGCGGCGTACTCATCGAACCAGAGTTTCAGCTGCTCTGGCGAAGCGGTTCTGCGGTGGACGATCAGCCGATAGCGCAGTTCGAGCGGCTCTTTGGTGGGCAGTGCGATTGGTGCTCGGCCGGGGAATACCGGATTCTGCATGCTGCGAGCTTTGCGGAGGATCCACTTCTGGGGAAATCCGGGGAGTGACGGGTGGCAAAGAATGGTGACGCCATCGATGGAGTCTTTCCGGTCACCTTTCTGATTGTTGAATGTTCCGGAAATGTCCATCCAGCGACTTGCCTCGACGGCCGTTCGCTGAGGTTCGACATCGCCATACTCCGCTTTAAAACGGATGTCTTTGGGGAGCCGGAGTCGCGGAGAGAAGCCTCCGTATCCTTTCACGTCGTCCGAGCCGCCGATTCGTACTTCTGGTTCAAGAGCGGTCAACTTGATTCGGAAATCGATAACTCGGCTTCCGTCTCGCGAGTTCCGGACTTCGATTCGGGTTTCTTCGCGGACGATCGGTTTCAGGTTGCCTGACGAGTCCTTCCAGTCAGGCGATACCCAATGGGCTGTTGCTTCGATTGCTGCCGCGCCTGACTTGTTTTCGGCGATCGCCACGTTGTCGACACACGAAAGAAAATCCCGGCAAATCCAGGGATCGCCTATCTGAGTGTCACCAACGTAAAGCTGGTGCCATGCCCAGAAGATGCCTCGATGATGTAAATGGTCAGCCGGGAAGTCCTCAGAGATGACATTGCCGTCGAGGTCGTACAGCGGGTGCACATACCCGGCCCGCTCGAACTTGCCGTCGAGGGACTTTGGAGCCGTCTGATAGAACAGAACCGGCGATTTTCCTTCGAGAAATTCATAGCCGTCACCAGTTCGGACGACCTGAAGTTGCGGCGGTGGCTCGGTGTCGGCAGCCAGGAGCTGGCAGCAAAAAGTTCCAACGTACAGTGACGTGACGAGTAGCTGCGAATGTTTATTGGGCTTCAGGGGACCATCGTGTGTTTGAGCGAGCGAAACGTCGGCGGAAATCTGAAACGGAACCATCTCGCCTGCCTGATCGGGTATGTCAAACACAGCGTCGGCGTACCATCGTGAATTGGCGGCGAATGGAATGGTACGCCGGCGCTGCGCTTGACGTACCCTACTTCAGGTTGCCGGCGCCAGCTAATCGGGCTGAGGCATACCGATTTATTAAGTCGGTGGGCGCGTGAAAAAAGTCGAGCGAAGCAGGTGCTTCGCTCGACTCTGAATTTTCTCGCAACGTTGACGTTCGGCTCGGCCTTAGGCTGTTGCCATACGTTCTTCTTTTTCTTTGCGACGTTTTTCGACGACTTCCAGTTGGACGTTCTTGGGTACCTGTCGGTACCTGAGGAATTCCATTGAGAACTGGCCCTTGCCCTGCGTCATCGATCGCAGTTCGTTCGCGTAGTCGAACATTTCGGCCAGAGGAACTTCAGCAAGGATGTACGTCGTCTTGTTCTTGGCGTCGGTGGAGTTGATCAAGCCTCGCTTGCTGGAAAGGTGACCGCAGATCGAGCCCTGGTAGTCTTCGGGGGCTTCGATATCCAGCGTCATGATCGGCTCAAGCAGAGCCATGCCTGCTTTCTGCAGAATCTCACGTCCGCAGCCGAAGCCGGCCGTATTGAAGGCCATTTCCGATGAGTCGACGTCGTGGTAGCTACCGTCTTCAAGGTCGATCTGCACGCCGACAACTTCACATTCGCAGAGGGGGCCTTTAACAACGCATCGTCGGAAGCCCTTATCAACGGCCGGGATGTATTCCTTAGGAATTCTTCCCTGTGTAACGAGGTTGTTGAAGACGTAGGGCTCGTCAGCATCTTCCGGCAGCGGAATCAGCTTGCCGACGATGTGCGCGTACTGCCCTGAACCGCCGGTTTGCTTCTTGTGCTTGTAGTTGAACTCGACAGTTTTGGTAGGGCACTCGCGGTACGCAACCTTTGGCTCACCAATCGCAGCCTCGACGTTGTACTCGCGTTTCATTCGCTCGATGTAAACTTCAAGGTGCAATTGCCCCATGCCCGCGATAATCGTCTGGTTGGTCTCGGGGTCGGTCATGACTCGGAAGGTGGGGTCTTCGCGACGGAATCGTTCCAGAGCTTTGCCGAGTCGATCAGCACCTTCACGGTTGACCGGTTCAATCGAAAGACGGATCACGGCATCCGGGACGAAAATGTTTTCCAGAGCGACGTTTGCGCCTTCTCCGCAGAAGGTGTCCCCCGATGCGCAGTCCACACCAACCACGGCGACGATGTCGCCAGGGCCAGCTTCTTCGATTTCTTCGCGATCGTCAGCATGCATTCGGAGGAGTCGTCCGAAACGAACCTTGCGACCGGTTCGAGCGTTAATGTAGCTGTCACCTTTGATGATCTTGCCCTGGTAGACTCGGCAGAACGTCAACTGACCGAAGGCTTCCATGACTGTCTTGAAAGCCATCGTGACGAGCGGTTTGTCTTCGTCTGGCGTCAGGCTAATCGGTTGGCCTTTGCCATGTTCGTCAAGATTGTTGAGGTCCTGAGCCATCACTTCACGCTCTGGCGGGCTAGGCAGGTAACGCACAACGGCGTCGAGAAGTTCCTGCACACCGGCGTTGCGATAGGCAGTTCCCATCAGTACCGGGGTGATTTCCTGAGACAGGGTCGCCCGTCGGACAATCTTGTGAATATCGTCGACCGATGGTTCATTTTCTTCGAGCAGCGTTTCCATCAGGTCGTCGTCGAACAACGAGAGCTGCTCAAGCATGTGAGCTCTTGCTGTATCGGCTGCGTCTTTCAGTTCAGCCGGAATTTCTTTTCGAACGACGTCGACACCCTGTTCGCCTTCGTAGTAAACAGCTTCCATATTGATCAGATCGACGGCACCTTCGTAGTCCGCTTCCTTGCCTATCTGAATCTGCAAAGGAATGGCAGTGACGCCGAGCTTGTCAATGATTTGCGCAACGACACTGTCAGGATCGGCGCCGGTGCGGTCCATCTTGTTGATGAACGCGATTCTTGGAACGCCGTACCGCTTCATCTGACGGTCAACGGTCAGAGACTGGCTCTGCACACCACCGACGGCACACAGAACGAGCACTGCTCCATCGAGGACCCGAAGCGAACGCTCGACTTCGACAGTGAAATCAACGTGGCCTGGTGTGTCGATAACGTTGACGGGGTTGTCCTTCCATTCGACGGCCGTACATGCGGACTGAATGGTAATGCCACGCTCACGTTCCAGATCCATGAAGTCCATGACCGCTCCGCCATCTCCACCCTTAACTTCCTGCATTTTGTGAATGCGGCCGGAGTAGTAAAGGATTCGCTCGGTCAGAGTCGTCTTACCCGAGTCGATGTGGGCGGAAATACCGATGTTGCGGAGTTTGCTTAGGTCTTGCATGGTTCAACTACGACTGGCAGGCGGGGCATACCGCCGGAATGGATCGTTTGACGCAACGTGCCATTTGGGTTTGTGCATCAAACGTTGCTCACGTCGAGCAACTGACTTTTGAATCGAATTCTGACCACCAGAATACGACTTTGGCTCGGCCGAAATTCGGTTGAACCGACGCTTTGAAGATTCCCAAAGGGGGAATCTTCAGAGAAGAACCCGTTGCAGGTTGTGCAGTCAGACTGCTACCTGATTCAGGTTTGAGGACCCAAAGCTGGACCACGACCTCAGACTCTTCGTGGAAACAGTTCCGGGAAATTTTTTGACCGGGGAAAACGAGCCAGGAAATGCTCTGTGGAGGGGACGACACAGCCCAAATCCGTGGGCTACGCGTGGATCAGCTCTCAGTTGCAGGCTCGATGCTCAGGCGGGGACACGTCCGTTTTTTGTCAAGGTTTGCCGATTTATCGGCACTTTCAGGCTAGCAGCCTGAGAGTCCTCTCCAGAAAACACTGGATCGCGCGCGACGCATCCTACCGATCAGCGAAACAGATCGGAACAGGAAATCATGATAATAATTGACCAAATTGCCGGTTTTGGCAGCGTCGACCGTGCGAATCCCACCGTTGCCCAGCGAGTTTCCGGACAATTCGACCCCTTGAGGCACCGACTCCGATCCGCTCGCAAAAGTGAGCCGCGATGCCCCAAAACAGCCGTGGCATAAAGGTTTAGCCACTCGGCAGCAGGCAGCGTCACGAGAGCAATGAACGACTCCTCGAAACTCGCGTTGACCTGTTTCGGGAATTCCTGCAAAACTGACTGCCCACTTCAGATTCCCCTCAAGTTTCCCCGTCGCAGTTTCGCGAGATTTCGAATTCCGCAATTCCCGTTGGAATCGTCTCGCAGTACCTCACCGTCATTCACGGTTCAGGTTGGCTGCAAATTACACCCCATCTTTCTTAGAGCAAGGACGCTCGACCATGCTGTCTGTTCTCGTCCTGACTGCAATGTTGGCGACCACTCCGGCCGACATTCATTCCGCCCCGAGTGGCACTCAACCTGTTTCATTCGTCGCTCCGGAACTCGTCTTTTCGCAGCCGTTCTCGGCGCTGGAGATCGACTCGCGACCGGTCGTCGCTTCCAGGGAGACCGTGATTCGAGGTCAAGCTCCCAGCGCGGCGTACGACGAAGAGCCGGCGCAGGCGAATCTTGGAAGTCAGCAGTATCTCGGCCCACCGCCGATGCAGCACGCCAGTCAGTGGAACCCGATGGCCCCCGTCTGGCCGGGCACGCCACTGATGGATCCAGGCGGAGTCGGACAACCGTTTGCCAGCGTCCAGGGAATCAACGGAGCGAAACCGTTTCAGTTTGGTTGGACTCGAAAACTCGACGTTGGATACATTCCCAAAGAGCGGACGAGCAGTACTGGCGGCGGCGCTGTCGGCCAGTTCGGCGTTTTTGAAGTGAACTCCGAATTTCGATACACGGCTCCGCTTCCGACTCAATGGATCATGTCCGTCGCCCCCCAATTCAATCTGCGGAACTGGGACGGGCCTGGGGCTCCGAATCTTCCCGGCGACGTCTACCGATTTGGCCTCGATCTTCAGTTGACCACTCCGACAGTGGGCGCCTTCACCGGCGAACTTTCTTTTAACCCGTCGCTCAATACCGATTTCGACATGAGCCCTGGCTCGGACGCCTGGAACTGGGACGGCCGCGGAGCAATCTTCGTCCGTGCGAACCCTACGACACTCGCCGTCTTAGGTGCCATGTTCTGGGACCGCGTTGATGACCGAGTCCTGCCTTACGCCGGTTTCGTGTTCACACCGAACGACTACTTTGAACTCCGAGCCCTGTTCCCGCAGTCGGAAGTCAGTTTCTTCCTCGGGACTCCCTGGGGAGTGCCGCAGTGGCTGTACGTCAACGGCGAGTACCACGTCGAATCGTACGAAATCGGCGGTATCGCAGGCGGCCGACAGATCCAACTTCAGGACTGGCGAGTGATGCTCGGAGTCCGCAGCGACTCGGGCGGCGTGCAGAGCTTCCTCGAAGGCGGTTGGGTCTTCGACCGCGAAGTCGACTTCAGCCGCGGCGGCGGAAACTTCGACGTCTCCTCCGGCTTCATCGCCCGCTTCGGCATCAAGTTCTGAGTTGAATCGCGAGACCGGCACTTAGGATCAGTCCCGAAATAACTTCCCGATTTCCGTTGCCTTGTTTGACCCGAAGCCGCAGGCGATGGTGTTTCGAATGCGTGCCAGCGTCTGAAACGCGG
>Ga0316208_1001610_pt1 | contig 20606 bp, 16 predicted proteins | sample 3monopyrite_MG_FD_204944 | JGI IMG/M metagenome (GOLD analysis project Ga0316208, IMG submission 204944) | Microbial mat bacterial communities from mineral coupon in-situ incubated in ocean water Damariscotta River, Maine, United States -... | ecosystem: Environmental > Aquatic > Marine >...
TGCCTCTATTATCGTCGTGATACCATTTCAATACTTGAATTGGGAATGTATCTGCGGCATCTTTCTTTTTTAACTTATCGCCGAATGTTTGCTTCTTTGCCATTGACTTACTTTTATATTATTTGTAAATATAGGAACTACAAATTTATGATATATATAATTAATACACAACATTTTATTTTAGAAATTTCAAAGATAATTTATAATAAGAATCAATCATGTATTTTTATATTATATTTGTATTTATTTTGCAATAAAAAATATAAAATTATTCATTTCTTAAATTAATTATTTAAAAATAGTTTATTTATTAATAATTATATTCATTATATTTGTTGTATTAAAAATGAGTCTTATAATATGAATTATGAATTAGAGTTTTTTAAAGAAAAATTAAAGTCATTGTTTCTAATGTCAGTTGAATTATCATTTAAAACAAGAAACTTACAAGATGTTGGAAAAAAGTTAAATGTTCTTTCGCTCAACGGAATTGTATTGGCTTCCAAAATTAATGGTACACAAGGTTATTCTTTAATGACACTTACTGGAATTGTATCAACTTTACCACAAATATTATTGCCTTTGTTGGATAATTTGAATGAAAATTCTCAGAATTTATCTAATACTATAACCAAATGTAGTCTTCCTTTAAGAAGAATTTTACTGTTGGAAGATTCTTTGAGAATATTATGCACACGCAATGAAGAACTATATTATATGAATTCAATTAAATTTAATAGTTTTATAATCCTTGATGAAAAAGAAAATATTGATGTTAATTCAAGTAAAGTAATCGCAAATAGTTGTTCTAAAATTTTTAATGGTATTGAACAAGTTTTAAGAGAAATATCAACTTTTGTATCGGTAATTTCATCTTCTTTAAAGGAATTAAAAAGTTTTCTTAAGCGAGTTAAGCATATAGCTACTGGAATAGTAATTGAGTCTGCATTCTTGAAGGAAAATAAAGAAAAATTTATTGTATTAGTAAATAATATTAATGATATGATGGATTCGTTGGAGGATTTAATGGATAATTTCATTAAAAATATTAACAAAAGCGATGATATTTTATTTGATTTAAAAAGTACAGGAATTAAAGCATGAAAAGTGAAATTATATATGAAGATGATAACCATAAATGGATATGTATCGGTAGAGATATTGGTAAGGCAGATATCATAATTGATAGCAATGAATATCTAATAATTTCAAATGGAGAAGGCTTTTTATTGGATCCAGGAGGATTAGAAATATTTCCAGAAGTATTGGGAGAGGTTACTAAACACATAGAACCTAAGAATATAAAAGGTATTTTATCAAGTCATCAAGACCCTGATATAGCTTCGTCTTTTTCTTTATGGTTCGAGATATGTCCAGATGTGAAAATTTATGCTTCGAGGATCTGGATTAGCTTTCTACAGCATTTTGCCTTAGGAACTGGCGTAGAGTTACTTCCTGTTCCTGATATTGGTATGGAGTTGCCAATCGGTAATTCTGGGAATAACATATATTTAGTTCCTGCACATTATTGCCATTCATCTGGAAATTTTTCGGCTTATGACCCTAAGGCAGATATTTTATTTAGTGGTGATATTGGTGGTGCTTTATTGCCGGATATGGACACTAGCCTGTATGTCGATAACTTCCAATCACATATTCAGTATATGGAAGGATTTCATAAAAGATGGATTCCATACAAGAAACCAGTACTGGAATGGACAAATAGAGTTAGGAATATTAATCCTAATTTGATTTGCCCACAACACGGCTCAATATTTAGACAAAAAGATATTGAACATTTTTTAAGTTGGTTAGAAAATTTGGAATATGGAGTTTGGGATAATAGTATTGAACAATTAGATATTAACGATGCTCCTTGGCTAAAATGGAAAAAAAATAATATTTTACTCTGATAATTTTTATATATTCATTAGTCATTATTTTATTAAAAAATTTCTCATTAATAGATAACCATTTTGGGTCATGTAAGATTCTGGATGGAACTGTATACCTTTTATATCATAATGTTTGTGAGAAATTGACATAATAATTCCTTCTTCGCTTAAAGAAGTAACCTTAAGTTCACTGGGCATAGAATATTTCGAAATTGTCCATGAGTGATATAAACCTACGTCAAATGAATTATTCATTTCTTTAAATAAGTTATCTGATTTATCTTTTATTTCAGTTCGTCTTTTCATACCGTGAACAATTTTTGGTAAATTATACAACGACGCTCCAAAAAACTGTGCGATAGCCTGACACCCAAGACAAACTCCTAATATTGATTTTTCAGACTTAAATCTATCTAATATTTTGGACATATTATCATTTGGTTTTGGAATATCTGGACCGGGGGAGAGTATAATTTTGTCATATTTTATTAGTTTTTCTAATTTAACTTCATTAATTAAGACTATATCCGGACGCTTATTTGTTACCTTTCGAACTAATTCGACCAAGTTATAAGAAAAAGAGTCATTGTTATCAATAATTACAATTTTCAAGAATACTATTAATATTATATTTTAATCGTCGTGGAACGGAATAATACTTATCTTATTGTTTGTATTTATTGGATAAGAGCATAATTTTAAAATAATATTTTGTTATTCTGTTAAAATTTTATAATTTGATTGCGCAAACAAAATTTTTTTTTAATTTAGTAGGAAAGAAAGATGTCTGATTCTGTAGAAAATATACCAGCTGATATGGCTGATAATAATGCTCAACCAAGTATAATGAGTGTTAAAGACTGGGTGATTACTTTGATTATTACTGCCTTACCTATAATTGGGCTAATAATGTTATTTGTATGGGCATTTGGCAACAACGAAAATGTAACCAAAAGTAATTATGCCAAAGGTGCTTTAATATTTACGGCTATTCTCATTGTGATTTATTTTATAATAGTTATGATGTTTGCTGGGATTTTTATGGCTGCGTTAAGTGGAGGAAATATCTGAGAGTACTAATTATTAGATTTCTATAAAAAAGCTGAACTATTAATTAGTTCAGCTTTTTTCTTTGATATTTATTGATTAATATTAAAAGTATGACCTTGGAAGGAGATTATTAGAAGAAAAGGCTAAATTAATCTTCCTTTAAAACAAATGAAAATGTAGACCCTTTATAAAGTTGACTACTAATATTAAGTTCTGAACCATTTAATTTCAAATATTTTTTACAAATTACTAAGCCCAAACCCGTACCCTTTTCATTTTCAGTTCCACGAGTAGATTCAATATTATCTTTAGTTAATAAATTTGTGATTTTAGTGTCTTCCAACCCAACTCCACTATCTTTGATAGAAATATTTATGCCATTAGAAACCGGTTCAGTTTTAATAAAGATATTGCCATTTTCAGGAGTAAATTTTATAGCATTCTGAATAAAATTACGAATTATTACTTCAATCATGTTTTTATCAGCAAAAATCATTTTATTTTCTGACAACTCATAATTTAAATCAATTTTCTTTTTAAAAGCTATGTTTTTATTCATTTTAAATATTTTAATAATAGAATTATTTAAATCAAAAATTTCTTTTTTAGCTTTTAAAGTTCCTTTATGTCCATTTATCCAGGCAAAAAGATTTTCAGTTAAATTAATCAAATCTTGAACTCCATTGTTTAAATCTTCCAGCTTTGAACCAAAATTCTTAGTTTGCCCAATTTTGAACTTGACATTCAAGTATTCAGTTATAAATAAAATCAACTGAAGTGGATTTCTTATATCATGTGCAATTAATGATAAAAATTCATTCTTTGTTTTAATTTCTTCGTTGAGTAAATTATTTTTTTTATTTAATTCTATCTTCATTACATAGTTTTTATATTTAATTAACTGTAACAAATGGTATATAATTGAAAATACGATTGTAAATAAAATTGAAGTTCTTATTAAAAAAGTCAGATCATTTATAGGTACTTTATTATAATCTAACATATAAAAATAAAATAAATAAATTAAGATTATGCTAATATGAAATTTAATTCTTTGCAAAGGAAAGATTAATATTATTGAAGAACATATAACACTTAGACTTATAAAGTTATGAAAATAATTTAGTCCAAAATTCAAATGGTTTTGTATTATGGTAATTGAAATCGAAGAACTTAAAAATATTAGAATAAATATATAATCAAAATATTTGAATAATAATTTCTTATTAAAATAATTAATAATTAAAGCTATTGAAAATATCCCAATAGGAATAAACCTCAAATATCTTAATTCTGCAGGCATAGAGTCTAAATGTAGATTTTCATAAGTGAAAAACCCAATTAAATGCAATATTATACCTAAACTTAATAAATAATCAAGATAAAGCATAAATGATTCTTTTGAATCTTTCCAGAAATTATTATCTTTTGTGAACTGAAATATTTGCATTTGAATGAGTTTTTAATTATAATTTACATTATGTCAGTTTAAATGAATATACATCTGATATATCTTAATATAATGATATAACAATAATATATTATGCAAATTAATAAAAAGATTTGAAAAATAAATAAACAATCCTTATATTTGTAGTCTTATATAAAACAAGAATTCAAAAAAGGATTGTCATGTCTCGTAAATGCGAAGTAACAGGCGTAGGACCAATGTCAGGAAACAATGTTTCTCATGCTCATAATAAGTTAAGACGAAGATTTTTGCCGAATTTGCAAAAGAAAAGAATTTATATCCCTGAAGAGGATAGATGGGTAACTCTTAAATTGACAGCTAAAGCCTTAAAAATTATGGATAAAAAGGGTTATCAAACAATGATGAAAGAAATGGCTCAATACAATAAATAATTGTATTAAAATTTCAATTTGCCTATAAATATAATTTAAATTAATTATATTTCAGGATTTAAAAAAGCTAATTATTATTTCTAAACAGCTGACGAATTGTCAGCTGTTTTTCTTTTATTCTAATTTTATTTTTTTTTGTATTTATTTTTTATTATATTTAGTTTCTTGTAGTTTTAATTTATTATCTGAATAGCTAAAAATGGCAATAATATCTACAGCTCTTGAAAGCAATAAGAATAAACCTCTCTATAAAAAGCATGCTGAAATAGCCGAGCATTATCAAAATTTTGTATCCTCTAATAAAGGAAAAATTAAAGGTAAATATGATGAAAAATCTATTCTTCTAAATATTACATTTCCTATTCATACTGTAGAAACTATTAATATAACTGCATTTAGCGAGGTAACTGAGGTATTCGGCAAGAAGCAAATAGAACAAGAAATGGAATTTTATTTTAAATCTACTTCTAAACTCAAAAGTTCTTTTAGTTTGAAAGAAAAGTCTTTTATGGGTGAATTGAGAACTATTTTTTCAAAGAAAGTTGAAAAATATGAGTTTGATGATAGTTATATAGTTGAATGTGAAGATTTAGAACTATTTCAAGAAATTTTAGAATATCATGATTTGACAAAAAAACTAATTAACTTTGACTTGGATCTTTTCGAATTAGATGCAACTACTGGACGTTTTATGCTTAGATTTGGTAGGTTTATTGAAAATACATATATGATTATAAATATTCTTTCGTATATAAATAATGCTATTGACAATATGACTATTAAAAGAAGATAATTTATTATTCAATTAGTTTGAAATTTAACATAGTAAAAAGAATTTTTCCAATGAATAGTTTAAACAAGGTTTTACTCGAAAATTTCGGATATAGTGAATTCCGAGATAATCAAAAGGCAATAATTTCTAATATTGTTAGCGGTGGTGATACTATGGCTTTGATGCCAACTGGCGGAGGTAAATCTCTATGTTATCAAATCCCAGCGTTAGTTTTAGATGGGCTTGCAATAGTTGTTTCTCCATTAATTGCTTTGATGAAGGACCAAGTTGATGCTCTTAGACTTAATGGTATTAATGCGGCTTATCTGAACTCTACAATTTCTTTAAATGAGGAACAAGGAATCTATGAAGATATAAATAAAGGGAATTTGAAATTATTATATATAGCTCCTGAGAGAATATTTTCAAGAAATAGTGAGTTTATAGAATATCTGAAAAATATCCAGATTTCATTGTTTGCTATAGATGAAGCACACTGTATATCGCAGTGGGGACATGACTTTAGACCAGAATATAGGAAATTATCTTTATTAAAACATACCTTTGAAGATGTGCCTATAATAGCATTAACAGCAACAGCTGACAAAAGGACTAAAGATGACATCTTAGATAAATTAGGATTAGTTAATCCTAAAATATTTGTGTCAAGTTTTAATAGAGAGAATATTCATTATTTTATAAAACCAAAGTCGAATACATTTAAAAAATTAGTTGATTATTTGCATGAACATAGATCAGAATCTGGAATAATTTATGCTCTTTCACGTGCTTCTGTAGAAAAAACGGCAGAAAAATTAAGTAGAATGGGTTTTTCTGTAAAGCCATACCATGCTGGATTGAGTTCAGAAAAAAGACGACTTAATCAAGAGTTATTTGTAAAAGATGAAGTAAAAATTATAGTTGCAACTATTGCTTTCGGAATGGGAATAGATAAATCAAATGTTAGATTTGTAATTCACATCGACTTGCCAAAAAATATTGAGGCATATTATCAAGAGACTGGAAGAGCAGGTAGAGATGGAGTTAAGTCGGAGGCAATTCTTTTTTTTGGTAGGCAAGATGTAATAAAATTAAAAGGATTTGTAGAGATTGAAAATAATGTAAAACAGTCTGAAATAATGTTAAAAAAACTTGACCAAATGGTGAGTTTTTGTGAATCAAAAAAATGTAGAAGACAGATGCTTCTTAATTATTTTGACGAAGAACACAATGGGGAATGTGCTTCATGCGATTTTTGTTTAAAAGACCACGAATATTTTGATGGTACAGTTTTAGCACAAAAAGTTTTGTCAGCAGTGTATCGATTAAACCAGTCGTTTGGTCAATCGTATGTAATTGATTTCTTGCGTGGTTCAAAAGCAGAAAAAATAAAGCCCTGGCATAAGAATATAAAAACTTATGGTGTAGGAGCAGATATAAGTAAAGATGAGTGGAGCAAGCACTTTAGAGAATTGATTGAAATGGAGTATTTGCGAATTGAAGAAGGTAAATATCCAATATTAAAATTGACAAAAAAAAGTATGTCGGTTCTTAGAGGTGGAGAAAAAGTTACTCTAATTAGAGCAGAGAAAATAATGAAAGTAAAGACCGAGGAGATAGAATATGAAAAAGTATTGTTTGAAAAGTTGAAATCGCTTAGACATAAAATTGCAAAAGATGAAAATTTGCCTCCTTATATGATTTTATCTGATAAAACATTGATTGAACTTGCTGCATATTTACCAGATAATTTAAAAGATATGAATAATATTTCTGGTTTTGGAAATGTCAAAGTAAACAAATATGGACAAATATTTTTAGATTGCGTATTGGAATATTGCAAGCACTACAACTTATTATCGAAAATGTATAATAAGAAAATTACTAAAAAGCCAAGTATAAATAAAAAAAATAGTAAAAAATATAGAAAAAATCAAACATCAGAAATCACAACTACAAATGTAACATATGCACTTATAAAAGAGGGAAAGTCTATTGATCAAATTGCCATAGAAAGGGGTTTGGCACGAACAACTATTGAGGGGCATCTCGCTAATATAATTGAATTAGGTTTGGTTAAATATGAAGACTATATTGATATTAAAAAATCAAAAATAATTTGGGATATAATTGACAATAATGAAACTGTAGAGTTACGAGCAATTAAAGAAGTATTAGGAGATGATTATTCTTATGGAGAAATTAAAATTATCTGGGCAGAAAAAAGAAGAATTGAAAAAAGTAGAAGCTATTTATAGTTGACATTAATTAAATAATATTATAAATTAGCTACTGGAAAATCAAAATCTTCGGCTTTTAACTCCGACTCTTGCTTTTCCAATGGCTTAGCTTTCGGAAGAGTAAAAGAGAATTTCGTACCTTTGCCAATTTCACTTTCTACTGAAAGTATTCCACCATGTTTTCTGACTAATTCATCACAAAGAACAATCCCCAAACCAGTACCTAACTCATCATTTGTGCCTGGAGTTGAATATGATTCATCAATTTTAAATATTTTTTCCATGGCTTCTTTGCTCATACCAACTCCATTATCAATGACACTGATTGAAACCATTTCATTTGTTGTATCATTGGCTGACACTAAAACAGAGCCGCCATCTGGAACAAATTTAATTGAATTCATAATTAAGTTTCTAAGGATAGTTTTAATCATTGTAACGTCGGCATTAACTAATAAATTATCGCTGATGGAATTATTTAATGAGATTTTTTTATTTTCAGCGTTTAATTTTGCTAAACTAAATGTATTTTTTACAAGAAAATTAATTGCAAATGGTACTTGAGTAAATGGCATTTGACCTCTTTGCATCCTACTCCAGTCTAATAGATTTTCTAATAATTCAAAAAGATTGTGTGCCGAATCGTGTATATCGCTAATGGTTTCAATTATTTCCTCTATTGACATTTGCATAAGATCAGATTTCAATATATTTAAAAATCCCAAAAAACCATTAAAAGGGCTTTTCAAATCGTGTGCAATAATTGAAAAAAACCTATCTTTACTCTCATTTGCTTTTATTAACTCAATATTAATATCTTTTTCTCTTTGAATAAATCGAAGATATAATTTAATGAGTCTAACTAATTCTAAGTCACTAAATGATTTATGTAAAAAATCAATGCCGCCCATTTTTAAAGCAAAGTCCATAAGTTCTTCATCTTTTTCTTGAGCAGTTATAAATATTATCGGTATATCTTTCGATTGGTCAGCTTTCCTTATTATTTTAGTGGCTTCAAAGCCAGTCATTTCAGGCATATACACATCCATAAGAATCAAATCAAAGTGTTCTTTATTGAGTATATCTATACCAGTCTTTGCGTCATAAGCAGATGAAATTTCTAAATCTATATTTTTATTCAATACATGGATTATTTTATGATGTACTAATTTTTGATCATCAATAATTAATAATTTATTTTTATAATTTTCTTGCATAATTTGTCTTGTAATTTATATTTAGGATTCGATTATAATTGTAATCTACAAAAAAATGAGATTAAATCTTAATAAAATTTATTTATTATGGTATAGTAAAATTTCCAATCGAATCTTTAATTAACAATTGAAATTGAAATTCTCTATTTGGAGTATATTTTAAATTTGGAAAAATGAGCGTATCATAGAGTATATTTTCAAGTTCTAAATAAATATTTTTTTCAGTAATTATTGTTGTATCTTTTCTTAAAACTTCACCAATAGCAAGCAATTTGCCTGGTCCACCTTTATTAATAATTGAGAAAGCAATTTTATATTCAACAATATTAGTTTCAAAGTTGATTTTTTCTATCAACTCTTCAGAAAGTGTAATAGGGTTTATAGGTTGACTAAGATTATTTGCTTTTTTTATAATAAAATAAATTACAATTATATTGATTAGAAGTACAATAAAAATAATATACTTACAGCATTTTTTTTTATGAAAATATTTTTTATAAAACTCTCTAATGAAACTAATATATTAATTAATAGTAATAAATAACTTAAATATTATTAATTTGCTCCGCTATTGCAAACAATCAAATATAATGAAAGAAAATAAGAATATATATAACTTTTTTAGATTAGCATCTTGCTCACCAAAACTGCAAGTTTCAAACACTATTTATAATTCTAATAAAATCATAGAAAATATTAGACTTGCTGAGAAAAATGATGTTGATATAATTGTTTTTCCTGAATTATCCATAAGTTCATATTCAGCTGCTGATCTCTTCAACACATCTAATTTAACATCATCGGCAGAAAAATCATTAAACTTTATTATTAAAGAAACAAATGATTTGAACATTGTTTCTATAATTGGACTTCCAATTAGATATAACAGCGTTCTTTATAATTGTGCAGTTGTGATTTATTATAATAAAATTATGGGTATTGTACCTAAATCACATCTTTGTAATTATAATGAATATTATGAGGAAAGGTGGTTTACAAGCGGAAAAGATTTGAAATCACAATATATAATTTATAATGATGAAAAAATTCCATTTGGTGTAGATTTAGTATTTCAATTTGGTTCTTCTGATTTAAAATTTGCTATTGAAATTTGTGAAGATCTATGGGCAGTTAATCCTCCAAGTGATAATTATATCAAGTCTGGCGCAAATGTTATATTTAACTTATCTGCCAGTGATGAGTATTTGGGCAAAGTTGACTACCGTAAACAACTCATTTCATCGACTTCATCAAGACAAATAAATGCTTATATTTACGCTAGTGCAGGTGCAAATGAAAGCTCAACAGATTTATCTTATTCGGGATTTTGTGGAATTTTTGAAAACGGAAAATTACTAAAAGAAGGAAAGAGGTTTAGTTTTGAATCTGAAATGATAATTGCAGATATTGACATAGAATTAATAAATAATACTAGGCAAAAGAATAAAACTTTTTGTTCTAATATCATTTATAATAGTAACTTTATTAACATTGATATAATACAAAAATATAATAGAGGAGAATTTAGAGAAATTAGAAAAAGTCCTTTTCTCCCTAGAAAAAATAATGAAGAGGAATTCTACTCTGAAATTTTACAAATTCAATCTACTGCATTAGCAAAAAGGTTATTGCATATTAATTGCAAAGATATTGTAATAGGTATATCTGGTGGATTAGACTCTACTTGGGCATTATTTGTTGCAATGGAAAGTTTTAAAAAGTTAAATTATGACATAAGCGGAATACATGCTATAACAATGCCTGGGTTTGGCACAAGTAAAAGGACTAAATCAAATGCACTTGATTTAATTAAAAAAATGGGTGTTTCTACTTATGAAATATCTATTAAAAAATCAGTAGAATTGCATTTAGATGATATAAGTTATGATGGCGACCGGGATGATATCGTTTTTGAAAATGCACAAGCAAGAGAAAGAACACAGATATTAATGGATTATGCCAATAAAGTAGGAGGAATAGCTATTGGCACTGGAGATTTATCTGAATTAGCATTAGGTTGGTGTACATACAATGCAGATCAGATGTCAATGTATAATGTGAACTCAGGTTTGCCAAAAACTTTAATTCCTTTTGTACTTAAATGGCATTCTAATCGTCTAAATAACAATCACATTGTCGAGTTGATAAATGATATTATAAATACTCCAATAAGTCCAGAGCTATTGCCATTAGGAAATGATGAGAAACAGCAAAGTACTGAGGCTACACTCGGGAAATATGAATTACATGATTTTTATTTATTTTATTTTATCCGCTTAGGTTTTGGGATTAAAAAAATATTTTGGCTCGCTAAATTAGCTTTTAGAGAAAAATATTCGAACGAAGAATTAATTAATACCTTAGAGACATTTATTAGAAGATTTTTTAAAAGTCAATTTAAAAGAACAGCGATGCCCGACGGTCCGAAAATAGGAACTGTCTCACTTTCGCCTCGAGGAGATTGGCGAATGCCTTCCGATGTAGATTATAAAATTTGGAAAGATAAAATTAAAGAATTAAGGAAAGAATACAATCTTAAATAATTTTAAAATATGAAATTACAGGATTATATATGAATTTATATAGTGAAAATAACCCAATAAGAGTAATTTTAGCAGACGACCACGAAGTAGTTAGAGCTGGAATCAGGAGACTCCTATCAATTGATAATACAATAAAAATAATAGACGAAGCATCGAATGGCAAAGATGCACTTAATTTGGTAAAACATCATAAACCAGATTTGCTTTTAACAGATATAATGATGCCAATTATGGATGGTATAGATTGCGTGAATGAGATTAATGCTAATGTTCCAAATGTAATGACATTGATGTTAACGGCGTTCGAAGATAAGGAGCACTTGGACAAAGCATTAGCAGCAGGTGCTGATGGTTACCTTACAAAGGATATTCAAGCTGGTGAATTAATTAAAGCTATAAAAGAAGTAATGGGTGGAGACAGACCATTCAGTAGGTCAATAATTAAATTATTACAGAATAAGTACGTTCCAAGTCAGATACAGGAAAGTGTAACTATTACTATTTCTAAACGAGAGCAAGAAATCTTGAATCATGTTGCAATGGGGATGACTTCCCAAGAAATTGCAGATAAATTATTTTTAAGCATTAGAACAGTTGAATCCCATCGATATAATTTAATGAAAAAATTAGATATTAAAAATACTGCAGGACTGGTTAGATATGCTGTTTCTCAAACAGGTTTTTAAAAAAATTAATTATTAAATTATTGCTAATAATATTGACTTTTTATAATAAAAGATACTTAATTGATATAATATATAATTCAATGTTGACAATTCAAATAAAATTGGCACAACTTTTGCACTCGTAGATATTGAAAGAAATGCAGCAAGTGTTTATTAGTTTATTTTAATTTTAAGTAATACTACTGAATATTAATAGTATTTAATACTATAATTTTAAATCGGTAGAAAGTACAAAAACACAAAAAAGATTTTAAAAAAATATATTCTTTAAATTTATAGGAAGAAATAATGAAAAATTTTCCAAACAAACTCAACCTTGTAATAGTACTTATATTAAGTACGGTTGTTTCGAGTATGTCCTCGAATTATTCACAGACTGGAACATCAGCCACATTTTACAATGAAGGTGTTTTCACTTTTGTAAACTCTGGAAGTTTCACAACTGACAATAATGATAAGCTCCAAAATTCTGGAACTATTTCGTTTAAAGGTGCTGATAATGTATTTGACGGTACAAATCCTTGGGGAACATCTGCCCAAAGAGTTGACGGTCTGGTAACATATAGTGGTACTCTAACTCAAAATATTCAAAATAGATATTTTACTGATTTGAATATGGAACAGGGTGGTACAAAAGACTTCCCAGATAATGTATTTGTATCAGGAACTTATACTGCTGCTGGAGGAACTAGAAACTATTCAGCAAATTCTGGAACTTTTACTTATGATGGTAGTAATTTACAGCAAATTGCAGCTGAAAATGGCGGTACGAATTCTTATAATCATTTATTCTTTGATGGTACTGGTACAAAGAGATTAGAAAATGGTGGGACAGCACAAGCGAGTGGTTCTATTACTATGATGTCCACTAACACTGGCGGAGTTACAGTCAGAGGCACATTAATTGGTGACGGAGACTTTACTCAAGTAAATAGTGCAGGTGAATTTTTTATTGATGGTACTGATGGAAATGCCTCAGCAAGCTTTGGTGCTGGAGTTGTAACTTTAGACGACAATGTACAATTAAACAATAATACCAATGAAGCAAGATTCATTGTAGGTTCTGGTGGTACAACAATTGCAACAAATGGTGTTGTTACAGTTAACTCTGGTACATTTACGGTTGAAGCTGGTAATTTGTCCATTGCTACTGGTTCGTCAAACTCATTAAGTTTAGCAGATGATGCAAATGCAGCAATTTCAGTTGGTGCTTCTAATTCATTTACCGTCAACCAAGGTGGATTTGTAAATGCAAGATCAATCGGCTCAAGAACAAATATGTATTTTGATGATGCTTCTACAGTTGTTTATAGTGATGGTGGTAAAGCAGTAATTACTGACCTTACTAATCAATATGGTAATTTAACATTTGACGGTTCTGGTACAACAACTGCTGAAACTGATGCAAACCAAATTTATATGAGTGGTAATTTAACAGTTAATGATGCTAATGTGGAAATGAATTATGGCAGTGCTGGACTTTCTAATACACTAACAATGACTGACGAAGATGCTACAGCTACTTATGGAACTGGATTTGAAGTTGTTGGGTTAATGAAAAGATCAATTGCAAGCACAAGTAAGACTCTTACTATGAATAATGCAGCAACTACTGTTGATTTCTCAGCTGTATCAGGATTATCTGAAGTTGCTTTTGACGTTAGACCAAGAGGTGGTACTGATAAAGCCATAACAGGTTTCTCCGATTATGATGTAGCCAGAGATATTGATAGATCTATAAAATTACATTATACTACAACTGGTGATTTCGATGCGAACGTAGCTTATGGTTATACAAACGGTGCAAATGGTACTTATGATGAATCTGGAACATTTACAAATTCTTTTAAAGAAAAATTAAGATTTAGAGAAGATAATGGCGATAATACTTCTGGAAAAGTTGCTACAAGTAATGCAATTACTAGAAATATATCTTCAAGTCCATTTGAAACTGTTTATTTGACTGGTATTAAACGTTCAGGTGATAACAGTGCAACATCAGGAGCTTTAGCAACTGTTGAAAATGGTGGATTGTTATTCTTACGTGGTGGTCCAACAATATTTATTTCAGTTGCTAATGGTAGATGGTCAAATCCTGCTACTTGGGATGAAGGCGAACAACCTTCAGAAACTGATCTTGCTGCGATTAGACATAATGTACATATTGGTTATACAAAAACTGCAGGAGCAGGTGGAGATAACTTTAGCGGTTCCGAAGATGTTGGCGTAACAAATACTGCATCTGACGGCTTAATTTCAGGTATAATAATCGATGATGATTTTAATGGCTTAACTAAAACAGATGCAGCAACATTATACGTTGGTTCAAATGTAAAAGTTATAACGGACACTGATGTAGCTTCAATCTATCCACAATATGATGGTAGTATTGAGTCAAACTCTGCACAAACAGCTGCATTATCTGCACCTACTTTCTCTACAAGTGCAGCACACGCTGTTGATGCTGGTGGAGCTTATAATAGTGCATTTGTTGTATTCGGTGGAGCAACATTTATATTAGAAGGAAAATATAATAACTACAACTCTGGTGTTTATAACTACGGTAACGTAACTGTAGGTCAATAAAATAAATTCCTAAAAAAGTCTTCCGATATGTTAATATATCGGAAGACTTCAATTGGAAATACTTAATAAATAAAATTATTAATAATCTAATAAACTAATAAAAATAAAATATTTTAAGTGAAAACTTAAAAGACAAAAAATTAAATGAAATTATTCCTAAGCATATTATATTTTTTTCTTCTAATATTTAGTGAAGTAATTTCACAAAGTACAAATAGCGGAACAATTAATAATTATGGTACAGGTTCATTTACATTTAAAAATAAAGGTTTAAACAATACAAATACTATTATTAATGAGGGCAATATTACTTTTGAAGAAAGTAATTTAACAAGTAGTGGATTTGTAAAAAATGATTCAGACACTTTAAAAGGGAAAATATTCATATCTGGAATTGGTACTACACTATTAAACCAAGACTCACTAAATGGATATATTGAGTACAATAGCAAAGATGCTTCTAATTATCAGGTAATACCATTATTATCTTACGAAAAAATAAAATTTAATGGAAACACTAAAAGGCTTCAAAAAACTAATGATACAACAGAAAATGTATTAATCGCCAGATCTCTATTTACAACTGATGCAGAAACTATAATTCAAAAAATGAGTTCAGATGTTGAGATTAATTCACATAAAAGAACAGAACACGATGGCAAATTTTTGAATGCAGTACAAAGCCCAAGTAATAATTTTGTGGTGAGAAGTAATTCTGACTCATCGGGTGCATTGGTTAATGGTGACGGTGATTTTAAAATATTAGAAATTGATAACCCAAATGGCGTGGATATAACACGTGGCGGATTTAAAATTGAAAGTAAATTAGTCTTAAAGTCTGGCAGGCTCAACAATAGTACGACAGCTAATTTCACATTAGCAGATAATGCAGAAATAATCCTTCATCCAGAAGGACAATACCCTGCAAATCTGGAAATGGCTGACCAAACATCTATTGATAGGTATACAAACAGTGCATTAAGTATCAAACCTGCCTATGAAGGGACTATCAGTGTTTTTTACAAAGGCGATGGACATATAGTTACTACAGGTGAGATGCCAAATCAAACTGGGATATTAGAAAATTTAGATGTATCTAATGTAGACGGGGTAACATTAACACATGATGTGTTCTTAAAGGACAGAGCTAATATTGCATCGAAACTGATAACGGAATCAGATTCCTTGGGAAGATTTCAAGCAATTATTGAAAATTCTGGAGAAGTATTAGGATTTACATCAGATTCATCTGAAATAGATGGGACTGTAACAAGAATGGGATTAGAAACCAACAGAAATATTTTATTCAATAATCAATATACATTCCTAAATTTTTCCAAAGATAGTAATGACCTACGCTCAGATAATGGTTTAATTGACACCGTGAAAGTTAGAGTAGTGGGAAATGCAGATTGGGATACTCAAACCGAATGGGGAAATGTTGATATACCAGACTCAGAAAATAAAGTTAACAGGATATTTGATATTACCACTATTGACGCTAGTAATAATGCTGAAATTAATGATATATCTAAAGGAGTATCATTTGGATATGCATGGAAAAATTCTGGAAATAACAGAGAAACACCAATTACAACACAGGTGGATTTTAACGATTTGGTTTTATTGAGATTATTTTTAGATAACGATGGAAATTTTAAATGGACACCGCAACTCGATACCATAAAAGGGCAAAATAGTGGGGTATGGGCTCATAGTCAATCAAGATTAGACGGTACACTTGAGGGACATTTCGGATTAGGGCTATCTCCAATAGACTTTTTAAGAATGCTCGCCAAAGTTGTTTTAGAAGGACCATATAATTCAAATACTAAATTAATGAATACATCTTTGCAAGATTCATTGTATTTACCAGTTCAAAGACCACCAGATATTTATCCATATAATCTTGATCCATCAAGATTAAATATAGATTTGACATCATTGCCAGACTCTATTGTAGATTGGGTGGTAGTAGAGTTTAGAGAAAAACTATATGATCCAATAGATGAGAGTGAAAGGTTTTTTAGAACTTGTTTGCTACATGCAAATGGCTCATTGTTAGATTTTGATGGTAATCCATCGATATTGTTGAGTACTTACAATACTAAATCTAATTCAAATACGTTACTTGATACTACTGGAGCTACTCAATATTATATGGCTATACGTCATAGAAACCACTTAACAGTAGTTACTGATCAGGCTTTAGATTTACGTTTTTATAATTCAGACTCTTCTGTAATTGATTTTTCAATAGATGTTAGTATGATGGCTTCAAGAAATTTAAAATTATTAAATAATGACAATGGAAATCCAGTTTGGGCTATGCTTGGTGGAAATTCTAGTCGAGTAAATTTTGATGTGTTAAACGAGCAAAGTTTACCACAAGAAAGAAGAGATGCTTACATAAGTGGTGCTGTATATATTGATGAAGTTGATTATCAAGCAATTTGGGATAATTTAGGTCGAAAAGGATACTTACCATTTGATATAAAAATGGATGGAATAGTTACTACTAAGGATTATAATACTTCTTGGAATAATAGAGAAGAAATAAGCATCATAAAGGGAGATAAAAATGAATAAATTAAATTATAGGTTTATTCCAATATTAGTCCTTTTATTTTTTTTTATAATTTTTAATAATTTAAATGCTGAAGAAGATAAAGATACATTAGCAGTAGTTAAAGTCAAAAATACTATTCCTGTAACACCTAATGAATGGACATTTGAAATACATATTCAAAGAGCAGATGATTTTTGGCAAAAATTTGTAAATGCTACATTTGAGTTTAAATTATTTGATTATGATATAGAAGAATATGTTGGGTTTAATCCAGATGATTTAAGTTTTACTATTGACTCAAGTGGTTTGCCTTTGGTTGCAAACGAATTACGGTCATTAAGATTTTTAACAGATTCATTCTATGTTGAGTCAAGAGTTGATACTAATGTATTTAGAATATGGTTTGACGGTCCAGATTCATTAATTAATATAGAAGATATTCCTTTAATTAATGGGAATGATGAAACAGTATTGTTAGCAAAAGTAAGTATGAAAGCTTTAAATGGTTATCGTCTAACACGTTCACCAGTTTTAAAGTTTTCAACTCCATTTTCATATTATCAGGACGTAGCTTTCAAGAACACTAAAATTGATACAATTGATAATATAATTTATTACGAAAATGATAATATATCTTTATATAATCCAAGTAGTAATTTTATTGTTGATTATTTAGAAGATCCAGATGAGCCATTTGCATTCAAATTTAGAGATATAAATGCAATATATGTTGGAGATGAAAAAATTGATGTTAACTGGAGTACCAGACGTGAAATATGGCAGGCTGGTTTTGTAGTAAAACGAATGATTTTACCACCATTTACTACTCAATTTGACAATTTAAACTTTGAAGATGAAGGAGAACTAATCGCATCATACGAGCCAAGTACAGGAGCAGATATATTTGAACCAAGTCTGATATCTGAAATAACAAAAATATTAGGTGATGATTATTCTATAGTTGATGATAAGGTAACCAAAAGAGGTAGTATATATTGTTATCAATTATCTTATGATGATAATTCTGAGGACAATCGCAATAACTGGGTTTTAGGTACAAAATGTATTACAGTACCTAATGCGGTTATTTCTTATGCTTCTGCTCAACCTAACCCATTGGAGTATGAAACACAATTAGAATTTTTTGTGGAAGATGAAGTAAGTATGCTCATTAAAATAGTAGATATAGAAGGTAAAATAATTAAGGAAGTTAAAACTCCTTATTTGGAAAAAGGCAGGCATTTTTTGCCTTTAGCATTTCCAGAATTTGCATCAGAAGGACTTTACACAGTTATGTTATTAGCAACCCCTTTTGAAAATAATGATCCAATGGTGAAAGAATCAACTGCATTAATAAAGTTGCAAAAGATTAATTAAAAAGAATCGTAATTAATATTGAAAATAATATTGAAGTTAATATTTAAAATATTTATATTATTAAATTTAATAATATCTACCTTACCACTACATTCTCAGGCAGATGTAGGAGCCATAAATGATTACCATATATTATCTAATAACGATACATTACTGGTAACTCGTATCTATGGGGATAATTGGTTTGGCGTAAGTGGAGGCGTTGAGTATAATTTTTTTTGGGGACAAGTTGAAACTGTACCACCGAGTATTAAATTTGAACAAAGTTTAGAAAATACACCCTTTTTATATGATAATATTGTAAATAACAATAAATTTTTAAGTCAATTTTTTGGCATTCAATACGAATGGTTTGGACCGCTCAAAGATTGGGGATTAACCGGAAGACTAAATTTTTATAATGCCAGGTTTTTTGTAAGTAAATATGATGAAACTTTGCAAATTGGTCAAAAAGATGAGGAGAAAGATTACACCTTAGAAAATAATTTTACATTTTGGCAACTATCTTTGGGTGGCAAATATAAATTACCATGGATAGGAGAGACTTTTAGAGCTTTAGGAGGAATTGATATTTCATTTTTAAATAAAGATGAAATATTCGAAGTAAATAATTTTCAATCTGGTAGTCAGATTTCTCAAAAATGGGTCACAAATGAATTGCCAAATATTAATCCATTTAGACTTGGAATGTACCTCGGCTTAGAATTTGAATATATTGTAACTGATATAAATGAAGGATTAAGAGTCAAGTTTGCTCCATTTATTACAGCCCATTTCGACCCAATGTCTGTATCAAATGAAAATAATACTAGTCTTGGTTTTGTAAGTGTAAGAGCGGGACTTGGATTCAAATTGGGGCCAGATAATAAGTCTTATGACACATTGCGTTATGATCCAAATGCAAATTTACAAGAATACCTTACAGAAATTGATAGATCAGAAGTAATTAGGTTTGATGGATTTTTGGAAGAAACAGAGTTGGTAGTATCAGAACTAACTGTATTAGAACTGCCAGAAGTTTTTGACCAGATGAAAGAAGAACCTGAGTTTGCCGATAATAAGCCACAAGATAAATCAAGTCTAAGTGAGGTAGAAAAAAAACCTAAGAAGAAAATTGAATTTAATAAAGATGAAAAATTTTCGTATAAATCAAGTAAGAATACTTCGGTAACAAAGGAATTAAGACAAAGATTAAATGATTATATCATAGAATTAAAAAAAGATCCTAAAGCAGAAATTAGAATAGTGGCACATACTGATAATACGGGGACTCCAATTGACCAACAAACTAGGTCAGATGCAAGAGCAAGGAAAGCAAGGTTATATTTGCAATCCAAAGGAATTGCTAAAAGAAGAATATTGGCAAGTGGAGTAGGTGCAAGGAAGCCATTAACCAGCAATAGAACAGACAGTGGACGAAGAAAAAATAGAAGAGTTGAAATAAAAATAATAAAAAAATAATAAATAATTTTTTAATTCCAAAATTTTATATATTTTTAAATTATAGATATATTATAAAAGCATTTTAAATATAAATTTTGGTTTAATATTATGAACAACACAATCGCTGTAATTGAAGACAATGATCCTATTCGAAAATTATTTTGCACGATACTAAAAAAGACAAATTTTGAAATTGATGAATTTGCAAATGCAGAAACTGCCTTAGTAGGCTTACGTGAAAAGGAGTATGTGGCAATTATAATGGATATTTTATTACCTGATATTAATGGTACCGATTTAATCGGCGAGGTAAGAAAATTTCCTAACTGTAAGGATACTCCAATAATTGCGGTAACTGGATTTGC
>Ga0316208_1001611_pt1 | contig 20603 bp, 13 predicted proteins | sample 3monopyrite_MG_FD_204944 | JGI IMG/M metagenome (GOLD analysis project Ga0316208, IMG submission 204944) | Microbial mat bacterial communities from mineral coupon in-situ incubated in ocean water Damariscotta River, Maine, United States -... | ecosystem: Environmental > Aquatic > Marine >...
ATAGGGCCTGAGCATGCATCGCCACCAGGTGTAAGGTCTGGCGTGCAACGTTTTTATGAAAGATATTCAGCGCAGAAATTTGTAAATGAGTTTCAACATAAACTAGATATTCAAATGCTTCCAGTCGAAGAGAAAGGCTATTCAATAAAACGTAATGCTTATATCTCTTGCGAAACTGCACACATAGAAAAAGAAGAAACTATAGGTTATACAGAAAGGGATTTTAATCAGGCACTTGAACATGGCAAGCCTGTTCCAGAGTGGTATTCATACCCAGAAGTTATTCATGAATTGAGTAAAGTACGGCTTTCGCGTAAGCAAAAAGGCTTAACCTTGTTCTTTACCGGCTTATCTGGCTCGGGAAAATCAACCTTAGCAAAATTGGTTTATGCTCGCTTCATAGAACAGGGCGATAAGCCTGTTACACTGCTTGATGGTGATGTGGTTCGTACCAATCTTTCAAGTGAGTTAGGTTTTTCGAAAGAGCATCGTGATATTAATGTAAAACGCATTGGTTATGTAGCAAGTGAAATAACCAAGAATAGAGGTGTCGCCATTTGTGCGCCTATTGCGCCTTATGAATCAATACGCACATCTATTCGAGATATGATTGAAGAACACGGCTCTTTTATAGAAATTCATGTGGCAACGCCGCTTGAAACCTGTGAAGGCAGAGATAGAAAAGGCATGTACGCTAAAGCCCGTAAAGGCATTATTAAAAACTTCACGGGTATTAGCGACCCATATGAGATTCCAATAAATCCTGAAATAAAAATAGATACAACAGGTAGAACGCCAATAGAGTGTGCACAACAGATTATGCTTTATTTATTTAAAGAAGGTTATATTGCTTGAAAATCGTGCCTGTGGCTAATAAATCATATTTGCTGTACATAATCGGAAGAGCAGTTTAAATAATCGTGGGGTGGATCAAATGAATTGTATCCACCAAAATACGGCAGACAGAAATAAAAGTGAAAACAACAAATAAAGGTTAAATAATGATTGTTCCAGTTATATTGTCAGGCGGTTCTGGTACCAGACTCTGGCCATTATCACGAGCATTAAGGCCTAAGCAATTGCTGAGTATGACGTCAAACCATACGATGATACAAGACACTGTCAGCCGTTTAGAGAGTATAGAAAACCTGGTTGAGCCTATTATTGTCTGTAATGAAGAACATCGGTTTACCATTGCAGAGCAAATGCGCGAAATAAATATTCATTCATCGGCCATCATACTTGAGCCTTTTGGTAAAAATACAGCACCAGCAGTTGCTATATCAGCGTTGCAGGCACAGAAATCGGGCGATGATCCAGTGCTGCTCGTGTTACCGGCAGATCATGTGATAGAAAATACCGAGGCATTTCACGAGGCTGTTTCTACAGGCTATAAGACGGCCATGGAGGGCAAACTTGTTACTTTTGGCATATTCCCCCACACTGCAGAAACAGGCTATGGCTATATACGAGGTGGAAAAGAGATTAGCAATGGTGTTTATAACGTTGACGCTTTTGTTGAAAAACCTGACATAGATACTGCTCGTACATATCTTGATGAAGGTAACTATTACTGGAATAGTGGAATGTTTATGTTTAAGGCGTCTACGTACTTAGATGAATTAAAAACACATAACCCTGAAATGTTTTCTAGTGCTGAATTATCTCTTGCGTCGGCTCTTACTGATATGGACTTTACTCGATTAGATCGTGACGAGTTTGCAAAGTGTCCATCGGATTCAATTGACTATGCAGTAATGGAAAAAACAAATGATGCAGCTTTGATTCCTGTGGATATTGGCTGGAATGATATAGGCTCATGGTCAGCTTTATGGGATGTTGGTGACTCTGATGAGGCAGGTAATGTAATTCATGGTGATGTTGTTTTACATGACTCCAGTAATTCATATGTGCATTCTGATAGCCGTTTAGTAACGGTAGTTGGTTTAAATGATCATGTGGTAGTGGAAACTGCGGATGCAGTGCTGGTTGCTCATAGAGATAAATCTCAAAATGTAAAAGATATAGTAGAGCAACTCAAATCTGCAAACCGTGATGAAGCTATTATACATAATAAAGCATATCGGCCCTGGGGCGCATATGAGTGTATTGATCATGATTCTGGATTTCAGGTAAAGCGAATTACGGTTAATCCTGGGGCGAGCTTGTCGTTACAGCTGCATCATCATAGAGCTGAACATTGGATTGTTGTGAAAGGAACAGCTAGAGTTACTTGTGGGGAAAAAGTCTTCTTAATGGCTGAAAATGAATCCACATATATTCCGCTGGGTGAAAAACATCGTTTAGAAAATGCTGGCAAAATACCGCTTGAATTAATTGAGGTTCAAACCGGTAGTTACCTGGGTGAAGATGATATTGTCAGATTCGATGATGTGTATGGTAGAGATTCAAATAAATAATTATTGTCGTAAAAATTTAAAAGTGTTGTAAAGGTATTTTACTAATGTCGAATAATATAAAAATATGTGTAATTGGTTTAGGGTATATAGGACTTCCTACAGCGTCACTTCTAGGTACTAAAGGTTTTCAGGTGCATGGCGTAGATGTATCTAAACATGTTGTAGATACTATTAATGAAGGAAAGATACACATAGTTGAACCCGACCTGGATATTATGGTTAAGTCAGCTGTGAATGTTGGTAACTTAAAAGCAGGTTTAGAGCCAGTAGAGGCAGATATTTTTATTATAGCTGTACCAACTCCTTTTAAAGGTGATTACCAACCAGATTTATCATACGTTGAATCTGCAACACAAATGATTTCACCATTTGTTAAGCCGGGTAACTTGGTAATACTTGAATCAACAAGCCCGGTAGGCACAACAGATGAAGTTGTTGGTCGTATTTTAAAAGAAAATGGCCACGACACTGAAAAAGATGTATTTGTTGCTCATTGCCCAGAACGAGTATTGCCTGGTCGTATATTGGTAGAATTGGTAGAGAATGACCGAATCGTTGGTGGAATAAATCCACTAGCTACAAATAAAGCAGTTGAGTTTTATAAGACGTTCGTTCGTGGCGAAGTACTGTCTACTGATGCAAGAACGGCTGAAATGGCAAAACTCACTGAGAACTCATCAAGAGATGTAAGTATTGCTTTCGCAAATGAATTATCAGTTATTTGTGATGAAGAAGGTATTAATGTGTGGGAGTTAATATCGTTAGCAAATCGCCACCCGCGTGTAAATATTCTTAACCCTGGGCCAGGTGTAGGTGGGCACTGTATTGCTGTAGATCCATGGTTTATCGTTGCAAGATCACCAGAACATGCGAAATTAATTAAAACAGCCCGCTTGGTTAATGATGCCAAGCCAGGCTGGGTAATAGATAAGGTTAAAAGTAGAGCTGAAAAATTCAAACACCCAGTCATTGGGTGTTTAGGCTTAGCTTTTAAAGCAGATGTGGATGATTTGAGGGAGTCACCATCAGTTGATATAGTACGTAATTTGATTAAAGAAAATGTAGGTGAAATTTTAATTTCAGAGCCCAACTTAGAATCACATGATGAATTTGACTTACTTTCATGCGAAGAAGTTATTCGTCGTTCAGATATTATTTTATTATTGGTTGATCATAAAGAATACAAAGGTATAAAAACCCTTGAGCTAAATGAAAAAGTGCTTATAGATACACGTGGAACACTTCAGTAATTTTTGTATCAGTTAAGTATTTAAAAAAACGTTGTCATCCCAGCATGCTTCTAGCTGGGATCTAGCGACTTTTAAAATTAGAGTAATATCAATATGACATTAAAAGTATTATCAGTATTTGGGACAAGACCTGAAGCTATAAAAATGGCACCAGTTGTACTGGGCTTGCAGAAAGCAGAAGGTATAGAGTCTTTGGTGTGTGTAACGGCCCAACACCGTGAAATGCTTGATCAGGTTTTAGATCTATTTGAAATAAAACCTGATTATGATTTAAATATAATGAAACCAGGACAAGACTTATACGCTGTTACAGCGAATGCATTGTTAGGTATGCGTAATGTTTTAAGAGAGTGTAAGCCAGATATTGTCTTAGTTCATGGCGATACAACTACATGCTTTGCTGCGGCTCTCGCCGCTTTTTATGAGCAAGTTAAGATTGGGCATGTCGAGGCAGGGTTACGAACAGGTGATTTAACTGCTCCATTTCCTGAAGAGGCTAATCGATCTCTTGTGGGTAGAATAGCTGATTACCACTTTGCGCCAACTCCAGGATCAGAAGAAAACTTATTGTATGAGAATGTTAGAGCTGACTCCATAGTTGTAACTGGCAATACAGTAATTGATGCATTACTAATGGTTAGAGATAAAGTTGAGGGTTACCCAGTTGAAAAGTGGAAAAATATGCTTGGTGATGAGTTATATGCGAGAGTGGTTGATGAAAAGAGGAAGTTAGTTTTAATTACCGGCCATAGACGAGAAAATTTTGGTCAGGGATTTGTAGATCTTTGTACAGCAATAAAAACTTTAGCAGACGATCATTGTGACTGGGACTTTATATACCCGGTTCACTTAAATCCTAATGTACAGAAGCCGGTAAACGATATATTAGGCGATGCGGACAATATATTTCTTATAGATCCGCAAGATTATGCACCATTTGTATGGCTAATGAATAAATCAGATTTGATCTTGACTGATTCTGGCGGGATTCAGGAAGAAGGACCATCTTTGGGTAAACCTGTCCTTGTTATGCGGGATGTTACAGAACGACCAGAAGCAGTTGATGCTGGTACTGTAGTGCTGGTTGGTACGGATAAAGATAAGATAATCAAGAATGTTGAAAACGTTTTATCAAATGAATCGGAATATCTTAAAATGTCCCGTGCTCATAATCCTTATGGAGATGGTAAGGCTGTAAGTAGAATAATTGAACATCTATCTGAAAACGTTTCGTGACTACATGAAACTGATGTAATTATCATTCTTCCGTAATACATATGAAAATTTATAAAAAGCTAAATATTGTAAAACAATTGTTGTGCTTTATGTTATTTAGCTTTTTTTATGTTACTTCATGTTACTCAGCTCGATCGCCTACAATTTACATATCATTTGATGAAGGTTTTAATGGTGTTAGTAAGGTTGGAAATGTAATACCTGAGAAAGTTCTTTTCCCCGTTTTAGTTGATGGCAAGAAAGGTAAAGCACTAAAGTCCAGTTCAGTCCACGGCTACCTAAAATATCCTGCAGAAGGCATATTAGATATAAATGAGGGGACAATAGAATTATGGGTGAAGCCGATGGATTGGGATCCATCCGATAATAAATTTCATGTGTTTTTTGAAGCTAAAAGTGATGGGGCTTTATATCTATATAAATACTTTGAAGATAGTAAATTGCTTTTTCTGTCTACAGATGATCATAAAAATGGACCTTATTACACAAGTGCTAAAACAATTCAGTGGGGAAAAAATGAGTGGCACCATCTAGCTGCTACATGGTCACCTGAAGGGATTCTTTTATACGTTGATGGTAAGCCCATAAGTAAGTCACCAGCTGATGCTGTGTTACCAACACGTGAAATTAAAAGCTTTTCTATAGGTGACTTGCCCTGGCACACAGTAAGGCTAGGAACAACATTGTTAGATGAAGTTAAGATTTATGATCAAGCATTAAATGCAAATGAGATAAAACTTCATTATGAAGGGAAATACAATAATACGTCTGCTGATACTAAGTCAATTGTAATTAGAAAAGTGCTGAGTAAAGAAAGTATTAAGATATCTATCTTGTCTTCTAGCCTGACTAATAAAAGTGGCGACGTAAAGATAAGAATATTTAATTCCAGAGGAAAGGAAATTGCTACTTCAGAGTCTGAATCGAGGAATATAGATATAATAGAGAGCTTTTCTATTTCAGATTTTGAGCCAGGTAAATATCATATTGAAGCAAATATCTATTCTCATGGTAAGCTCATTTCTTCAGCCCGAGATAAGTTTGAGATTGCAGATAATAGCTGGGCTCAGGTGAAAAAAACTACTGATTACTCAATTATTGAACCGTGGACTCCAATACAGTTGAACAATGGCGTTGTAAAGATGTGGGGGCGAGAGTATGACTATTCATCTTCAGCACTGCCGGTAAAATTAAAATATTTAGAACAGAATATTCTAGCTGAACCAGTTACTCTTAAGATAGGTAAAGGGGGGGGAGTTAAAGGATTAAAAGCAAGAAATATTCAATATATGCTTAACCAGAATAAAACTACTGCTTTAGTTAATAGTGGTTTGTATAAGAATGTTAGTGATTCTAAAAAGCTTTTTACAGTAGAAAATAGAACTGAGTTTGACGGATTAAGCGTTATAACGATACGGCAAGATGCTAACACAGTACTACATACAAGTGATGAGCTGGTAATTGACGTACCCATTAGTGAAAATGTGGCGAAATATCGTCATAAGTGGGCAAAATGGAAAGATTGGTCTGATGAAGTATCTGGCAAGCTACAAACTAAACAAGGAATTATTGATCGTACAAAGTTTGTTCCATTTTACTGGATAGGCAATGATGATACGGGTCTTTATTGGTTTGCAGAAACAGCGAAAATGTGGCCTAACTCAGATTCTAGTAGCGCAATACAGCTTATACGCAAGAAAAATAAAACAGTTCTACGTTTAAATATAAAACGAGCTGGGCAACCGATGCCGAAAGATTGGGAATTCACATTTGGTTTACAGGTTACGCCAGTAAAACCTTTTAATAATTCTTCAAGAACATGGAAAATTAGTCCAGCAAAAGATGCAAATATTAACATAATATGGCCAAAACCAGTCGATGATTCTCTTAAGTATTATGGCTACCCTGAGGCGAGTGATTCGAAAAAGTTTAAGAAAAGGTTAGCTCGTATGAAGGAAAATAGTATTAGAGCGATACCATATGTTTGCCCTACATATTTGTCAACGCAATCACCAGAGTGGCAGTTGTGGAAGAGTAACTGGTTCATGGGGGAAATGGATTCTTCATCATCAGATGTAAGGAAATATGGAGGTGCATTTGCTATGGTGTCTCCAGTAGACGGAACATGGTCAAATTTTATATCATCTAAAACAGATAAATTTTTTTATGAGTATAATTTAGACGGTGTTTATTACGATAATGCACAACCGCATGGTGCATATGCACCAGAAGCTGGTCTTGGGTTTAAAAGAGGCAATAAACAATATAAAGAGTTTCCTATACTGGCGTATAGAGAGCTGTTTAAAGAACTGTATTATAAAATTAAGAAACGCAATAAAGATGCAGTTATTATTGCTCACACTTCAGGGCGGCTGAATATTCCTGCCCTGTCTTTTGTTGATGCTTATCTTGATGGGGAGCAATTTAGAGGGGTAGTAGAAGAGAGCTATTCTTCAATTCTTAGTTTAGAGTCTTTTAGATCAGAATTCATGGGGCGACAGTTTGGAATTACCCCTTTATTTCTTCCAGAGTTTGATGCTGCTAACAGTCAAAAACTTAAACCAACCGCATCTATGATGTTGATGCTTTTATTGCATGATGTTCAGGTATGGCCGATATGGTCAAATACATCATACATAAATAAGGTTCATAAAGTTCTTGACTCATTTAATGTCAAATTAGCAAACTTTTATCCTTATTTTGGTAATAATCGACCACTCATGGTGAACAATCCTGAGGTATTAATAAGCTCATACTGTAAGAAAGATAGTTGCTTGTCAATTTTAGGTAATTATTCAAATAAGGAAGTTAGAACTGAAATGTGTCTAAGTAACCGAAGTGATTTGAAAGTAATTGATGTTTTTTTAGTGCCAAATAGTAAACAGAATTATAAACAAAACAGGAATTGTATAAGTCTTGTTGTGGCAAGCAATGAACCAGTCTTTGTAATGTCTGAAATGAAATAAAAATATGCTAAAAGTTAAAAAATTACTAGCATCTAAATCCGAATTGAAAAAACGTCTTATCAATGGATTTGCCTGGAGTATAGGTGGAGCAGTTGTATCAAGGGGCTTTACTTTAGCTGCAAGCATTATTGTTTCAAGAAGTATTGGTGCGGAAGGTTTTGGTGAGCTTGGTATCCTGAATAGTACTGTCAATATGCTGGGAGAAATGGCAGGTTTGGGTATAGGCTTGGCAGCCACAAAGTTCTTATCACAATACAGAGAAAATGACCCTGCAAAAGCAAGCAGGATACTGTCACTTAATGCAATTATGACGCTGCTCATGAGCTTAACTATGGGATTAATGCTATATGTGTTTTCAAGTGATGTAGCTATACATTTGTTTAATAATGAGAGGCTGTCAGTTTTATTGGAAATAGCTTCAGTTACTTTATTTTTTAGTGCGCTAAATGGAGGTATTGTAGGGGCGCTTGCTGGTTTTGAAGCATTCAGACATATTGCAAAGTTAAATTTTATCGTTGGTATTACGAGCTTTGTATTGCAGTTTTCACTTGTCTTTGAGTATGGCTTAAAAGGGGTTGTTATTGCACTTCTTCTTTCTCAAGTAATTAATTTCATAATTGGCCTGATTTTCCTTAAATATAATATGCGTAATACTGGTATTGTGTTTACCAGTGAAGAGTTATCGTCAGAGGTACATAAAATACTAATGTTTAATTTTCCAGCGCTACTGGCTGCACTTATGGTAATTCCAGTAAACTGGGGTGTTAACGTTTTGCTGGTTAATCAGCAGAATGGATTTGTCGAAATGGGATTTTTTAATGCAGCCAATCAATGGAAAATGGCCTTGTTGTTTATACCAACGGCATTAGGTAATGTGATTTTGCCTATATTGTCTAGTATTGCAGGTGGTGGTGATGCTGAAAGATATAAAAAGATTTTTTATTACAATATTCTTTTAAATTTCTTTATAGCTATTTCAATGATATTTGGGGTGCTCTTACTATCAGAAATCATAATGTCCTCGTATGGTGAAGTATTTAGCGACCAATCTATGGTGTTGAATGTTCTAATAATTGTAGCCGGATTAATGGCGGTCAATAACGTTATTGGGCATGCTATTTCAAGCCTGAATAAAATGTGGACAGGGTTTACCTTTAATTTAATGTGGGCAGCAGCAATGGTAGTGTCAGCCTATATATTGTGTCCTGAGTATGGTGCATTAGGATTGGCTATGGCAAACCTTATTGCTTATGGGCTTCATACAGTTTGGCAGTTTACTTATGTTAGATACAACATAGATAAAATTGTTGTATAAGGTTGTATTATCGTGAATAAAAAAAATAAAATACTGATTGTGTGTATAAACGGTGATTCCTCAAAAACGGGTTTTGCTGTACGAGTAATATCGATTGCACGATCATTAATAAAAAATGGATATGAAGTCAGCATATTGAAATTTTATCCGATACTAAAGAATTCATCTAAATGGAAAGATGATGCGACAATCTCAGATTTAAATGTATTTGAAGTACCTGTATTACCTATTTCAAAATATTCTATTTTCAGAAAATTAAGTTTCATATGGGGTGGGATAATTGTAAAGCTACTTACAATGCTTAAATCAATATCTTTAGTACAGGCAGAATGCCATGAAGCTGGGTACTTGGTTCTTAAAAAAAAATGGGACAGTAAACTACCTGTTGTTGTAGATTTTCATGGCGCTGCACCTGAGGAAGCCATACATAGAAATAAGTTATTGGGTTTGAGTATGGATAGGCATCTATGGTTAGAGGATGCCGAGAAATGCTGTTTAGAAAAAGCTAGTTCATTTTTTTATGTATCTATTAATATGTATGATCACCTTTTGCAAAAACATAGGTTGCAGAAAATTAATAATACATATTTAGTTCCAGTTAATGTGGAAGAATATTTTTTTAAAGAATATGACAGGCAATCAGTGCGCGAGAGTTTGGGAGTTTCAGATGATGATATTTTATTTATTTACTCAGGTGGTGCACAGGAATATCAGTGTGTAAATGAATTAATTACCACATACAAATCACTTAAAGAGCGTAATACAAAGTATAAGTTATTAGTTCTTACGCTGGATGTTGATAAGTTTAAAGCTGCATTTGATGAGCTAGCTCCAGGAATAGCTGATGTTATCTATCGTTCAGCGAATAAAGAAGATGTTCCTGCATATTTGTCATCTGCAGACTTATCATTTTTGCTCAGGCGTGAGGAAATATTAAATATAGTCTCTTGCCCAACAAAGTTTGGTGAATACCTGGCTTGTGGTGTTCCTGTTGTTACGACAAAGTGGGCAGGTCATGCTCCACAGGTAGTTGAAAAGTACAATGTAGGAGTGATTGTTGACCCTACTATTGTTGATATCGATGTGATAGAGCAGTTTGCGACTAAAATAGACAATGATCTAAGGAAAAAATGTCGGAACGTTGCAAAGGAAAATTTAGTGTGGGAAACGAGTGAACAACAAATATTGAATTGTTATAAGCGCCTTAGAGTCACAGGTAAAAAAATATGACATTAGTTTTAGCGTTTATTAATTTTTTCATTGCTATCACAAGACTATATTTTACTTTTAAATCTGGCAGACTTATATCTATAGCCTGGTTTTTGATTGTATATTTTTCATGGTTTTTAATACCTGTAGTGACAGGTGGTTCTTTTAAGCACTATCGTGCATTTCCCGGAGAACTTGTCACCATATCAAGCAATACAATTTATGAATTAATTGTGTATGTTATTATTTTTAATATTATTTTTATGTTCTGTGAAGTTCTTTTCTGGAAGCTTGTAGGGCCGAAAGTTAGGACGCATGACTATACTTTACCGAATAAATCAGCACATCTGAATAGGGTGCAGATAAGCTTGTTTGCATTGTTATGTCTTGGAACTGTTTTATATGGAATAACCAGTTTAACTCAAGATTACAGGGATTATGTAGAATATAAAGGGAGTAGCTGGGGGATGGTTTTTTTATGGGCATCGTCTTCGTTAATTGCAATTCTTGCATTGCGTAAAAAATATATGTTGGCCTTAGTATCGTGCCTACCATTCATTTATTTTGCTGTTCATTTAAAAATTAGATCATTTGCTCTTCTGTCACTTATACCAATCGCTATTGTTTACATGCTCCAGATTACAACAGAGGGTAAGGCAGGGGCAATGAAGAAAATTCGTAAAATTGTTATTGGTGGCGTAATGTTCGTAGGGATACTAATGTTAAGTTCTGCAATCATGATGGATAAATCAGGTACACGATCAAAAGGGTTTAACTTGCCTGATTCGGGTATGCCATTTGGTACTGCAATTCTTATGGAATTAACAAATAAATATAACGCTTCAACAGAGTGGGACTCTTTAGTTTTATATGGCAGAAATCTTATAAACCCGTTTCTTAAGATAACAGGTTCTGCCAGAACTGATATTGTAGATCCACCAGTGGTTATGGCGCAGTTATATGATGGCGTACCTGTAAATTGGGGTGTTTATTATCACTATCCAACTTTATGGTACATGGATTCATATCTTTCATTTGCTTACTACGGTCTTTTTCTAGCTATTTTTTGGGCATTTATATTTGTGTTGTGGGAGGTGTTGATGAGCCGAAATGCTCTTATATTTGGGTTATTGCTTCCTTTCTACACATGGCATGCTTATATGTTAATAAGGGGGGCGACTGCTGGAGCAACTGTTCCCTTTTCTTATGCTGTGTACATAACATTTATTTTATCTATTGCTTTGGCAGGTATGAAGGTGTTTAGTAAAAGGGGGGGGCTAGATGAGAGTACTGCAAATAATAAGTAGTTTAAGTTCAGGGGGGGCTGAGGTTTTTGTAGCTCAATTGACAGCTGCACTTAGTACGAAGTGTGACGTTAAGCTACTAACTTATGCTGGTGAACTTGATAAAAAAGGTGTTTTTCTAAAGGAGTATCTTCAAGAGAAAGGCGTTGATTACAAAACTTTGAATGCTAAAAGCTATATATCAAGATTAATGGTTCCTTTTAGCTTTGCTAAGGAAATTAAAAAGTTTAAGCCAGACGTTGTACATGTTCATTTAACAAGGTCAGAACAATTCTTGTATTTGTCTTCTTTGATTTCAGGAAAAAAATATAAATCAGTTAGGACAAAACATGATGAAACACCTTATCCTGAATTTATATTAAATAAATACATTAACAATTATTTTGATTTTAACATTGCTTGTTCATCCTCTGCGCTTGACCCACTTATTGATTTGGGGCTCTCTGATAAATCAAAAATTATTAATAATGGTGTTGACCTGTCTGCAGTCGTCCAGTCTGATCCATCGGATGAATATATTAATAATTTGAAGGAAAAACTTTCTATACCTTTACATAAAAAAGTATTCATAAATATTGGTAGGATGCATAAAACTAATGATGTTTATCAAAAGTCACAGGACTTAATAATAAGGTCGTTAAATAATCTTAAAAATACTAATGATGTTCATGTGCTTTTTTTAGGTGATGGTAATGGACGAGAATATCTTGAAGGACTTGCTTCTGAGTGCGGTGTTGATAACTACGTTAGATTTGTTGGCGTTGTAGATGATGTGTTTGATTATCTAATATGCTCAGATATTTTTTTGATGCCTTCACGATGGGAGGGGCTCCCAATCTCAGCTATTGAGGCAGCATGTTTTGGTATGCCGATGTTGGTCACTGATATTAAATCTTTTAAATTGTTTGATGCTGGTTCAGTTGTTAAATGTAAAAACGAGTCAACTCATGATCTTTCTCTCTCTATAGATAATATGATAGAGCACTATGATCAATATAAGTCGCTAGTACAAAAGGATAAAGACTATTTTAGAAGTATGTTTTCGATTGATAATGTGTCAGATAATCACATTAAAGTTTATCGAGATATTGTTTAAATATATAAACAAAGTTAATAAGTGATGAATACGATATGGCGTTTCTAATAGATTTTGGTGCGATTAAGAGTGGTGGCGGTGCACAATTGGCATTCAATTTTCTCAAGCAACTTGACGAAAAAGATATAGATGTAAGTGATGTTTGTTTGCTATTACCAAGTGAAGGTCCTTTGTCGAAGGAAAAATTTGGTAATAAATATGCATCAATTATTTATTCTCCATCGAATTATTTTAAAAGAATTATATTTGAAAATATAACCTTGTATAGATTTATTAGAAAAATGAATATTAAAAAAATATATACATTTTTCGGTTCGGGATTACCTCATCCAGTTTATGTTCAAAGCATCGTATCCGTCGCATACCCAATTATTTGTTATCCAGATAGTCCTTACTGGAAGTACCTTGCTTTAATTCCTAAATATAAAAAGTTATTGATAAATAATTTTAGGAGGGCTCGTTTACGTAAAGCATCACATATAATTGCTGAAACTGAAGTGATGAAAGCCAGGCTATCAAGAGAGATTCCTTATGATATAGATAATATATCTGTAATTCCACCTGCGCCTTCTGGGTTTCTGCAGGATATTGATTATGATTTTTCTACTACTAGAAATACTTATTTATTTTTGTCTGGTACAGATCCACATAAAAATATTTGGCGCCTTTACGCTGTTGCGGAAGAATTAGAAAGAAAAGGATTTCTAGATTTTACTTTTATTATTACTGTAAATAAAGATAACTATATGGCTTCTCTTAATGAGTCTAATATTGATGAGTCAATTATAGATAAACATTTTAAGTTTTTAGGTACAGTCCATCCTTCTGAAATACAGACGGTATATCAACAGTCTGACTTTCTAGTATTGCTGACTGATCTTGAAAGTTTTAGTAATAACTATATGGAGTCATGGAAAGCTGGTGTTCCAATGATTGTAAGTGATCGGGACTTTGCACGTCATATATGTCAAGATAGTGCGATATACGTAGAGCCCCATGATATAAATGACGTATGTGAAAAGATCATTAGTGTTTCAGGGGATTCTGATATAAAGAGAAATCTTGTTGAATCTGGAAAACGTAGATTATCGACTCTTAAATCTACAGAAGAAAGATTCGATGAGATTTGGGTTAATATTATAAAAGCGGATTAATAGTTTGAAGTCAGTGATTCATATGTTTCTTGTTGTTTCATACGAATTTTGTATGAAACTTTTATTTTCATTGCCAAGGTATCAGTTTTTTACCCTGTTTAAGGTATTCTTTTTGAAACTCAATGGCGCTAAAGTAGGCAAGGGTATTACTATTTATCCTGGTGTATGGATCGCACCTGGAAGAAATCTTGTCATTGGTGATAATGTTGATTTGGCTCTCGATGTGCTCGTTACAACGGGTGGTGGTGTTACGATTGGGGACAGGGCTCTTATAGGTTATAGGACACAAATTCTATCTACTAACCATGTTATTCCTCAGGATAGAGGAAGGATATTTAACTCTGGCCATGTTGGAAGTTCTGTTATTATCCACAACGATGTATGGATAGGTTGTAATTGCATAATTTTACCGGGTATTATTGTTGGAGAAGGTGCTATTGTTGCTGCAGGAAGCGTAGTCACAAAAAATGTTGAGCCTTATGCGGTAGTTGGTGGTAATCCAGCAAAAATAATTAAGTATAGAAATTAGAATATATTAATATAGTTTTTCAGGGTTCTTAGTCCACTGTTTCAATTCTATTTATTAGTGCTGTAATTTCTGTAAAATCTTTTTAGTTAATCTTGTGATGGAATAAATTTAGTGGTTTAAGCATGAAACAAATATTACAAAATCTTGAAAATGGCGACACAGTATTAGAAGAAGTACCTTGCCCTCGTGTTAAGGCGGGGCACTTATTGATTCGTACGACTACATCGCTTGTATCTGCTGGTACTGAAAAAATGATGGTGGATTTCGGTAAAGCGAACCTTATTGATAAAGCTCGCCAGCAGCCCGATAAAGTTAAAATGGTGATTGATAAGGTTAAAACTGATGGTCTGATGCCTACTATTGATGCGGTAAGAAGTAAAATGGCTCAACCGTTGCCTTTAGGTTATTGCAATGTAGGCGAAGTAATTGAAGTAGGTGCTGGTGTTGAAGGCTTTGCAATGGGTGACCGTGTTGTTTCAAATGGTAAGCATGCAGAGGTAGTGTGCGTGCCGACTAATCTTTGTGCAAAGATACCTGACTCTGTTGATGATGAAGCTGCTGCTTTTACTGTTATTGGTGCAATTGCATTGCAGGGAATACGCCTTGTTCAACCTACATTAGGTGAAGCTGTTGTTGTTACTGGCTTAGGCCTTATCGGGCTTGTTACTGTTCAATTATTACGTGCTAATGGTTGTCGTGTGCTGGGGCTCGATTTTGACCCGGCTAAATTAGAGATGGCCCGTCAGTTGGGTGCTGAAACGGTTGATTTGTCTAATGGTGAAGATCCTATCGCCGCTGCTCACGCCTTTTCTCGTGGGCGCGGTGTGGATGCGGTTATTCTTACAGCGTCTACTAAAAGTAATGATCCTGTTCACCAAGCTGCAACCATGTGTCGCCAGCGTGGCAGAATTGTGCTGGTTGGAATAGTTGGCCTTGAATTATCTCGTGCCGATTTCTTTGCAAAAGAAGTTACCTTCCAGGTTTCCTGCTCTTATGGCCCAGGCCGTTATGATTCAAGTTATGAAGAAGGCGGTCAGGATTACCCGGTTGGATTTGTGCGCTGGACAGAGCAGCGTAACTTTGAAGCTATTCTAGATATGCTGGATGCTAAGCATGTTGATGTTCATCCATTAATCTCGCATAGGTTCCCATTAGCGAAAACGACAGATGCGTACGAGCTAGTTGCAAGTGGCGGTCAGTCTATGGGTATTTTATTACAGTACCCAGATGCACAGGCAAAAACACTCGATGAAGTACGTAAACAGACGGTAAAACTGGTTGAATCGAATCAGGCAAAAGCGACTGATAAGGTAAATGTTGGTTTTATCGGTTCAGGTAATTATGCAACGATGGTGCTGATACCTGCGTTTAAGAGTACCGGTGCAAATATGGTGTCTGTTGCCTCTAGTGCGGGTGTGAGTGGTGTACATGCAGGTAAGAAGAATGGTTTTGCTGAAACAACGACAGATACAGAAGGCCTGATAAGTAGCCCGGATATTAATACGGTTGTTGTAACAACTCAGCATAACAGTCACTCGCACTTTGTTTGTGAACTATTAAAAGCAGGTAAACACGTATTTGTTGAAAAACCACTAGCATTGAAGCTTGATGAATTAGCAGCTATCGAAAGTGCTTATAAAGATGCGTGGAGCCGTGGTGATAACCCGCTATTGATGGTTGGTTTCAATCGTCGTTTTTCTCCTCAAATGCAGAAAATAAAATCTTTACTCGAAAGAGCTAAAGAGCCTAAGTCATTTATTATGACGGTGAATGCTGGCGCAATTCCGGCGGATCACTGGACACAGGATAAAGCGTTAGGCGGTCGTCGTATTATTGGTGAAGGCTGTCACTTTATCGACCTATTACGCTTTTTGGCGGGATCTCCAATTACGGGTTATCAGGCGATGATGATGGGTGAGGCACCTGGCATTGAGATTCGTGATGATAAAGTCAGTATTACGTTAAGTTTTGCAGATGGCTCATTTGGTACGGTGCACTATCTTGCTAATGGTAATAAGTCCTTTCCTAAAGAGCGCTTAGAGGTTTTCTGTGGCGGTGGAATCTTGCAGCTAGATAATTTCCGTAAGCTTAAAGGTTACTCTTGGCCCGGGTTTAATAAAATGAACCTATGGTCACAGGATAAGGGCAATCAAGCCTGTGCTACTGAGTTTGTTTCTGCGGTAAGAGAAGGGAAGTCATCACCCATTTCGTTTGAAGAGCTTATAGAGGTATCAAGGATCAGTATAGAAATAGCTGAATCCTTGGAACAGTAGATGCTTTTATGAGTTTGGCTAAACTCTTACTGTATTTTAATACAGTAAAGCATCTTAAGTTCAGGCAATTTGTTTTCAATTTTATTAGGCGATTTTCTGGCAATCAGAAAATCGCTAATATTAGTAATGTGTCGTGTGTTCCGTTAAGTTTTATATCGCCTATTACTTATAAAAATAAAATTGATAATGAATCAGTTTGTTTTCTAAACCAGAAAAGAAGTTTTTATTATATAAGTGACTGGGCGTGCATGGATGAACCCAAGCTATGGCGATATAATCTTCATTATTTTGATTTTTTGCTTGATGATGGCGCATCTGTGCAAATTAAAGACGAATTAATTAATGACTGGATTTCTATTAGTCATAGTTTGAAAGAAGATGCCTGGGAACCATATTGTGTATCGCTTCGTTTAGTGAACTGGGTTAAATACTTTATTGAATATAAAGATAATAAGATTCCTGAATCATGGTCAGTTAGTCTGGCTCAACAAGCCCATGTACTTTATCACTCTATTGAATACCATATACTGGCCAATCATTATTTAAAAAATGGTAAGGGACTGTTTTTTGCTGGCGCTTATTTAACTGCTACAGATTCAAATAAATGGTTTGATATAGGTAAGAAAATTCTCCTTGAAGAAGCAGATGAGCAAATATTAAATGATGGAGGGCATTATGAAAAAAGCCCTATGTATCATTCAATTCTTGTTGAAGATTATCTGGATGTGATTAATTTGATAGCATCTAATACTTTATCATTTGAGTCTCATGAACTTTCATTTTTGAAAGAAAAAACTGAAAAAGCCTTAAACTTTTTAAATGCAGTCTTAATGCCCGATAAAGATATTCCTTTATTTAATGATTCGGCATTTAAAATTACGCCGCACCCTGATGAAATATTTCAATATGCTAATCGAGTAATAGAGTACGTACAGTCTGAAGTCTTAGATAAAGATGAAAATTTAATTTTGAAAGATAGTGGGTATTTCATTATTAGAAAGAATGGCTCTATGTGTGTAATAGATTGTGGGTCTATATCTCCTGATTATCAACCAGGGCATACGCATTGTGATTTACTGAGTTATGAATTGGCTATAAACGGTCATAGAGTTGTTGTGGATAGTGGGTTACATGACTATGAAAATTCAGATCACCGAAACTATTCACGCTCAACAAAAGCACATAATACAGTTGAAATAGATGATAAAGAGCAGTCTGAAATTTGGGGACAGTTCAGGGTTGCTCGTAGAGCCGAAGTATTATCATCTCGGCTTTATAAAAATAATAATCATGAAAGCATTTTTGAGGGAAGTTATAAACCTTATTGGTCATCTTCTATAGATAATATTGTTCACTCTAGAAAAATCACAAATAAAGATAATAAGTGGATTATAAGTGATGAAGTTCTCGGGTCTGGTAGTCATTCAGTAAAAAACTATATTCACCTCCACCCAGAAATAATTTGCGAGTTTGAAGATGGTAGCTGTACTTTTTACAAAGATGGCACTAAATTAGCTAAAATTACTTTTACCGATAATATTGACGTGGCTTTGGAAGAAGCTTGGTATTATCCCGAATTTGGTAAGAAAATAAAGAATACAGTAATTGTATTAACCTATGTGGGGCAATTACCAACAACTCAAGGTTATGAGATTACTGCACTTTGAGTATCTAAGGTGTTCACCAACTCTACCCATGATATAAACAAAGAATATGAATATTACATTAATATGGATTAATAATTAAACACCTCTTATGAATATATTATTTTTTACCCATTATTTTCCTCCCGAAGTAAATGCGCCTGCCTCTCGTACTTATGAGCATTGTAAAGAATGGGTTAAAAATGGGCACAATGTAACAGTTGTTACTGGGGTGCCTAATCATCCGAAAGGGCAGGTTTATCCAGGTTATAAAAATAAACTTTATCAACGTGAATCAGTTGATGGTATTAATGTTATTCGCTTATGGACTTACGTGACGGCTAATGAAGGATTCGTAAAAAGAACGCTTAATTATCTCTCGTATATGTTTTCGGTTATTTTGTTTATTCCGTTCCTTCCTAAACATGATGTGTTTATATCGACTTCACCGCAGTTCTTTTGTGGGCTTGCAGGGTATTTTGTCAAGTTGTTTCGAAGAAAGCCGTGGATTATCGAGATACGGGATTTGTGGCCAGAGTCTATTGTTGCTGTAGGGGCAATCAAAAACAAAAGTATCATTAACGTATTAGAATATTTAGAAAAACTTGTATATAGAAAGTCTGATCACATTGTTCCTGTTACCGATGCTTTCAAAGCATACATGCTTAAAAAAGGAGTCGATGAAAATAAAATAACGGTTATTAAGAATGGTGTTGATTTAAGCTTTTACGCGCCTGATTCTATTGTGGCTACTGATGAATATGGTTTTGATTTGCAAAACAAGTTTGTGGCTTCATACGTGGGTACACATGGTATGGCGCACCATCTGGAAACCATATTAGAAGCTGCTGAAGTTCTAAAAGAGCAATCTAATATAACCTTCTTATTGGTAGGTGATGGGGCTGAAAAGGCTAAGTTATTGAGTTTAAAAGATAAAATGTCACTAAATAATGTTGTGATGTTAGATCAGCAAGGAAAAGAAAAAATGCCTTTGTTATGGGCGCTTTCTGATGTTAGCCTTGTGTTGCTAAAAAAATCAGATCTGTTTAAAACCGTTATTCCTTCAAAAATCTTTGAGAGTATGGCTATGAAAAAGCCCATAATTCTTGGGGTTGAGGGCGAAGTAAAAGGGATGATTGAAGAAGGGCATGCGGGTATAACCATAGAGCCTGAGAGTGCAGAGCAATTAGCAAATGCTGTGTTGGAACTATCTAATAATAAAGATGGTTATATTGAATATGCTGAAAGCGGATATCAGTACGTTTCAAAATACTACGATAGAAAAGTATTAGCTAAACGTTTAGAAGATATTATGTTGGGTTTATTAAATAAAAATAAATAGTCATTGTAAATATTAAGCGGGTGTTAAGGTGAGTAATAATCAGTTGTCGGTTTGGAAAGAAAGCATTGTTTACTGGGCTTTTTTAGGTGCTTCTTTACTATCTTTGGGGTTCATCTATTTCGATGGTCTACAGCTAATGGAGAATTGGTGGCAAACCAGGGAAGAATATGGTCACGGTTATATTATTCCATTCATTGCACTATTTCTGATTTGGCAAAAGAGTGACCAGTTAGAAAAAATAAAATTTAGTGGCTCCTGGTTAGGTGTAGCCTTAACACTCTTTGGTTTGTTTTTATATTATGCCGGTGAGTTAAGCTCTCTTTATACCATTATTCAATATGGTTTTGTTGTAGCTGTTTTTGGTGTTGCTCTGTCACTCATGGGGCGGCAAGGATTTAGAATTATACTTGTACCATTGATCATGTTGTTTTTCATGATTCCTCTGCCAAATTTTATCTTTAATAATTTATCATCTCAGTTACAGCTTATTTCATCTGAAATTGGTGTGGCTGTTATACGCTTGTTTGATATTAGTGTATTTCTTGAAGGTAATGTAATTGATTTAGGTGTCTACAAGCTTCAGGTTGTGGAGGCCTGTAGCGGTTTGAATTACCTGTTTCCTTTAATGACCCTTGCCTTTATTTCTGCTTATTTCTTTACAGGCGCTTTCTGGAAAAAAGCCATAATATTCTTGTCTTCAATTCCCATAACTATATTACTGAACAGCTTCAGGATAGGCGTAATTGGTGTGACAGTTGAATATTGGGGACCAGAAATGGCTGATGGTTTCTTGCATGACTTTGAAGGTTGGGTCGTGTTCATGGGTTGCATAGGTGTTCTTATAGCTGAAATGTGGCTATTGGCGC
>Ga0316208_1001613_pt1 | contig 20589 bp, 20 predicted proteins | sample 3monopyrite_MG_FD_204944 | JGI IMG/M metagenome (GOLD analysis project Ga0316208, IMG submission 204944) | Microbial mat bacterial communities from mineral coupon in-situ incubated in ocean water Damariscotta River, Maine, United States -... | ecosystem: Environmental > Aquatic > Marine >...
TGACATCATGCGAAAATATGATTTAGTGACCATACCTGTTGTTGACCGGCAACAGGTATTGGTAGGTAGGATTACAATTGATGATGTGGTAGATGTGATTCAAGAAGAAGCTGAAAAAGATTACCAAATGGCATCTGGAATTACTGATAATGTTGAAGCAAATACGAGCATACTCAAAAATACAAGGTCTCGTCTCCCATGGATTTTAGTTGGAATTTTAGGAGGAGTATTAAGTTCTCTAATTTTAAAAAATTATGAACACGAGATTACAATCAATCCTTTTTTGGCGTTTTTTATTCCATTAATTACTGCAACAGGTGGTAATGTAGGAGTGCAATCATCTGCTATTGTAGTACAAGGATTAGCCAGTAATGATTTTCAATTGACAGGAATTTTTAAACGTGTAATTAAAGAACTCATGGTTGGTGCTGTTATTGGAATTATTTGTGGAGGACTCGTTTTTGGATTTAATTACTTTCTTAATGATGGCGATATGTTAATGGGAATTACTATTGGGTTGTCTATTTTTGTGGTGGTTATCATTGCTGCAATATTTGGGACTCTAGTCCCTTTAATTCTCGAAAAAATTAAAATTGATCCTGCGCTTGCAACAGGTCCATTTGTCACCACTTCAAATGATATTTTAGGATTAAGTATCTATTTTTTAATTGCATATTTTATGTATCAATAATTAAAAAATGGGATTAAGCAGAAGCCAAAAAGTGATTAAGTTTTTTGTGTCAAAATCAAAATTTGATGCCATGTCTAAAGAGTCTAAACAATGGGTGTTTAAATGTACTGAATGTCAATCTAAAACATCAATTTGGGATTTAGGAGGCATACGTTATAAAGCTAAAGGTATAGCAAAAATTAACCTAAAGTGTATGAATTGTGGTATGTCTAATGTACAATTGCTATTTAAAGAATTTAAATGAAAAAGATTGCGTTTCTAGATATTGTTCATCCTATTTTAGAAGAGAAATTAACCAATTTTGGCTTTGAATGTATTGATTTAACAGCTGTATCTAAAACAAATATTGAATCTGATATTCAAAATTTTCATGGCATAGTTATCAGGAGTCGATTTTCAATGGATAGAAGTTTTTTATTAAAAGCCAGCCAATTAGAATTTATAGCAAGATCGGGCGCAGGAATGGAAAATATAGATTTAGTATATTGCGAAAAAAACAATATTCAACTATTTAATGCGCCAGAAGGAAACCGGAATGCAGTAGGTGAACACGCTTTGGGAATGCTATTAAGCTTATTCAATAACCTAAATAAAGGGGATACGGAAATACGAAAAGGTATTTGGGATAGAGAAGGGAATAGGGGAGTAGAATTAGATGGGAAAACTGTCGGTTTGATTGGTTACGGAAATAACGGTCAGGCTTTTGCTCAGAAATTATCAGGTTTTAATGTTAAAGTTTTAACTTTTGATAAATATAAAACCAATTATTCAAATGAATTTGCGCAAGAAGCCACAATGAATCAAATATTTGGGGAGGTTGATGTAATTAGTTTTCATATTCCACAAAACCATGAAACAAAATTTATGGTAGATTCCAACTATTTAAATCAATTTAAAAAAAACATCTACTTAATTAATTTGTCGAGAGGAGAAATAGTTAAAACTGATAGTTTAGTAGAAGGCTTAAAAAACGGAACAATCAAAGGGGCTTGTTTAGATGTTTTAGAGTTTGAAAAATCATCTTTTGAAGATGTTTTCTCAGATTTTGAAAACATTCCCACATCTTTTAAATATGTATTAAAATCAAAAAATGTAATTTTAAGCCCTCATGTTGGCGGATGGACTATTGAATCTTATTATAAATTAAGTGATGTTTTAGCAAAAAAAGTCATTAACTTCTATAAATAGTGTAACCAAATACATATTAATACATTATATTTCAAAAGTTATTAACATTGATATTTGTCAGTATTTATAGTTGGTTAGAGCTATGTTGCTGTGATTTATTAAGATATAAAAAAAAATAGGGTGTAACTTTTTTTTGGAAAACCAGATATTTTTTATATTTTTGGTTGCAGTTAATGGATTAATTAACCCTTATTTTAAACAAAGAACTAAAAAAACCAAAGATGAAGAAAGTAATTTTAATTGGAGCGTTAGGAGTATTTGCAATTGCAGCAACAAGTTGTGGTGGTGGTCATGGAAGTTGTGACGCTTACAGAAAAGCTGATTACAGTAAGTATAAAGCTAAAAAAGACATTAAAGTAAAAAACATTTCTATTTTTAATAAGAAATAAGTTTTTATTAAAAACATAAAAAAAGGATTCATTAATTTTGAATCCTTTTTTTTGTGCTTTATTTTATCAAATAGATTTCTAAATAAACAATCCGATTAAATTATGATTTAGTCCAATTATATCGAAATTTACAGTTATAAAAAGATTTGTCAATTCGTATATAAGCACCATTAATTTTAGAGGTAATCCATTTGTTGATTACATCTTGTTTTTTAGACTCAACACAAGCATTTTGAATCAATTGATAATCGTCTTTTAAATTTGCTAAGTGTGGCTCAGTTTTATTTAATAGCTTAACAATTCGAACACCATTTTTTTGCTCTCTCATATTGTCGTATAAAGATGGAGAAGAAACACTTCCAACTTTCATTCTATCAACAATTCTATACATTTGTGGGTCAATTTCATTAATGTTTTGAATGTCCCAAAAATAATCATTGGTGTAAGGATTAACAATTTGACCACCATTATTTTTTGATAATTCATCATCACTATATAATTCTGCAGCTTTTTCAAATGTAATTTTATTTGCTTTTATGTCCTTGTAAATTTGATCGAGCTTAATTGCTGCATTTTCAAAAGCTTTATTATTAGATTTGGCTGAAATTAATATATGACGCACATGATAATTGTCCCCTTTACGCTCTAACATTTGAATAATATGAAAACCATATTGAGTTTCAAATACCGGTGAAATATCCCCTTTTTGTAACGCAAATAAGGCTGATTCAAATTCTGGAACCATTGTTCCTCTACGTTGCCAACCTAAATCACCTTCTTTTAATCTACTTCCTGGGTCATCTGATTTAGTCAAGGCAATAGTTTCAAATCTTTTTTCGTTGTTTACAATTTGATCACGGTATTTTTTTAGCTCTGTTTTAGCCTTAAATTTATCTTCCTCAGTAATTTCAGGGTAAATAACAATTTGGGCGATAGAAATTTTAGAATTAATATAAGGGATACTATCTTTAGGTAAATTGTTGTAAAACTTTTTAATGTCATTAGGTGTAACAACCATGTTTTCTGTAATTTTTGCCTCCATCATTTCAGACAATATCCTTTTTTTAATAATTGTAAAAAATTCAGCTTTTATTTGAGCGACAGATTTTCCATAAAATTTTTCCAATTCTTCACGCCCTCCAATCTGTTCTTCAAAATACCTAATACGTTGTTCCATCTCACCATTTACTTGGTCATCTGATACTTCAATACTATCTAATTGAGCTTGATTGACTAATAATTTCTGATATAACACATCCTCTAAAATTTGGCAATCAGTTGTGTTATTTACATTAACACCTTCTTGTATCATTTGTAGTTTTTGTTGCTGAATATCTGAAAGCATGATAATTTCATTACCAACTTGGGCTACAATTTTATCAATAACTTGACTATTTACATTTGTATTTGCAAAGCAAACAAATGCAAAAATTGCGATTCTTTTAATAAATATTAACGGATTTTTCATCATATGCTTTTTGTATATTGTCTTTTTTAAATTTTTCTCTTAACTCTTTTATTCGTATATTTAAAATGCGTTGTTTAATATTTTCTTTTTCAAATTCTAAAGGTGATACAGTGTTTTTAAGTTTGTAATCAATTACATTTAAAAAGTAGTAAAAATTATTTTCATCTAACCTAATTTTTGATTTTCGGGTAATAAATTTATCTTTATTAATGTTTTTAAGTGGGATTTCTTTTGTGATATCATCAAAATACATCCAATTTTCATCATCAAAATAATAATTTGAAGCGTAAGTTTTTGCGTAATTATCAACTTCTATGCTGTCCTTTTTGTTATATAACTTATACCATCTGTCAATCTTATTTATATCTGGCGCGTCAATTGGTATTTTTAAATATAATACTTTAACTAAATAGTCATTGAGTTGAAAATCGTTTTGATGATCTTTGTAGTAAATAATAATTTCATTTTCTGTTATTGAAGTATCTAAATTATTTTCAATATAAATATTTTCATATTGATGAATAATTAAAGAGTTTTTATATTTCACAGCTTTATCTTCAACTTCAGTTAAGTTTATTTTACTATTTCCTTTCGCCTGGTGAATAAGAATTTGTTGTTCGATCCAATTATTAATATATTCATTGGCAACAACTGTACTATCAGCTTCAGTTAATTTTTTGTTTTCAAACAAGTATGAAAATGCGCTATAATGTAATTCTGTATCGTAAACCTTTGCCACAATAATATCAGTGTCACTATTGCTTTTACAGCTATGTGAAACAAATATAAGTATTATAATTGCCCAAATTGGTCTATTCATAAGTCAAAGATAAAAAAAGGCTAACCAAATTATGTATTTACATACATTGGTTAGCCCTTTTTAACAATTTTTATTAGTTGTTAGTGATATGCTTTAGCAGAGTATAACACTTCTTTATGAATGGTAATTTTAGATTTAGTTCTTAATTCTGTCAACCACTTGTCTTGTAACTCATTTTGATATGCTGCTGTTACCAATCCTTTGGCTTCTGTAAATTTTCTTTGAGAAGGTGGAATTACTTCTTCAACATCAAAAATGTAAATTGCTTTATTATATTTAAAAGCTTTGTTTCGACCTTTTTCAAAAGTTCTAATTTTACCTTTTTTACCTTTTTTAAATTCTGGTGTAGTTTCAGAATTAAAAGTTGTAGATTTTGTTTTTAAATTTAATGATGAATTGGCATTAATTGAATCAGTAATTTGTTGAGAAGTAAGATTATTTGATTTGAGTAAAGTTAATACCTGTTTTGCTATTTTTTTATTCATTGACGCATAAAGCGTTCCTTTATATCTGACAGGGTATGTAAAATCTGTTAAATGTGAAGCGTAATAATTAGCTAATCCAGCTGAATCTTTTGAAGCTTTATTCCAAATTTGTTTTTGCATGATTTCAAAAATTAAAATACCATCTTGGTATTCTTGCATTAATGTTTTAAAAGCAGGATATTTTTCTTCAAGTTGAGTATCTTCATACTTTGTAATTTCTTGATTAACAAAAATGTCATATTTTTTGTTGATATAATTCGACAGATTTTGTGGTTTTTCTCTTTTTTGAGATGCTAATAAAAATTCAGCAAAGTCATTAAGTGTTCTTTTTTCTGTTGCAAACGAAAATAACACTTCATTCGATTTTTCAAAAGATTCAATTTTTTTCCACCTACCTTGGTAAATATTCTCATTTACTACACCATTTAATGCTTCTAATAAGTCTTTATTTTCTTTAAAATTATATTCCTTTTTTAGTGTGTTAATAAAAGCTAGTTTTGATTGTTGAGATCGTACATCACGTTCAACTTTTAATTTAAGTTCTCTATACATTTGCTCATAAGAATCAACTGGAGTTAGACTAACTCTTTTTACAATGTGCCAACCATAGCTTGTTTTAAATGGCTTAGAATAATCTCCGTCATTTTCTATAGAAAAAGCAACAGATTCATATTCTGGCACCATTCTTTGTTTTGTTCCTGCGCCAAATGCAGGCAACAGTCCCCCTTTTACTTTTGACGATTGATCATCAGAAAATTTCATAGCTAAATCCTCAAATTTATCTCCATTAACTAATAATTCATAAATTTCGTCAATTTTAACTTTTGCTTTGTCTTGATCTTCTTTACTCATTTTGTCATTTGCAACAATCATGATGTGTGCCGTTTCAATTTTTCCTTTTGCAGCCCGTTTGTCTGTCACTTTAATTAAATGATATCCAAATTGAGTTCTTACCGGCATTGAAACTTCACCTAGCTTAGTCTTAAATGCAGCATCTTCAAAAGGATAAACCATTTGTAAAGCTGTAAAATAACCTAAATCACCACCATTTTTAGCCGCAGATGGATCTTGAGAACCATCTTTTCCTTTAGCTACAGCAGCAAAATCTTCACCTCCTATGATTCGTTTCCTTAGTTCTAAAATTTGATTATAGGCTTTTAAAGTGTCTGCAGGACTAGTATCGGGAGAAACTCTAATTAAAATATGACTGGCTCTGATTTCATTTACAGTTCTGTCATACGCTTCTTTTACCAAATCTTCATTCTTGGTTTTGTCAATCATATAAGGTTGAGACAATTGACTTCTGTATTGCTTTAATTCGTTATTTAATCTTGGAATTGTATCGTATCCCAATAACTTAGCTTCTCTCACTTTTAATTTATAATCAATAAAAAGTTCCATATAATTATCTAAATCAGCTTTTTTGAAAGAGATATTTTTATTGTTTTTGGTGTAGATATAATTAAATTCTGAAATGGTGTAATCTTCACCGTCAATACTTAAAACAACGGGGTCGTTATTTTGAGCAATTGAGATTGTTGTAAAAATAATTGTTAATAGTAGTAATTGTAATTTTTTCATTTTAATATTTTTTTATTTTAAACTATAATTTGGTGCTTCACGTGTAATTGTCACATCATGTGGATGACTTTCTTTTACGCCTGCTGCAGATATTTTAACGAAAGGTGCACCTTTAAGGTTGGTAATATCTTTAGCACCACAATATCCCATTCCTGCTTTTATCCCCCCTAAAATTTGATGAATAACCTCATCTAAATTACCTTTGTAAGGTACACGACCAGATATGCCTTCTGGTACTAATTTTTTATTGTCACTTTCGGTGTCTTGAAAATAGCGGTCTTTAGACCCTTTTTCCATTGCTTCAAGTGATCCCATACCTCTGTATGTTTTAAATTTACGCCCTTGGTAAATAATGGTTTCACCTGGAGACTCTTTAACGCCTGCAAACATTGAACCAACCATAATTGAATCGGCTCCAGCGGCAATTGCTTTAACAAAATCGCCTGTATATCTAATCCCTCCATCAGCTATTAACGGTACACCTGTACCTTCTATTGCATTAGCAACATTGTTTATGGCTGATAATTGTGGGACACCAACACCAGCAATAATTCTAGTGGTACAAATTGACCCTGGACCAATACCTACTTTAACGGCATCTGCTCCTGCTTCAACTAAATATTTTGCAGCTTCTGCAGTGGCTATATTACCAACCACAACATCTAAATCAGAATGTTTAGCCTTAACAATTTTTAATTTATCAACTACACCTTTTGTATGCCCATGAGCAGTATCTATGACTATGGCATCTACTCCAGCTTCAACCAGGGCATCAACTCTTTCTAAAGTGTCTGCGGTAACGCCAACGGCTGCAGCAACACGCAATCTTCCAAATTGATCTTTACATGAAAAAGGGTGGGTTTTTACTTTAATAATGTCTCTATATGTAATTAAACCAATCAATTTATTATTAGCATCTACAACAGGTAATTTTTCTATTTTATGTTCTTGCAGTATTTTTTCGGCTTGATTTAAACTCGTTCCTTCGGTAGTTGTAATAATGTTTTTACTTGTCATTATGTCCGAAATGGGTAAGTCATGTTCTTTTACAAACCTTAAATCACGATTGGTTACAATTCCTTTTAAGCTTTTATTATCATCAACTACCGGTATTCCTCCAATTTTATATTCAGCCATTAATTTTAACGCATCACCAACTAAAGCTTCTTTTTTTACGGTCACTGGGTCTATAATCATCCCGCTTTCTGAACGTTTTACTTTTCTGACTTCTAAAGCTTGTTCGCTAATGCTCATGTTTTTATGGATAACACCAATCCCACCTTGTTGTGCCATTGATATAGCAAGTAACGATTCCGTTACAGTATCCATAGCAGCCGATATAATTGGCGTGTTTAGAGTAATGTTTCTTGTAAACTTTGTTGCTAATTTTACGTCTTTTGGTAAAATTTCAGAATACCTAGGTACTAACAGTACGTCATCATACGTTAGCCCTTCCTTAATTTCAGTTAAATTGTTGATTGCCATGCTGAATTTAATTTAAAATAAATTCGTGCAAAGATAATAAAAATGACTTAAAAATGATGAACTTTTTTTAGACAGTATGTAATAAATGTTAAATATTTTTTTTGAACAATATTTTTAACGATATTTGTTATATGAAAGTGCGTATCATATTTATTTTTACAACACTATTATTGAGTGGGGTTACTCAAATTTGTTTTGGTCAAAATGCGTCCAAACCTACCGATAGTGTTAAATATGTGCAAGTCACTGGAATTGTTATTAATGACAGTTTACAGCGTTTGCCTTTTACTGCTGTTTATGATAAAACAACGCAAAGGGGCGTGATTTGTGATTATTATGGCTATTTCGCCTTAGTTGTTCATCCAGGCGATACCATTCAGTTTTCATTTATAGGATTTAAGAAAAAAACATTTATTGTACCTGAACCCGATTCAACCAATAGTTTAAGTATTGTAACTTTATTAGAGCACGATACAGTTATGGCTGCACCTGTAGATGTTTATCCTTGGCCGTCTCGTGAAGAATTTGCAGATGCTTTTGTAAATTTAAAAATTGATAATGATGCCATTAATCGAGCTAAAAGCAGATTGTCTCCTCAAGAAATGGCTTTTGTGTATGGTACTATGGGGTCGGATGCGAGTATATCATACAAAGCGCAAACGGCCAATTATTTGAATCAAGTTTATTACAGAGGACAACAAGCGCCAAATAATCTATTAAATCCTGTAGCTTGGAGTAATTTCCTTAAAAGTTTAAATAATGGGGATTTAAAAATTACCCGCTAGTTTTAAGTTTTCATCAAAAGTAGGGATTGTTTCTAGATATTTAATTTTATGTTCTTTTGAATCAATATGCGCAACTATGTGCTGTAACCCATTTGTTAAAATTAATAATGGCGCTTTTAAAGTAAAGTTATATTTAGCGATTTGATAAAAAGTGTCTTCAGTTAATTTAACTTTTGGCGCTTTACACTCAACAATCATTAATGTTTTTAGTTGGTTTGAAAATGATACAATATCACATCTTTTGGACATATTATTGTATTTCACTAATTTTTCAGATGCCATTAAACCAACGGGGTAGTTTAAATCGTTAATTAAATAATGAATAAAGTGCTGGCGTACCCATTCTTCAGGTGTGTGATTGACATATTTTTTGCGCAAAACATCCCAAATTAAATTGTCTTTTAATTTTAAGTTGGCTTTTGGTAAGTTTAATACGGGGAACATACCGTAAAATTACAAAATGAAATCGACTTGTTAGTTAATTTTTTAAATATTTGTTTATTCTAAAACTCTATTGTTTATCTTTGGTTTTTCAATAAATTATAAATGTATTTACAAACATTATCATTAATAAACTTTAAAAATCATACTGAAAAACAGTTTGATTTGTGTGACGATATAAATGTTTTTGTTGGTAATAACGGCGCAGGTAAAACTAATATTTTAGATGCTGTACACTATTTGTCAATGTGTAAATCTTTTTTAAATCCTGTTGACCGTCAAAACATAAAGTTTGATGAAAAGTTTTTTTTAATTCAAGGAAATTTTGTCAAAAACGAAAAAAACAATAAAATTAGTTGTGGCGTGACTTTTGGACAAAAGAAAAAAGTGAAACGCAATAAAAAAGAATACGATAAATTGGCGGACCATATTGGGGAGTTTCCTGTGGTTGTCATTTCACCTTACGATTCTAATTTAATATCAGAAGGAAGTGAAGTTAGACGTAAATTTTTAGATAGTATTATTTCGCAATACGATAAAAAATATTTAGAGACTTTAATCCGATATAATAAAGTATTACAGCAACGGAATGCCTTATTAAAACGCTTTCAAGAATTAAGAATATTTGAAGCAGAATCTATAGAGGTTTGGGATGCACAGTTGATTCTATTAGGTAATGTAATTCATAAAAAGCGTAAAATGTTTTTTGATGATTTTTTACCCAATTTTCAGCGTTTTTTTAATTATTTAGCAGATGGAAATGAAACCATTCATATTGAATATCATTCTCAATTAAATGAAACTGATTTTAAAAGCTTATTAGATCAAGCTAGCCGAAAAGATAGCAGAGTGGGGTACACGACTGTTGGAATTCATAAAGATGATTTGGTGTTTATGATTAACGGCAACCCAATTAAAAAATTTGGTTCTCAAGGTCAGCAAAAATCGTTTTTGATTGCCTTAAAATTAACTCAATTTGAGTACATTAAAGAACTATTAAATAAAAAACCAATTTTATTGTTGGATGATATTTTTGATAAATTAGACCATGGAAGGGTTGAAAGGTTAATGCAAATGGTGTCAGATCATGTTTTTGGACAAGTGTTAATAACCGACACAGATCAAGATCGCATTGAAAAAGTATTCTTAAATATTCCGGTTGAAAAGCAAATTTTTAATATTGAAAATCAAGAAAAATGAGAAATAAAAAAAGAGAATTAATTTCAATGAAAGATGCTGTTAATAAATATTTAAAAGCACAAGGCCTTGATGATGAATACAGAGAAAAAGAAGTTTTGGGTAAATGGGAAGAATTAGTAGGGAAACCAATTGCGCTTAGAACAGATGCTTTACTCATAAAAAATCAAATTTTACACATTAAATTAAATTCAGCAGTTATGCGAGATGAATTATTTCAACGAAAAAGAGAAATAATCCAAATCATAAATAAAGAAGCAGGATTTGAGTTGATAAAAGATGTATTTTTAAAATAAAATGCTATCTTTAAACCGAATAACTGAAGAGAGAAATTAAAAAAATAGAATATGAAATTTAAAAAAACAGCAATTTTAGCAGTAGTATCAATCGGTATGTTTTCATGTGCAAGTTATACTGAAGATCAAGGGAAAGCGGCAGAAGATTTTTGTGAATGTATGGAAAAAGCAGAATCTGGAGATTTTGATATCGACTTTTTTGAATGTACTATGGCTCAAAATGAAGCCTATGACAATGAGTTATTTGCTGATGAAGGTTACGGTTTAGCTTTAGACGAAAAATGCCCAGACATTGCAGCTAAAATAACTGAATAATTAGAATCAAAAATTTAAAATAAAAAGCTCATTTGTATTTTATAAATGAGCTTTTTTTATGCGCTATTTTTTAAGTAAAATATTTGATTCATATCCTTGTAATTTTAACATAACATCACTTCCAGGATATTTAAAAGCCGATACATTAAATTTAATATCTTCATTTATTAATTCTCTACAATCGTCATTATTGGCGTGGTGAACCAAAATTATACCTCTAATAGGCGGCATTGATTTTTGAACTATTTTTGAACCTACTAATTCAAATTTATGATCTTGACAACCGCCATTATAGCTAACTGATAATGTTAAAATAGAATCAGCTATTACCGCATTATTAATGTTGGTTTCAACTGATTCTCTAGCAAATTTTGAAAAATCATTTGATAAAATAACAGGGTGTACAATTGCAGCCTTTTTCTTCATAGCTCGTTTTGAGTTAGCACAAGCCAATACAATTAACCCTAAGCCTAATAATAGTAGTGTTTTTTTCATAATATAAGTATAACAAATTGTATTCCAATTTTATTTTTTTTGTGTTCTTACCAATAACAAAATTAATAAAAACAATACAAGTAAGCCTGCAGGAACAATAATATCAATTGGAAAAGGGTATTCTTTTTTAATTTGTTTTTTAACCAAAATAGGGTCATGAAATACAATGGTGTCATTTTGTTCTTGAATAATTTTTTCTTTCAAAATTTCATAATCAAAACGCCCTTCTTCAGTTCTTGGAAAATATTTTCTAAAATTGGGAATTTTATAATTTTTTAATAATATTTTAGCTTTAATATTTTTAATATTTTGTAAAATTTCTTTGTCTTTTTTATTGTAATTTCGACCAATGCTATACGCAATATAGGCCTGAGAAAGTGAAAGATATTTTTCCAAAACTACACCAATATCATTAAAAGCTCTAGCTATAATTTGATCATTGTCATGAATATAATAGACCATAATATGTAATACTTCAGTAGCATTGTTCAAAGGTTCGATTATGTCATGTTTAAATTGTTCATCTTTTTTATTAACCCTTACAAGGTTGCTGTCAATCTTAAACTTAAAAATACTTGGGTTGGTTTTATACCAGTTGGGGTTGTGCGCTATAGAATCTTGTCCTTCAAAAATCTGCTTTAAAAAATAAATTTTTGAATATTGAATAATTCTCGGATAATTTTTTTTGATTTTAGAAATACCTTTATGGTAATCTTTAGCTAAATAAATAGATGCTAAGTCGTGTAAATTATCTTCCAAGTTTTTATTTGGATCAATATTAATGTTTGAAAAATAATGTTCAGCTAAATGTGTGTTTCCTGCTAATAAGTTTGTTTTCGCAAACAATAAGCTATCTTTTCGTTTCCACAGCCCCTTAGGTTTTGCACTTAAAGAGTCTAATCTTTTTTTAATGACTGACGGTTTTTCACCACGGTAAAATGTTTCAAATTTAAAATATGGAGTGTATTCTTTTTTGTATTTTGATTCAATTTTGTATTTGGCTGAGTCTGCTGCATGTCCAGCCAAAGCGGATTGATTTAACCCTACAAAAAACAATAAAATAATATAGATATTAATGCGATACACTAAAAGCATATTGAATTATATTAGCACCCATTTTTAAGGATTCTTGTCGTTTATCTTCTGGGTCATTATGTACTTCTTGGTCTTCCCATCCGTCACCCAAATCAGTTTCATAAGTATATAAACACACTAATCGACCTTTTTCAACAATTCCAAAAGCTTGTGCACGTTTGCCATCATGTTCATGAATTTTAGGAATACCATTAGGAAACTTATATTTTTGGTTGAAAATGGGATGATTTGAGGGCAATTCAACAAATTGATTACCTGGAAATACTTTTTGAATTTCTGTTCTGATAAATTTATCCATGCCGTAATTGTCGTCAATGTGTAAAAATCCACCACCCAAACAATAATTGCGCAAATTTTGCGCTTCATCATTCGAAAAAACAACGTTTCCGTGTCCTGTCATGTGAATGAATGGATAGTTAAATATATCGGCTGAACCGACCTCAACGGTTGCAATGTCTGGATTAATATTTGAGCCAATATTTTTATTGCAAAACTCAACTAAATTAGGTAAAGCTGTTGGGTTTGCATACCAATCTCCACCACCATTATATTTGAGCAATCCTATTTGATAAGATGGCTCTTTTGGCGCCTGAATACTTGCAAATAAAATACTTGCAAACACTAAAATTACACCTACAATATGAGTTTTATAGTATGACATGCTATTATACCTGCGGTTTCTGTTCTTAATCTTGTTTTACCCAATCCAACAGGAATGAGTTTGTTTTCTTTTGCTAAGGTAATCTCTTCATTTGTAAAATCACCCTCAGGGCCAATTAAAATACAAATATTTTTTGAATATTGAAGTAAATCTTTTAATTCATTTTTATCTAAATCATCTTCACAATGGGCAATATAGTAATTTGTGTCAGCTGTTGTTTGCGATAAAAAATCGGAAAATTTTGTTAAATTATTCAATGTTGGTAAATATAAATTTCCAGATTGTTTAGTGGCTGACATGACAATTTTTTCAAATCGGTCTTGTTTTATGTTTTTTCGTTCAGAATTTGAGCACAGTAAGGGTGTGATTTCTGAAATTCCTAATTCGGTTACTTTTTCTAAAAAATATTCAAACCTATCGTTACTTTTTGTGGGCGCTATGGCAATGTGAATGTGGGGTAAAACTGCTTCTTCAAAATGAGATTCAATGACCTTAAAAAGAAGTGTTTTTTTTGTGATTTTTATAATTTCAGCAGTACAAGTGGTACCTTTTCCATTTATAATTGTGATTAAATCATCTTGTTTTAGACGTAAAACCCGACTAGCATGGTGCGATTCTTCTTCAGACAACTCACCACAGTCAATATTTTTGCAAAAAAAAGTATGTTTAGTCGTTTTCATTCTTGGAATGTTTACTTTTGTCAAAAGTAAGGCAAATATTTGTTAAATGACAAAACCAAAAATAGTTTTTTTGTATTCTGAAATTGCAGGTTATTTTTTAGCTTGTGTTGAGGCATTGTCTAAACAGGCAGATGTGCTGGTTGTGCGCTGGGAGGTGAATAAAGAAGCGCCTTTTAAATTTACAATTCCTAAAGGTGTTGAGGTAGTCGTAAAATCTGAATTTTCTTTTGAGGAATTAAAGTGCAAAGTACAAAGTTTTAAGCCAGATGCTGTGGTGTGTTCAGGCTGGATGGACAAAGATTATTTAAAAATTGTAAAATCATTAAAAAAACAAATACCAACCGTTTTAACATTAGACAACCATTGGACTGGTGATATAAAACAAAAAACAGCAAGTTTATTGTCTCCTTTTTTGTTTAAAAATAAATTTACCCACGCATGGGTGCCAGGAAGTCCCCAAAAATTATTTGCTCAAAAACTAGGGTTTAAAAACAATATTTTAACTGGTTTTTATTGTGCTGACACCGATTTGTATGATTCTTTTTATAAACAACAGAAAAATGAATTTAAAAAGCAATTTTTGTATGTGGGGAGATATGTTAAATACAAAGGTATTTTTGAAATGTGGCAAGCCTTTATTGAATTGCAACATGAAAATTCAAATGAATGGGAAATGCTTTGTATAGGTACGGGTGATGAATGGGATAATCGTTTAAAACACGATAAAATTAAGCACATTGGGTTTGTACAACCAGCTGAAATGAAAAACTATTTAACTGAAAAATCTGTTTATATATTACCGAGTAAATTTGAACCCTGGGGTGTAACCGTACAAGAATTTGCAGTGACGTCTTGTCCATTAATTTTGAGTCAAAATGTTGGGGCACACGAACAATTTTTAGAAAATGAAAAAAATGGATTTTTATTGAATGAAGTTACTGTTGGTGCTTTAAAGAAGGCCATGAAAAAAATGATGAATCAATCTCAGTTAGAGTTGATGAAAATGAGTGAAATATCACATGAATTAGGTTTGGCCTATCAACCTAAACTATGGGTAAATAAAATTTTAAGCTTAGTGAAAAATGGATAAAAAAGAAAAAAATTTAACAACGTCAGCAAATGACGACATGACAAGGTTAGCTTTAAAATTATGTATGACCAAAGATATTGGTGTGCATGGTAATTTATTTGGTGGACACATGTTGGCTTGGCTAGATGAGGCTGCAGCAACTTGGGCATGTAGTATTTGCCGAAATCCCAATATGGTAACGGTTAAAATTGACGAAATGATTTTTGAACGCCCCGTAAAAATTGGAAATCAAGTTAATATTTATGGTAGGGTAGAACGTGTCGGTAAAACATCTTTAACTTTATATGTTGAGGCGCGTACCAAAAACTTTTACACAGGTGATGAAAAATTAGTATGTTCAACACTTTTTATTTTTGTACGTATTGATGATGCTGGAACACCCATTCCAATAGATGAAGCTGTGAGATTAAAATATAAAAAATAATTTTGAAAAAAATATTAGTCATACAAACCGCTTTTATTGGAGATGTTATTTTGGGAACAGCTGTTGTTGAAAAACTGCATCAGTTTTATCCTCAAACGCAAATAGATTTTTTAGTTCGGCAAGGTAATGAAACCTTACTTGTCAATCATCCTATTATTCAGACTGTTTTAGTGTGGCAAAAAAAAGAGAATAAATATAAAAATCTAGCCAAAATAGCCAAACAAATTAGGCAAGCTAAATATGATTTGGTTGTTAACTTGCAAAGGCATGCAGGGTCCGGTTTTTTGACGTGGCGTAGTGGTGCAAAACATAAAATAGGATTTGAATCCAATCCCCTATCATTTTTTTACACCAAAAAATTCCCACATCAAATTGGTAATGGTATGCATGAAGTAGAACGAAACCAACAACTCATTTCTGATTTAACAGATGAGGTGTGTGCCCAGCCAAAATTATACCCTTCTTCTAAAAATTATTTGAAAATAGATAGTTTAAAATTGGATAAAAATTACATTGTAATTGCACCGGCATCAGTTTGGATTACAAAACAATTACCAAAACAAAAAGTAGTTGAACTTATTAAAAAACAAGATAAAAATCAACAAATTTGTTTAATTGGCGCACCATCTGACTTTGATTATTGCCAGTCAATAATAGATGAAGTAAATCAAAATAATTGTGTTAATTTAAGTGATAAGTTAAATTTATTAGATTCTGCAGCGTTGATTCAAAAAGCACAAATGAATTTTGTAAATGATTCGGCTCCATTGCATATTGCAAGCGCAATGAATGCTAATGTCACCGCATTTTTTTGTTCAACTATACCAAAGTTTGGTTTTGGACCACTGAGTGAAAAAGCAATTATTAAAGAAGTCAGCAAACAATTAGATTGCCGTCCGTGTGGTATTCATGGTTACAAAACTTGTCCAAAAGGTCATTTTAAATGTGGGTTAGAAATTGAACTTTAAACATTACTTTTGTCAACAATGCAAACAACATCATTTACACATATTGCCCAATTGGCAGAAATTTTAGTTCAAAACAACATTACAAAAATAGTATTGTCTCCTGGGTCTAGAAATGCCCCTTTGATAATCGCTTTTGACAGTCATCCTCAAATACAGACGTTTGTGATTCATGATGAGCGTAGTGCTGCATTTTTTGCTTTAGGATTAGCAGATGAATTACAAAAAGGAGTAGCCATTGTTTGCACATCTGGCAGTGCACCATTAAATTATGCGCCGGCAATAGCAGAGGCATATTACCGTCAAATTCCTTTACTTGTTTTAACCGCAGACAGACCTGAAGAGTTAATTGATCAAGGTGATGGTCAATGCATTCGCCAATTTGATGTGTATCACAACTATATCAAAAATTCATTTCAAATTACAGATGAAGATGCTGAAAATTCAATTTTAAATGGGATTGAATCTTTATTAACAACCCCAAAAGGCCCCATTCATTTTAATATACCTTTAGCTGAACCACTTTATGGTGTGGCTGATTTTGAATCGGATATTAATTATAAAATAGAATTGGGTAATCTCAATTCATTGAACGAAAATGACAGGTTATTTATTCAAAATATTTGGTCATCTACAGCTAAAAAACTCATTATTATTGGTCAATTGATGCCAAGTCAAAGGTTGCAAATTTTATTTGATGTTTTAGCCAATGATTCCTCTGTAGCTGTACTTGTTGAAAACACATCTAATATTCAAAAATTCACTAAGTTTTGCCATTCAATTGACCGAACTTTAGCGGTTATAATTGAAAATGAAATTGATGATTTTAGACCAGAATTATTAGTTTCAATTGGTGGGGCTGTTATTTCTAAAAAAGTTAAACATTTTTTTAGAAAACATAAACCGAAACATAATTGGCGAGTTGGTGAATTTTTGATTGATGAAGATACCTATCAATCTAAAACCAAAACGTTTGATGTTACACCTGAATTATTTTTTGAATTCATTAATACAATTAACTATGTTCCAGAATCAAATTTTGGAAACAAATGGAAAATGAAAGACTTTTTGGCAGTTGATGCACATAATCAGTTTATTGAAAAAGCACCATATTCAGATTTAAAAGTATTTGATTTTATTATTGACACCTTACCTGAAGGTATTAATTTTCAGATGGCAAATAGTTCAGTAGTTCGGTATTGTCAATTATTTAACCCCATTCAGTCGGTTAATTATTTTGCAAACAGAGGTGTGAGTGGTATTGATGGTAGTTCAAGTACGGCTTTAGGAATGGCTGTCGCAAACCCTCAAAAGTTAGTCGTTTTAGTAACAGGTGATGTGTCGTTTTTTTACGATTCAAATGCACTTTGGAACGCCTATTTACCCTCTAACTTTAGAATTATTTTGATCAATAACAATGGGGGTGGGATTTTTAATATTATTGACGGTCCAAGTCAATCAGAACAAAACAATATTTTTGTGGCACCACATCACGCAAAGGCAAAACACTTATGTGAAGCGCATGTCATTAATTATTTATCAGCACATAATTTATCTGAATTGGAAGGCGTGATGGGCGATTTTTACAGTGAATTTGATAATAAACGACCAGTTGTTTTAGAAGTTGATACCTCATTACAGACAAACCATTTAGCTTTAACGAAATATTTCACCTTTTTATCTAAATCGTGTAAATAATACAAAAAAAAGCCAACCTTAAATCTATTTTTACGTTACATATAGTAGCATGAAAAAATTATTACTCAGTATTGCCTTTTTAATGTTAATTTTTGTGACACACTCACAAATGGTTACGTCTGGCTCAGCCTTTGCTCAATCTTGTGATTGTTATACCATTACACCTGATGCAAATGTACAAGCCGGTGGTGTTTGGAGTCCAAATACAATTGACTTAAATAATCCTTTTGATTTTAGTTTTCAAGTTTATTTAGGGGCAGATGATGTTTGGGGAGCAGATGGTATTGTATTTGTTTTGCAACAAGGACAAACTAATCCAAATAACGTGGCTCAAAACTTAGGGTATTCAACTATTGCACCTTCAGTTGGAGTTGAAATTGATACTTGGCAAAATTCAGGTGCACCATTTAATGACCCAGCAGCCGATCACATTACAATTATGAGTAATGGTGATTTTTCCTCTGTTTTAACACCGAGTGTTGATATTCCAAATGTTGAAGATGGTGCTTTTCATACATTTCAAGTGGTTTGGGATCCCGTTTTACAAGTATTAGCAATTACTTTAGATGGTAATTTTATTTCGGCTTTTAATGGTGATATTATTAACACGATATTTGGTGGGAATCCCAATGTTTATTTTGGATTTACAGGTGCAACAGGTGGTGTAAATAATTTACAACAACTGTGTATGTACCGTACAGCAGCTTTTACGCCAACGGCAACAACAGCATGTATTGGTCAGTCTATTACTTTTAATGAAACATCTACATCAGACTTAAATCAAATTACAAATTACAGTTGGGATTTTGGTGATGGTATAGGGACTTCAACGTTACAAAATCCATCTTACAGTTATACCGCTTCAGGAACATATACTGCTTCATTAACAATTACCGATATTACAGGATGCACAAACACTTCAACAGTTTCAATTACAGTTTCTCCGGCATTAAGTATTACAGTTACGCCTACAAATGTGAGTTGTAACGGCGCAAATGATGGTTCATTATTAGCAACGCCAACTACAGGAGTTGCGCCTTATTTGTATGCATGGGATATTCCGTCTGCAAGTCAAAATCCAACAGGGCTTTCTCCTAATACGTATAATTTAACCGTAACCGATAATCAAGGTTGTACAGGAACAGCTACAGAAACAATTACTGAACCTGCTTTATTAACAGTTGACAATGTTGTAGGAACTGATGCTTCTTGTGGACTAAATAATGGTACTTTAACTGTAACCGAACTTGGTGGAACATCAGCTTATCAATATGGAATTAATGGTGGTGCTTTGCAAGGTTCAAATGTTTTTAATGGATTAGCTTCTGGAAATTATACCGTTCAAATTCAAGATGCAAATGGATGTACGGCTAGTGGAAATGGAATTGTTGGGCAAGCATCTTTAATGGCTATTGACAATATTGTAGTAACAGATGTGACGTGTGGAGGTGTGCCGGATGGGACAATAACCGTAAATGTGATTAATGGGAACCCTGCTTATACTTATAGTTTAAATGGTGGTGCTGGTCAGGCTTCAAATGTTTTTTCAGGTTTAAGTCCTGCTACTTATACAATTGATGTAACAGATGCGAATAATTGTGTGGTTTCTGATAATAATGTAGTGGTAAATAGTGCTACAGCCATGACAATTGACAATATTATACCCACAGATGCAACATGTAATGGCTTGGCTGATGGTGGCATTGAGGTTTTGGTAACAGGAGGAGCGCCTGTTGTTCAATACAGTATTGATGCTGGTGCTAATTTTCAAACGGCTTCAACTTTTAACAGTTTAGGCGCAAATGCGTATAGTATTCAAGTGCAAGATGGCAACGGATGTATTTTAAATGGAAATACGACTATTAATGAACCAACACCTTTAAGTATTGACAATATTTCGGTTGATTCGGACGTGTTGTGTAATGGCGGAAATGATGGGCAAATAACAATTATTGCTTCTGGTGGAAATGGAAATTATACCTATAGTTTAGATGGCGGAACAAATAGTCAGGTGAGTAATGTGTTTTCAAATATAACAGCCGGAAATTATACTGTAACTTTATTAGAAGGTGCCAATTGTACAACATCAATTAATGGTGATTTTCTAATTTCTGAACCAGCTCCTTTGTCGATAGATAATATTTTAGTGACAGATGTAACTTGTAACGGTTTAACAGATGGTGCAATTACTGTGACTGCAAGTGGAGGTACACTAAATTTAGTATATAGTATTGATGGCGGTGCTACTCAAAACACAACATCTTTTACTAATTTAGGTATCGGAACATATACACTCGAATTAACAGATGCGAATAACTGCCCAATGGTAACACAAGATTT
>Ga0316208_1001615_pt1 | contig 20558 bp, 27 predicted proteins | sample 3monopyrite_MG_FD_204944 | JGI IMG/M metagenome (GOLD analysis project Ga0316208, IMG submission 204944) | Microbial mat bacterial communities from mineral coupon in-situ incubated in ocean water Damariscotta River, Maine, United States -... | ecosystem: Environmental > Aquatic > Marine >...
CGAGCCTGACCTTTTGTTTTTTCTTATAAAGAAAAGTCAATACCAGTATTCGGGACGTAGCGCAGCCTGGTAGCGCACCTGCATGGGGTGCAGGGGGTCGGAGGTTCGATTCCTCTCGTCCCGACCATATTACTGCTTGAGTTATTGTTATTTTTTATCTTAATAACAATAACTTAGCTAAAGACAAGGATTGTCAAGATTCTAGTTTTAGTGAAAAGGGACTATTTTGGGACTGTTCTTGGGGCTGAAATAGCTTATTAGGCTTAATCTCAGCCTGTTTCAGCGGTTTTCCCGCAAGCTTTAACAATGTGTCGGAGTTATAGGTTTAGTCTGCTTTCAGCAATGGAGACCATGCTTGTGGCGTCTTCATCTATCCATTTACCGTATCTGCGCCGAATCATTTCTTCGCTGGTGCCAACTTGTTTTGATATCCATTGCAGTGGCATGTTCGCTGTGAGCATTTGGCTTATGAATGTGTGACGGCATTGGTTCATGCCTCGATATCTTACTTCTGCTCTTTCTAGGTGGGGTTTAAAAAACTTCTTTCGAACAAAGTCTCCGGTACTGTGGTGCTGGCCAGTATAAGTGTTTAAAAATACAAACCTTAATTCTTCTTCTTTAATAGTTCTGTTATCTCTAGCAACAACATTTACTTTTATAGCCGGCAAATCACCTGTTACCCGCCATTGCTCCTGAAGAACATCGCGCGCAGGCTGTAAAAGCTGAATAATACGTTTAGAACGTTTTGTTTTAGTTGCTTTAAATATAGTTCCAACACGCGCGCGCTTGAAATAAATCAACCCTTTGTCCAGGTCAATAACATCTTCCCAGGCTAAAGCTATTGATTCTGACACTCTAGGGCCAGTCCAAATATTAAACTTAATCATTTGTAGCTCTTGAGTTTTACTGCCCGGGCAAGTTTCAACAATTTTTTGAATTTCGTCACGCGTAAAAGGATCGGGTTCTTCATCATCAGGAAGCTTTACAACCAACCCTTCAGTTGGATCATTTGTTAGCGGATGCCTTTTTCTGTGTAACGCATAAACCATACGAAGAAAAGAAATAATGTCTTTTATTGTTTTAGACTTAAGGTGATCTAATTCCTTTCCGCGCCACTCTTCCAGCTCAATATAATCTATGGAATCAATTTGCCTGTTCTTAAATTTCGGCTTAATGTAGCGCGTTGCTATTCCCGTGTAGAATTTATGAGATGAGTCTGCAACCTGGTTCTTTTTAATTTCGAGCAATAAATCAACGTAGTGGCCAACCGTATTATCCTGTAAACGTTTCGATTTCGGAAAATAGCTAGCGTAATTGAATGTGTTATTTCGGATTTCGTGGTTAATTTGAGCAGCCATTCTTTCTGCATAGGCTATATTTTCATTAGTTGGCTCTAATGTAAGCATTTCCCTACATTTTTGGCCTTGATAATTAAAATAAACACGCATTCGCTTACCGCGAACCTCGACACCGTTAGGCATATCTTATAACCTTTGTAAAATAGTGTTACAGAATATAACAATAAAAGGACAGGGACATGAAGTTATTTTTTTTAGTACTTAATTGGATTGCTGGGATTTTTTTTGCGTTGTTTGGGTTAAGCGTAACGTTCAGTAGTTTTGTAAGCGCTCTTTTCCTTTTTTCCATATCCCTTGTTTTTCTTCCTCCGGCACGAAAACTGATACACAGCAAAACTGGCAGGGCATTAAAGCCAGTAGAAAAAAGTGTTCTTGTCTTTATGCTTTTCATTGGTTTTGGAGTTTTTATTTCTGCAGAGATCGAAAAAGATGAAAAAGAAAAGCTTGAACAGATTGCTATAGAGCAAGCTGAAGAAGCAGCCAGGATTAAAGCTTTAAATATTAAATACTTCACCAATAATAAGAATGAAATTATTGCCAAAATAAACAAGTTGGTAGAAACAGAGAAATATAGCTCTGCTGTTGATTTAATTAACAAATATGTCTCCACAAATGACCCAGATTTAAACAAGTTAAAAACGGTGCCTCGAACCGAGCAGTTAATAAAAGAACTGAAAGGAGTTAAGAAGGCAAACGTAAATCTTAATCAAGCACTTTACGAAGAACTGGTATCTCTAAATCCAACCAATAAAACATATAAAAAGAAACTGGCTTATTACAATAAAAAAATAGCAGCAAAAGCAAAAGCAACTCGCCTGGCGGCAGAGAGAAAGAAAAAAATCGATGCTCAATTTAGCGGGTGGGATGGATCGCATATTAATCTTACCAAGTTAATTAAAGAGAGCATGAATGACCCTGACAGTTATGACCATGTTGAAACCGTGTATTGGGATCAGAAAAATCACTTAATTGTTTCCACAACATTCAGAGGAAAGAATGCTTTTGGTGCCGTAGTTAAAGATTACATCAAGGCTAAAGTTTCACTTGATGGTGTTATTTTAAAAACATTTGAATAGGATATATAAATTATATGTTGGCTTTTATATTTGGCTTTATTAAAAAGCATATTGCGTGGCTACTTGTCTTAATCGGTTCGGTCGGGTTAGTTTGGGGGCTGTCAAATGATGCACATACTTATTCAAAACATGCCATTTCATTTGGTCAAGCAATAGTTGCCGGTGGCGTCGGGGCTGTATTATTGAATACCTGGCAGTATTTAGGTCTCTTTAAAACCGAGTTAGAAAAAATTATTTATAGCGACGAATTTATGTCGACCAAAAATGATTTGCCCAGTATTTTAGGGAAGGTAACTAAAGCAATTTGCACTAAAAATTTTCCAAAATTATCGGACTCACTTCATGACACCATCGTTAATAAATACATACCAATAGATAAAAACTTTCATTATGAGGACTATCATTATTCGGCCTCAGTGGATTGGGCGGTGCCAGAAAAGTTTATTATCAGCTCAACCGAGCAAACTAAAGTTAAAATAATTCCAATTTCACCTGATGTAACCGTTAGTCAAAACTACTCTCAGCGGTTAGAAAAAACCGAAAATGAAGATCGCGTAAAAACAAAACTTCTTAAATTAACAGTTAACGGGAAAAACATAACAGATGATCTGGATTCCTTTTTAAAACGGGATGAAGTAGAGATTGAAGGCATCACATACATAAGGTTTTCATACGAACTCAAACTTACAGGTGAAGATTCTTATGACATCGAAAGAGTCTTTGATAAAGAATTTTTTATCATAGAAGAGCCTGTTTCTAAGTATACCATCACAACACTGCTACTTGGTTCAAAAGTTAATGTGAGTATTATTCCCGATGATTTAAGGATTAAGTTTATGTCGATAGGCACTACTGTAGACTTTAAAAATGACGGAATGGATCCAAAATTTTTACCCGATAAAAATAAAATCATTACTAAAGCTTTCGATGGAATAATGTTTCCCAGCCAGGGGTTTCTTTTGCACTACGCTTATAATCCAGTGGCAGTTGCCGACGAGGCTTAGCACCCTTAAATTAAAAAAGGAGCCTTTCGGCTCCTTTATTGTTAATGCTTATCTTTTTGGTTTTTTATCCCTTTCAGGTTCTCTCGAATTTTATCTGGGTCACCACCCATAATTTCTAGTGCTTCGGATAACTCTTCAGCAACCAAATCAAGCAGGCAATATAATCCCCAACCGTTGACTAAATCCATTGAATCCCTGTCACCAATTAATTCTTTAACGGCGTTCAGAGCAGCTTTGCTACGGTAAACCAGTGCATGTGGTTCTGTTTCAGTGCTCATACTTCACCTCCTTACCGGTTGTGGCGCCAAGTTGAATTAAACGTTCACCAAAAGACATGAGCATTAACAACTCATTTTCTAAAATCTGGTCAACGTCCGCACGGTCAATCAACTGTTCGTCATGAGAATCAACGGCAGACATAATGCGCTGCTGGGATTCTTTCAGTCGACTTTTTAAAGCCTCTTGTACTTGTTGTTGGCCCACGTTACACCCCCATTTCAAGTTGCTTGGCATCTTTACCCAATAACGCAATATCCGGCATTGGTTGCCCCAGTTCCAGGCAAACACGGCCAAGGCGTTCAGATAACATTTTCCGAGCAAATGAATCACGGGTTTTAGTTAGGTCAGAGAGCAGGTTGCGCTGGAGCTTCATTAACTCCATTTCCTGTTTAAAGTTGATTTTCTTCGGCCCAGCAAAATGCCACACAAATTCTGCCACGGCCACCTTCATGGCCTGGGCTTTTTGCTGGCCGGATTCCATCACAATCAACAAAAAACCGATAGGGTGATAGACCCGGGTGTCGTAATTTTTGCTGTCAGTCGACGTCAGATTGACGCCAACTGAGTAGTCATTTATGTGTGGATTTCGCTCAATTATCTTATTAATTGATGGCCGGGGGTCCGCATATTCCAACCATTCACCAATCGCTTGCTTGGTGGCATGAGGGATGTTTTCGATGAAAACGGTTTGAGAGAGGGCGATTTCACCCCAGTTAAAGGCTTGTATTTGAGACATCATAGTTCTCCTGTGCATATTAAGAAGAACCGTCACCACCAGTAGTAATTGGAAAAAGGGTGACGGACCGTACAGGGTTACTACCACCGGTGCACAGGCTCCGGCCCACCCGAAGGTGGCCCCGCACGACCCGCCATAAACTTGCGTTTAGAACGGGCACAAAAAAAGCGCTATAAAGCGCCATGTGCGCTGTGCATATTCAGGGGTAGTAATCCTGGTTGCGGATTTTGCCGCAACACCCCTAAATTAGCGCAAGACGCACAGGCTGTCAATACGTTGTTAATCCCGTGTTAGCGCGGGCACAACCGGCCATACTGGTCACGGCAAAACAACGTAGACTGATTTTCTAAAGCTTGAACTTTTTTAGCCGCTAATAGTCATATAGAGGCCAATATTGGATATATTTAACATTTAATAACCTTTATAAATCAAGGTTTAGTAAGCAAAAGCGCGGTTTTACGCTAAACTTAAGGAAACAATGGATCGAGTGACGTTTGCATTGTTTGCGTTAATTAAAACCAATGTGGTACTATCATTTTCGTTGTCGACACTTGTATTAATTACTGACAATGAAAACGGAAATATATCCGTTAATTAATTCACCAACCGGGAGTTTGTCATGAGAGGCGAAGAAACAATTTAATTTTTCTAACCAACCATCACTAACAAAGAGAGCCGAAAGGCTCTTTTTGCATTTCAGAAGCATCACTTTTTACACCATCCCGCTCGTTTACTTTTTCCATCATAAAGCCTGGCATGGCCAGCTTTAATTAATGCTGAGCCCAGGTTCTTGCCGTTAACCATCACGTCTGCCGCAAGCCTAAAATATTTACCACGCTTGATATTATGTAATTCAATGGTCCCAGATTTAAGAAAGTTAACTGTAAATAATCTCGCCTGTTTAGCCAGGGCTTTTTCTTTTAAGCATTTACCACGAATCTCTGGTGCATCGATGCTGTTTACACGTATAGGCATATTCAAACCAACCACTGCTGGCCACCCATCAATATTTACGCGAAAAGTATCCGCGTCATAAACTGAAACAACCTCCGAGATCAGGGCCGCGCCGAAGTTTGTTTTTGCGTTTGCTGAAAAAGAGAACACCAGCAACGTGATTATTATAATAATTTTCATTCTTGTTTTAACTCCTGTCTTGCCTGGTCTCTTGCCTTAACCAGCAAGTTAAATTGATTAGCATCACCACCATTGTCTGGATGATGTTCTTTTGCTAACAGCTTAAATTTACGCTCAGCTTCTTCCAGCGTGTAAGTGTTACCAACCTGTAAAAGATCTTGCCATCGAGAGCCGCCAGCATCAGCAGGGGAGGGTAGCGCTTCAAAACCCGTAAAGGCACGTTCTAACATGTCAGAAGCGCCCCAGCGTTCTATGCCACGCAACGCTTCAATGGTTTTTCCTATCGCATGAATGTTATCACCAACAATGGTGTATTTGTCGCAAGCAAAAACCATTTCTCGTTTTTTATATTTAAAATATATCGCTACACCTTTATCCTCTGGTGGACGCTGGCTGGCATAAGGCAAACCATCATTTCTTAAACGGATATTTGTTGAAATAATAATATCCTTTGCGCCCAGACGCTTTAACTCATTTAATAAATTATTTTGAGCGCTATCTTGAGTTACCCTGAATGATGAATGTTTTATTCTTGAGTTCACGGTTCTCGGCCAACCATCTGGCCAGCACAACGGATATCGTTTATCAGTTTCCATACTTCCCCCGGTTAAAATTAAATTTCAGTTTCGTGCTGCTTTGTTTCTTTCGGAATTGTCCCACAATAAGCTATTCTGTGAGCCTGATTTACCGCCTGAAAATCATAAGTGAAATTATCCATATCAACACCTTCGTCGAGTATTTTTACAATGGCAGACAGGCGTTCTTCCATATCATCTATATGGTCGCGGGTTTTTAGTATTAACGCGTCAAAACATTCAGCATTTTTATCAAAGCCTTGTTTTAATTCATCACTTAGACTCATAATTCTCGCTCCATTTTAAATCGTTTAGTTTCTACTTTTGCTAAAACAAGCATGCTCGGCTTTAATTCTGCAGAAAGTTCTTTGTAATTATGCTGGTTTAAATAAAGCAGTTCGCCTCTGGTGATGGCTTCGAGGTTTTCGATTGCGTTATTAAGTGGGTTTCCGTCAAGGAAAAATAGAAGTTTTCCTTTAGGTACTTTTCCATTAACTTTTTCCCAGTTTATAACGTGCTTTGCTTTCCACCTTGTTTTTGCTGGTGTGTATGGATCAGGCTCATCAATCTTAACCAGGATATATCCATTTTTGCTGCAGACTCGTTCTGAACCAACGGGGCGAAGCCTTGCTGGTAAATTACCTTTTTTAAAGGATGTGATATTAGAACCCATATAACCTTTTTTGCCTTTATTCCATGAGTCATGGCCTTTTTTAAATTGACCAGTTCGCCCTGATTTAACACCATGGTTTGTGGTATAGGATTTTAATTGTTCCTGCTTAAATGAGGTGTTGAATTTATTATTAAGAGCAACCGTTAGTTCAGCGATAGTTAAGGAGCGATATTTGTCCTTAACAAACAGCAGCTGTTCATTATTTAACAACAAAGACGTTCCTTTATAGAAACCGGTTTTGCGCCCACAAGAAAATTTATTGTTTGTTAAAGCAGACTTAATCGCTTTTTCAGTCTTATTTGATTCAAACTCTTTGTTAAAAGCAATCGTGAGTTGAGGGACCTGCAAGAATAAGTATGCTACACGCAAAAACTTAAGCTGCTCGCCTGTATACCGTTTACTCATGCTCATCATTTCCAATCATCGCGGGAATTGCAGATATAAGATCTTTTTCCAGCGCCTTTTGAGCCTCAAGGTTTAGTCGCGCATTATCAATAACATTATGGGCAACGTTTGCCATCGCTTTTGATCTGGCTATCTCTGCCTTTAAAGCATCGCCTTTTAAATCTTCGCTACCCAATCGCTCAAGTTGAGCGAATAAGTGATTATTTAAATCTATCGATTTATTTTTCATACACCCTCCATAACCTTTTCAATTTTTAATAATTTCGGTTCAGATATCAGTTCATCACCGCGATCTTTTCTATCGATATGATTTAAAATTAACGAAAGGTCAGCAGGTCTTACTTCAATTTTGTCAGCCATTGCGCGTTGCTTTCCGTCATAATTTTTTACGTTTTCACGTATCCATGCGGCAGCCTGTAATACACGTTCATCAAAGTCGGTAGTTTTTTCGTTTTTAACTTCAATTTTTTTATCTGCAGGGAGTTCAACATCTTCTTGCTCTGTTACTATTTTTGTTTTACCTGGTTTCTCAGTTTTCACTCTCTTGCGTCGAACGTGTTTAATTTGGTCTGATGGCTCCGGTGTTTTAATCCGTTTCGGCAATTCAGTCGTAATTAAGGGCAGAGCGGTAATTGCAATTATTTGTGCGCGCATAATTATGATTAATGCCAGCGCCTGCATGATTACGATCGCATAAAGCCGTAACGGTGTTTCGGGTGTTTTTACTGAGAGCAGCTCTCGTAATTTATTACGGGCTTGAGTTAATTCAGCTTGTGCCCGGTCTATGCGTGATGACCAGCCTAAGCGTTTCGCGCTGTTCGTATCGTATTGGGATATTGATTTGTTTAGCTGATTAATTTCTTGCTCGTAACTTACGACCATCGCCTGGTTAACATCGGTTCGAGTTAGCGTTTCCATTATCGGGGCAGAAAGCTGAAAGAGGGGGCCGCCAACCAACAGGGCAGACGCAACTATGGCAAGCCATCGTCGACGTTGCCACCATAGCCAAAGTGCCACCACTTCTAATGCCAGGGAAAAGCCCACGCCAGTACGGCCGGCATACTCAAGCCAGAACGCAATGCTGTGCCATTGCATTAATATTGCTGAGATAGAAACAATTAATATATTTGGCCAGTGTTTCATTGTTTAGTCCTTATTATTTTTTACTGCTGAGTAATGAGTGGACGATTTACCCTCGGAAAGATCAATACCAATAAATATAGGCTCATTTTTATATCGATGTTCTTTACAGCCGTTTCCACCATGTCCAATATCTTCGGGATGAATTTGTTCGTGTAAAAAAATATTGTGTGTGTCGCAGTACCATCCACCGCAAGTTGCCGACAATTGACAACAGTTAAAACAGTTGGCCGGTGTTTCTTTGCTTGATAAAAAATCCATCGTTCCTGAATCTTTTTCATCCTTCATTTCGCCACCTCTACATTTATGGAATTATTGGCTAGTTCCTGAATAACCTTCGCGACTTCTTTTGCGTGTGGGCCAAAAGCAACCAGCGTGTGATTGTTTTTACGCGCCTCAAATATTAATTGATTAATACGTTGGGCTACGCCATGAAATGCCGGTCGACCATCCATAACCGTTGATGCTGTTTCGTATTTTTTAAGAAGCCATTGTCTATAATCAACACCAATATTAGGCATTGAGAACTGACTATCTTGCGAGCTTGTATCGATGTAATGTTTATCGGGCATCGCTACCACCCTGTATGGTTAAACATTAAACGGGTGACAATATCGAGCTCATCTAAATCAAGGCGGCTTGAAACGTCCCCTAATCCACGCATATCAAAAGCGTGAAGAAACTGCTCGCTGGTATCGCTATTGTAAAAACTATAAATAACACCCATAAAAACACCTTCGCCCACGCTGCAAGTATTTAGGCGCTGAAGCATCAGTTCATAACTTGGTGTTAGTTGCCACTTATTGGTGGCTGCATCAACGCTAACAGGGTGATTAAAGCCAGATTTGCATTTAAAATAACTCCAGCCAATTTTGTTAACGGCTTCTTTCCATGCTTCAAGAAACTTCTCTGGCGCTGTTTCGTAATGATTATTAACAACATCCATTCGCTTTCTTAAATTTTCAATTACTTTCTCTCTACTCATGCTCATTATTACCGCCTCCCAAGTTTTTGCTTAATTTCGCTATTTTCACTTTCCCAGCCACTTAGCCAGCTGGCTCTTAACTTGCCACCTTGCTTAACATAAGGGCATTCACTTTTACTTAACCCTGTTTGCCTGGCATAACGGCCTTGTTGCTCAATATCGTGTAGCTGTTGTTTTAAAAATACTTTTTTTTCAAAATGTTCAATGACTGTTTGTTTTACTCTTTCTCGATCGCTCACTGGCACTTTCAGTAATGCCGCTCTGCGTTCTTCAATGGTTGGGAGCGATATAATTTCACTTGCGTAATGTCGGGTTGATTTAGTCATCGTTAAATTAAAAAGCGACTCTTTCGGCAGCCTGATAAATCAAACCTTTGCAGTGTGAATACGTATCTTTTATTGTTGGTCTTTTCCCATGCTTCCATAAAAAATGATTATGAAATGCCGTGGTCAACACATGCGGATATTCCGGCTCGTGATTGGTACAACAAGCAGAACAATGTGGTGGTTCTATGTATTGAAGTTCATTACTCATTGATTTGCCCCTCTGATGTTGAAAACTTCCAGCACTTCACCGATTTGTCGTCACCATTTTTATCTGTCCAAATATTTGAACTTGTTGTTTTCTGGCCCAGGTACTTATTCAGCTTGCTGGTTTTTAAGTGACGCTTTAGTTCACTGATGTGGGGGATTTGTTGTTTACGATCGTTAGCGACCAGCACAAAATGATTAAGGTTTATCGCTATAGTGTGATCGTTTTTAGAATGGTTAAGCACTGGGCCCTTTGCGCCATCATTAAGAAACGAATACGTTTCCCAAAATTCCTGAACAATCGGGTGATCAGCATTAATGGCTTGTTGTCTTTCTATCGCCATTTCAGCCAGCGTTGTTCGAGTTGATTTAATGTCTTCGTCTGATATGGGTAAAACCAATTGAAGTGAATCAACCAGTGCCATCATTTGCGCGTGGTTCTTTGCTAGGCGCACGGACTTTAAATCATCCATGTTAAGTAAATGTTTTTCGTAAAAGTGCGATTTCTCTTTAAACAACTTGAGTATTTCTTTTTCTTTCGTTACTACTTCCAGCACAAAACCAGAAAGTGACTCCATGGGCATCTTTTCAAGCTTCTCGGCGATCAACTTGGTTTCTGGTGTATGTTCTGCCGTTGTAAACGCTGTGTGTACAATACGCTGTAGCACGGCCTCTGATGCTTTTACCTCTGCATTTTGACTAATCACAATAGAACCCTTAAATGGTGGTTCATACGTGTCGTTGCCGTTGTTCTTAACCCCGCGTGAACTGATGGCCCGACCGTTATAGGCCGTTTTTAATTCATCAAAATCAAAGTTGCCTTTTTTAAGCTTGTCTTCTTCACCGCGATCGGACTCAATTAACACCACCGGCAAGTTAGCTACCTGAACAAAGTTACGGCTTCGAGCCGCAAAAGAGGCTTTGCTCGGGTCAAAACCTTCATAGTCGGCCCGACCAACCAGCTTCCATAAAAACTCAATGAGCGTTGATTTACCCGCGCCGGCCTGACCAATAATTTCAATAAAAGGAAAACTTTTTTGTGTTGCTCTAATTTGCTCAGCAAATAATGACCCCACCCAAAATGCCAGCGCGACAACACCTTTATTACCAAAGCACTGTTGCAGCATCGGCAGCCAGTCGGTCGTGTACTGTTCGCGGTCGGGGTTGATGTATAACTCGGGTGATTTGGCTAATGTCTTAATTGATAATTTATGAATATCAAAAAAGTCTTCATCGTTTAACTCATAACGCTGACCATCTTTAACTGCTATGTCATTAAAAACATAACAACCGTGTTCTTTTGTGTATCCAATGTAATCAATAGTCTGCACGCTCTTAATGGCAAATAATTCTTCTTTTAATATTCTGTCTAACTGTTCAGCTTTGCCCGTAAAAATTGAGCCTGCAGCAATGGATAACAAGCGTTTTTTAAATTCGCTTGAACTGGATAGCTGGTTGCCCATAAACGTGTTTTTAATGGGCTTAGCTTTATGCGGGAATTCAATACGCGCGTAATACCAACTTTCATCGGTTAATAAGTTTTGCTGGAAATATAAAAAACTCACCGTGCAGTTGGCGATTTCAAAAATAGCATTAGATTGTTTTAATGCTTTTTCCCTTATGTCTTTTTTGTCAGGGGTATCAATGCCATCTATCATGCCGTTATAGGCTTTTTCATATTTGTCTAAATTTAATGAAAACCAATAAAGCCGTTTATTAAACTCAAAATGAAATTCTTTACGCTCAGCCCATTCATACATTAACAATGCTTTTTCACTTGCTGATTTTGCAATTAATAGCTGACCAAAATGTTTATATTTATCAATGCTTGCTTCATCTAACTTATGACGATTATGTAGATCGTTCCAGTCGAGTTTACTTTTAGCAGGCACCTGGGCGGCGGTTGCGTTATAACCGTCTGCCTCCATGGTTGAAAAATGTTTTTTGGTGTAACGTTTGCCAGCACTATCATTATCAAGCGCCCAGACCCACGTAATATTTTTATCTTTATGTTCTGCAATATATTTGCTAGGGAAATTAACGCAGCTTAATGTGGCTACCGCCTTTATTCCGTTAAGCCATAGTGCGATCGCATCAAGGCATGCCTCAACAAGCCAGACTTCATCACCTTCATTAATTTGCATACCAGGGGGTGACCATGCCATCCCCTGGTGGCTCCCTTTGAAATTTGCTTTGCGTTTTTTCTTCTCTTTGGTGTCGGGATCGGTGATCGTAACCTCTTCAACAAAACGTTCCATATAAACCGTTTTATCCTGGTTAAGATAAAAGCGAACGGTTGCCGTTCCTGCGTCAGCGTCTGGATGCCAAAACTTTCCTTGATCGTAAAATCCTTTTATTTTACTGATATCAAAACCACGGGCATATTGCATATAGGCATCAGCGGTTGCGTTTTGATTTTTTTCTGACGGTTTAAAGCGTTTGTTAAATGACTCAAATAAATGCGGATAAAGTTCTTTTGTGCTTTGTTCATAGCCACACTTTTCAATGCGACCACATTTTATGGTCCAAGGGTTATCTGCTTTTACAAACAGTTCATTTTTACCGCAGTCGGGGCATTTACCATATTGCAGCCAGCCTTTATTTTCACGCTTAAAACTAAAGTCATTTTTTAAGTGGTTAACAACATCTTCGGCCACGTGTTGATTCATCGGCATGGCGTTACCTCGTTAAAAAAGCCCGAGAAAGGTAGCTCGGGCAACACCATGCGGACGGCGAAAACTCTTTTTCTCTTCATTCTGCCAGCTCCTTTACACGTTCCATGAACTCCATGAATTTGCTCATGTGTGCGTGACCGGCTTGTTCAATTCTATTTGCTTCTTCAATAGTTACTTTGCTGCCATGCGGACCATCAGGATCTAACGCATTGCGAATATGTGTGCAGGTTATTCCCATCGAGGATTGCCAATCACTAAACGTCATGAGCAACTCAACATCGCTGACAATAAGGTCTGGAGAGGGAAGGGCAAAACAGATGTGATGCAACATTTGAGCATGGCCATGCAATATTTCAGCGCTGCCTGCTTCTAGTTCAGCCAGTATTGCGGTATCTAAACCTAGCTTTGCACCAAGGTAATCTGGATCAGCTTCATTGCTTAATACTTTTCCTGTTTTACCAATGTTCGGTGCCATAGCTTTTGGCCCTTTATTTAATCCATCGGTGTACTCGTGGATCACAAAGTAGCCCGCTTTTTGAGCCGGCGTCCAATGCGCTGGGTGATCATTTCTTGTATGTGACATATCCCGCCCCCGTCACGTAGTTTTTATTATGTAAAAGCGTAACCATTACGCTTAAGGTCGTTCTTAAAGTTGTGCTGCGACTTCTGGGTGGTCGATGAGGTATTGATTTACACCTTCTTCCACAAGTTTTAGCGCCTGGGGGCCGGGGTTTCGCTTCTCGTGTTTGGCGATAGCGATGAGTTTTTTATGGGTATCGATTGACGGACGAACCATTACATCATGGGTTTCTCTGTCGTTTTGATTGTTCATGAATTACACTCCAGTAAGTTACACGGTGTTACAGCCTGTTACACAGTGTAATTACGGAAAAACATAATTGCAAGGCATATTTTATGGAAAAGCGTAATAAATTATTCTTAAAAAACATACTTTTTGTGCTTGGTCATAGAAAAAAGCATCCATGGGGGGAATCTTTGGGCTTTAAAAATGCCCGGATAACTTCAATTTTTAATGGCGTTCCTCCAACGGCTGATGCGTTGGATGTTATTGCGCGCTCAGAGAATGTAAATATTAACTGGCTGTTAAACGGTGAAGGGTATCCGTTTTACACGCATAACTGGTATAGCGAAAATAAAATTGTAGAGCTGTTCAGTTCAAAAGGAATACTACAAGCCATTCTTACTGACAGCTTGGGACGGGCAACGCTGATCAGCTTTTTACGTGAAACATTTGAATATGGAGATACAGAAGCAAAATATCGCAAGTACTACGTAGTGCCTGATGTGAGTTTAGAGTTGCTAGCAGAGAGCCGGGCACACATAGGTGATCAACTTCTTATTCCGGTTGACAGTAAAACGCTCGACGAGATTAACTCAGGTGTGCTTGGGCCAGTTCACATATCCAGCGATATTATTTTAAGAGAGGGTTCGCGAATATCGTCTGATGATTTTGATGACGTTTTAAAAAGCGCAGGGCGATTTAACGTTAACGCACATGATGAAACCGCATTATTTAATGCTTTTAAACGCTTGGATTATAGAAAAAGAAATGCTGTTTTAACGATAATTGATGCTTTAAGCAATACTTACGATAACTGATTTTTATATTAAAGTCTGAACTGATAGCGATACATTGGTCGTTAAACCGTTGCTTAACTCATGCGTTACCGGTCCTGCGACAATCCATTTTTTATTTCTTATTTTTTTCTTCCACCCAGAAAGTATAACGGGCTGTTCGGGTATTGCCTCAAGGGCAGGGGCAGCTAACGTGACCTGAAAAGACTCGCCGCCCTGGCCTAGTTTCTTCAGCTCAGCTTCGGCTGCATGAAAAGCTTCTTTTTCAGTTGGGTAGGTTTTCTTTAATGACTTAACCGTGCCGTCATTACCAGCCAACACATAAACCGCCTGAGAATTTGAATTTAACCATCTGGCTTTTACACCATCGTATTTATTGTCTCGGTCAATATTGCGGTAGTTATGAGTGTCGCCATCACCACGCTGTATTGTTAATGTTGGAATGGCTTTACCCGATGCCGTTTTACCCGCACCACGCACCACAAATAAAAGCCGGCCATTTTTTATGGTTGCGATGGCGCCATAATCAACACCAAGTCGCGTCATAAAGTTTGCATCGCTTTCATTTGTTTGGTCAATGTGCGGAATAGCTTTAGTTTTCAAGTTATCACTTATTACAAGAACCAATTCGTATCGATTTGCGATGGAAGCAAGAATATTACCTAATGTTGTTTCGTGCCACGCCTTGCGGCGCTGCGTTTTTAATTCTGAATGAAAGTCTGCAGAACTGCCTTTAATTAGAATTTTATCTGGTGGGCCCGTGTGGGCGATTTCATCAATTGTATATGTACCCTTATCAATTAATGGTTCACCTTTAAATCCCAACCATATTTTTAGTTTTGTTTTTGTTTTTGGCAGAGGGAGCGAATCGTCAGCATCATCAAGCTCAATATCCACCTGGTCGGCAGAAAACCCTGCGTTATCTGTTACGGTGATACGAATTAACCGACTTTTGAATATGTCTGTTTTATTCTTACCATTAATCGTTATTTTATAATCTGGCGTTTTGCCGTTTATATTTTTTAATAAACCCATTACAGCAAACCTAATCCAACACGGGTTAATGCGCCTAGCTGGTCAACGTTTGTATCGTCGGTTCGTTTTAAATTTAAAGTGAAGTCAATTTTTCTTGCTGTACCATCTTTAAAAAATAAACTACGATTTTCTTCTATTGATTCAATGATCCACAAACCATAAATGTAACCATCACCACCAATTAATGGCCAGTTTTTACCTGTGTCCCCCATTGCACGCAACGCGTCGAGCGTAACGGGGCCGCCTGTAACTTCTGGCATTAGCACACCTGTTAAAGTAATAGCATCATTACCCGGGCCCAGAAATTGATAATTAGCACGCCGACCAACACGCTTATTATTTGCCCATCGCCATGAGGTTGAGCGTCGCATTTTTTGAAAAGGTGCGGTTTTTAATTTAAAAACAAAAACGCCAAGCGTTGCTAACATCTTAGTAATCCTTAATCATGTAATTGTGAACGCTGCATAGATTGCTGTTCACGTTGCAGACGTTCCATTTCAGCACGTACTTGTTCGGCTATGGCCTGTTTGTCATCGCCTGGCGAAGTGTGAATATTTATTTCAACCTGCATCGTTGTTGGGCTAGATGATGTTGGTGCAATAACAGGGGAGGCATAAGCAGGGGTGACGGCCATTCCTGCAGTTATTGCCGCAGCCGCAATGGCTTTCTTAGGCGAGGTCACTTTGTTTGCGTTGTTGATGACTGTTGTTTTTTTGCTATCGACGCCAAGTAAATCTTTCACCCAATCAGGCAAGATATCAACAATCCAATTTAGGGCGCTTGATACAGCAGACTTAACGCTATCCCAGTTTTTAATAACAAAATATGCGGCTGTTCCTATGCCGGCCAGCAGGGCGAGAATAGGGTTTGCTAGTACAAGCCTACCGACCCAAATGAGAGCCTTGCCTATGCCTTTAAACCCTCCAATAAAGCCAGAAAAACCACCTCCAAGCTTAAAGATGCCTTTACTGAGCAGAGAAATTGTTCCAATAACAGGAAGCAACTTCACACCCAGAACGGCTAACCCTAAGTTACCCCAGCCACCCGCAAATTCAGCAAGTGGGGATATCATTTGTTTAGCGCTTTGTATTGCGCTCCATACCTGCGTTCCAAAAGCTGCGAGCTTATCGATAACGTTTGATATTTTCTGGCCGATACGTTCTGCCCATTGTTGTAATTCACCCGAAGCCGCCATTGCATTAATTTTATCTAACGCACCAGAAAGGTGGCCTTTAAGTTTTTGAAAGGGGCCGGACTTTGCAATCATTACCTGGAAGCGAGTAACCTGGTCAAGCATGTTGCCCCATAATCCTGACCATGTTTTTGAGCGCCTATCCATTGCGCCGCTGAATTTTTCATCCCATATTTTTCTTAATGCGTTTTCTATTCCTTTACGATCATCTTTCATTGCTGAAAGAGATTTTTGTCGGCCTTTGCTGTCGGTATAGTTATAGGTAAATAAATCTCCGTCCGCTTTAGCTTTTATACCAAATTCTTTTAATCGCTCGTTTTCACCTGTTACTGCATCGGCCATAGCTTCAACGGCTTGTGCAACAGGCTTACCCATTGCTGCGCTGGTATCGCCTAACGTTTTCATTAGGCCTCCTGTTGGATTTAAACCGTATGCACGTAATTTAACAAACGAGTCTGTTACTTCACCTAGTTGAAATGGCGTCTTTGTTGCGAAGTCTGATATCCAGTCCATGGATTTTTTTGCTTTAGCTTGAGAGCCTTCAATAGTTTGTAGTGTGGCTTCAAAGTCTTCGAATTGTGATGCTTTACTAAGAATCGGGGCACCCAACGCAATGCCACCCGCCAGAGCAGCACCGCCACCCCAAAGCGCAGCGGTTTTCATTTTAGCCATACCAGCGCGCATTTTACTGCCAGCTTTAGAGGTTAAATTTAACAATCGTTGCTGCCGTTGTAGCTTACGATTATAGCGGTCTGTTTTATTGCTAATATCTTTCTGTGCCTGGCTAAGACTTTTTGTCGTGATGCCTTGTTTTTTTAGTGCGGCGGTTGACTGCTTTATTCTTCCCCGCAGTCCTTTTTGTTTTTTTGTTATGCGCTCGTAAGCTTTTATGCTTTTGTCCAGGTCTTTACGCAACACTTTGCCCGCTTTGGGGCCGGCGGTTTTCATTTGGTGCTTAAGGCTGATTATTTCTTTCGAGGTTGCTTTTAACTGGCCCTTCGTTTCAAAAAGTTTGCCTTTTAATGTTTTCAGGTGCTCAACTTTTTTCGATGCCTGGTTTAAGCCACGAAGCTCCGTTTTTGTATTACTTAAACCTTTAGCCAGCTTGCCCGTTACCCCCGTTACACGCCGGGCAGGGGCGGTGATACGATCAACCATTTTTAAAAGTAAGGAGAGTTCTAGGTCTTTCTGGCTCATTTGGTCTATAATCCCGTTATGATTATGAAAAAAGCATTGTTGGGCATGTTGTTAGCCGTCGCTTATTTTAGCTTTGGGCTTGGTTGGCAGTTTGTAATTAGCTTCATTGTGATTGCCTGGTTAATGCCAACAGATAAAACTAATCTTCATCCTCCGGAGTAGAACGCACTCGCGCTTGTTCTCTCCATTCCATTAGTTCTTCCAGATCCATTTTATTCATTTCATCAGGTGCCCAATGAAATATGGCGGCGATATCTGCCATTAACGGTTCTACCCGACTTGGGATTTCGCCGTATTGTCGAAAAAATTTACCACCTCCACCGATAGATCGGTAAAGTCAGATGGGTCAAGCGTGACAATATCTGCTTCATTTAAAGTGGGTTCAGTGACGCGCGGTAATAACACTATCATTGTGTCCACATCCATTTGCATTATTTGCGCAATCTTAAGGCCGCGTAATTCGCCGCTGTTTGGCTTGCGAATTTTAACGCTTGTGATTTCTTGTTTTTTGTCGCCACTACCGCGCTCAATAGGTTCAACTAATGTAACGGCGGCAGAATAGATTGTTTTATTTGACATAACTCACCTGTAAGACTGAAAAAAGTAAAAAGATTGTCCATTTAGGGGCTGTTTTAAGCCTCTAAATATAGTTGTTAGTATCTATACTTCAGAAACGTCAGTAATTAACTGATGTGGCCAGAATAGATATCAATAACTATAGTGGACGTTATAATTAACGAAATTAATTACAGCGCTAATGCTTCGCGCTGTTCTTCTAAACGATCAACACCATCAACGATACAAATCATGCCGAGCATATCAATTTCGATAATGTCTTCACCGTTTAACGTGTATTTAAAATACGTTAAACCATAGGATAATTTCATTTCGGTGTTTTCAGCGTTTTTAATGTTACCCATGTCCATTTCTTTGAAGCGGCCACGCATTACAATTTCAATCGCGTCGGTTGCTGATGTTGTGCCATCATTAACAGCAGCACCACGAAAACGCATTGCAACACCATCTGCAGAAGTCACGCCATACGTTTTTAAAACGTTACGACTAAACTCTGCAAGCGTGAATTCACCTTCGAGTTTTTCTTGACCCATATCAATTTCAATAGGGCCAGCCATACCACCTGCTTGAAAATCTTCCATCTTGCGTGCAAGTTTTGGTAGGGTGATTTCAACCGCTCGACCAGCGTATGATTCACCTTCTAAAAACAAATTAAAGTTTTTTAGTTTCTTTGGCAGTGCCATAATGTAATCCTCTTGTTAAGTATTGCGGCTTAATCACTTAAGCTGCGACAAAAATGAATAAACTTATATTTACGCCACTAATTTTGATAAGTAACTGGTTGTGATTTTTTGAAGAAAACCAAGTTGCTCTAGCGGCGGTACTGGCGTGTAGTCATAGCTGATATTAAGCTGGCCATCAGATAACATTTGCTCAGTGTTTAAGTCTGGGTCTAACCAGGCATTTGCGCCAACCACATAACCAAAGGCGACCAGTTCACGGAACTTGGCATTGATGCCTTCGAGAATATCGTTAATTAACGTTTTGCTCATTGGCTTATCAACAGCCCATAAGTGCGCTTCGGCAATGGTGTCGGCAAGAATGTCGCCGGTACGCGTTGCGCTTTCAAATGCAAATAATGGATCAGCACTGCACGTGCGAGAACCCCAGAAACGATAACCTTTTTCATTGATTAAGGTTGTCACTTCTTTTGAGTTTAAATAGTTCGCGATGGTGTTTGGGTTTTGTAAATCCCACGGCACATCTTTCGATAGACCGGTAACACCTTTAACGGGAACGTTAGAAAGTGTTTTATGCCAACCAACTGTGTTGTCAATTAATGCGCGGGTACCCAATGCGCGTGCGGTTGCATATAACGTGGTGTCAGATGCCAGGTCAACGTCATAGCCTGTGAAGTCTGGCCATATTACCATTACACGTTTAGAGCCAAAGTTATTACGGTATGTAACAGCCGCGTCCGATGTTTCTGCACCATCGGCACGAACATAAGAAAATGCTCGAAGTTGATCTGAAATGCTAACCAGCTCTGCAGCAACGGCTTGGCTATCAAAGCCTGGCGCACCTAATATGCGAGGCTTAATACCCAGTGCTGTTTTTGCAGTGAGTAAAGCTTGCAAGCCGGTATGTTTACCTGTGCCGGCATCAACAGTACCAATAACATCTGCATCTGTGATTAATGATGCGTCAGGAGTGTCATAGTTGATATTTACTGCTGCTCCAGCTGCAATGGCGCCTGCGGCTACCCGAGTGAATACGCCTGTGTCCATATCATAAGTGTAATCATCATCGATGACATACGTTGTTACGTTGTCCTGGCTTTTAACCACAGGGTTATAAATAAACTTATCAGCAACAGTTAATAAATCACTGGTTGCATCAAAGGTATATTCAGCAGCGGCAACAGCTGCTTTATGTGTGGCCGGGTCAAGCACATTAACCACAACACATAGGGCGCCAATCTGGTCAAAGATAGCGTCGGCAACAGGTTGGCTTGTACCAATAAGATTGCCGAATGTCGTTAACCACTTAGCGCGTGAACCTGCGATTAATGTTGGCGTGTTAACTGGGCCTTTAGGTGCCGCAATAACGACACCGATAATAGCTGAGTTAGCAGTACGAATAGGGCGAGCACCTTCGTTAACTTCGGTAACTCGGACTCCGTGTAGATATTGAGGCATGATATTTCTCCTGTTTGTTAATCTTTAAAAAAGTAATCGTTTGTCGGTAATGTGTAAAAGCGCGACACTTAATATTTGTTATATTTTTGCTATGCTAATTTAGCTGGAAAAATTACGTCATCTGCAGTTGTAATGCCATCTGCTTGCGCTGCGTTTTCTGCGTCACGCACTGAAGAAATCCAAGCATCTATATCTCTGGTTTGTTGTAATAAAGCCTGTTCATTTACATCCAAATTTATACCTTGCACAGCACT
>Ga0316208_1001616_pt1 | contig 20556 bp, 21 predicted proteins | sample 3monopyrite_MG_FD_204944 | JGI IMG/M metagenome (GOLD analysis project Ga0316208, IMG submission 204944) | Microbial mat bacterial communities from mineral coupon in-situ incubated in ocean water Damariscotta River, Maine, United States -... | ecosystem: Environmental > Aquatic > Marine >...
AGGGCGCTCCCCCGGCGGCCGACCATCCGTGCCGCTCCCTCACCGACAGGTCGGCCGCCGGAACCCCGGGGAATTGACGCGCTACGACCTGGCGTCTTCAGCTACCGCGGAGCGGTTTCGTTCAACGAGTTGGACAGGCCCCTTCGGTACACAATCATGCACGCGGTCTGCCCATCGACCGATGCCGGGCTGGTGTGTCGGACACGCTCGACACGATTGCAGCCATGACCCTCGACGAGCTCGCACTCGCCGTCACGACCGCATGTGACCTCGCCCGCGAACCCCGGCATCAAGAACTCACGTCGCTCCTGTGGAGACACGCCAAGTCCCTACCCCACCTCATCTCGGGTTATCTTGGAGCGGTGGAGAAGCTCCGATGAGTGCCCAATTCCGACCCGTCTGGCTCGTGACCGACCCGATCTCCGGGGCACGGGGAGTGCTCGGCTTCCTGGTCGAAGACGATGGAGAGGTCGCATTCCTTCCAGCTCCATCGACTACATGGGCGACCCCGGAGAATGAAGCGCTCGCGAAGTTGCTCACCGGGTTGCTCCAAAGCGGAACGACCTTCAACGAGCCGGCCATTGGGCTCGGGCCGCAAGTGGTATTTGGAGAGGTCGCCGCGGTGCCCCGTTCGGCGCAGGGCGGCTGCGAATGGGTCGCGTCGACGATCCTCACTCAAGCCGCATAGCCCCCTTCATCCCTGCTCCGCCGTCTTTCTCGACACCCGAGTCAACCGCCGCAGCTCCTTCAGCTCTCGCGGCGTGAGCTCGCGCCACGCCCCCACCGGCAGGTCGAGGCTGACGTTCATGATCCGCACCCGCTTGAGCTTGCGAACCCGATAGCCGAGGGCTTCACACATCCGGCGGATCTGCCGATTCAACCCTTGGGTGAGGATGATTCGAAAGGTCTTTGGACCCCGCTCCTCGACCAGACAGGGCCGGGTGACCGTGTCGAGGATGGGGACACCGCTGCCCATCTGCCGGATGAACTCCGCGTCGAAGCGGCGATCGACCTTGACCAGGTACTCCTTCTCGTGATTGTTCCGCGCCCGCAGGATGCGATTGACGATGTCGCCATCGTTGGTGAGAAAGATCAGGCCCTCGCTCATCTTGTCGAGCCGGCCGATGGGGAAGATCCGCTTCGGATAGCCCATGAAGTCGATGATATTGTCCTTCTCGCGGCGGGTGTCGGTCGTGCAGACGATGCCCACGGGCTTGTTGAGCGCCAGGTAGACGAAGTCCTCCTGCTGAGGAAGGACCGGCTCGCCATCGACCCGAACCTCGTCTCCCGGGACGACCCGCAGACCCATCTCCGCCACGGTGCCGTTCACAACGACCCGCCCCTGAGCCACGAGCTTGTCAGCGGCCCGTCGCGAGCAGTAGCCGCACTCGCTGAGGTACTTGTTGATGCGCGTGGAGGTGGACCCGGACATCGCACCAGCCTATTGCGCTAGCGTCTCCAACGGGAGGTCGAGTGATGAATCCGACCCTGCACCGACCCACACCCATCCCCGAATCCAAGGCCCGCCCGGTGGACCGCGCCACCCCGGCTCGCCACGCTGTCCGACTCCTTCTCGATGGCGAGACGCTCCGGGTGGAGGATCACTATGGGACCGGCGCCGAGATCCTCGACCAGCTCCGCGCGGCAACCCGTCCAGCCGAAGCTGCGGGCTTCGAGTCCCGCCAGGCCGCCGAGAAGCGCTACCGCGAGGCCGCATCACGCCTGCTCGCCCCCATCGTCGAGCACCGCGTGGCCCTCGAGGGCGGTCGAGAGGTCGGCTTCCTCGCCGAGCTCTATCCTGAACTTTCGCGCTTCTACCTCTCCTTCGATGACCTCCAGAAGCTCCACGGCAGCTGGGGCCGCTACAGAGAAGGCATCCATCTCGCCGTGCTCGGACACGCCGTCCACCCCTTCTACGGCACCTACACGCCCACCCGCGTCATCCACCTCGAGCTCTTCGCCACCTGGCTCAGTCAGTACGAGGGAAGCCGTGAGAGCGCCATCGACGTCGGCACGGGGTGCGGAGTTCTGGCCCTGATGCTCTGCCGAGCGGGCTTCTCCCACGTCCGCGCCACGGATATCAACCCCAACGCCATCGAGAGCGTGCGCCGCGACCTGGCGCGACTCCCCAGCCCGCCGCCCATCACCCTCGAACAGGCCGATCTGCTGGGCGAGGACCCGACCCCCGCAGCGCTCATCGTGTTCAACCCCCCATGGACCCGAGGCGACGGCGACAGCCCCCTCGAGCGCTCCTTGACCTTCCAGGATGGATTCTTCGAGCGCTTCTTCGACCAGGCCATCGACCACCTCGCGCCCGACGGTCGCATCGTGCTGGTGTTCTCGAACCTCATCGAGCTCGTCCAGCCCCAAGTCGCCCACCCCATCGAAGCCGAGCTGGCCCGCGGGAGGCTCACACTCGTCCAGAAGCTCCGACGCAAGGTGCCGCCGACCCCCACCTCGACCGGTCGTCGCCGCCGCACCAAAGAACGCGTCGAGATCTGGGAGCTCGCGAGGCCCTGAAGAGGCCCGGACTCGGCGCCCCTACCTGCGCGATGAGCCAGAGCGGTCCCACAGGTCCACCGGGAAATCCTTCTGGCTATTGCCCGCGTCCAACCCGAGGCTCGCCTCCAGCTTGGCCTGCCCGTCGCAGGTCTCGCGGAAGCTCACCCCCGTGATCGCCACGTCGGCCTTGGAATCCGCTCGCTCCATCGTGACGATCCCGTCGATGGGGTTCTGGCGACAGGAGGCGTCCATCACCGTGCCCACGCTGGCGAGCTGCACGACATCGCCGGCACCGGTGGCGCGCTGCCCCCCGCCATCGAGCTGGATCACCGCCCCCGATGGGCCCGAAGAGAGGTCGACCGAGATGACCCAGACGGCCTGGGCGACCTCGATATCACCGGTCTGGATGCCCTCCACATCCTGGTCGGTGAACACCACCCCGACCGAGCCTTCCTCGTCGTCGCGGGTGGCCGTGACGGCGCTGATCCCCGGTGAGAACAGGCTCCCCCCATCGATGTCGACATCGACGAATCGAAGCGCCATCAACACCGCCTCGCCCTCGAAGCTACCGACGGCTTCGACCTGGCCCGTCGTCAACTCTCCCATTGGAAAGGCGCACTCGGGGTCGTCGAGGTCGATGAGCACAGTGCCGGGGATCTGAGAAGAGACGCAGGCGGGAGAGTCGGGCTGCTCGACCCGCGCGGCGACCGCGGAAGCCCACCCGACGGCGACCCCGGTCCCGATGGACTCGCCGATGGGCTCGAGCTGAGGTGGGAAGCAGGCGAACAAGCTGATGAGGAACCACATGGTCGCAGTATAGAGCGCGCGACCCTACGCCGCCTCGGCGTCTCCACCCTCGAGGAGCTGCTCCGCGGATGAGCACCACGGTCAGGCCCAGGAGCAGGCCGCTCTCGAGGACCGCCACCAGGGCGAATAGCCCACCCACCAGCAAGGCCAGGCCGCCGGCGCCCGCCGCGAGGAATACGGCGATGCGCTCCGGCGAGGCACCGCTGAGCTTCTGGAACAAAGCCACCCTCGTGAGGATCAGGGCGAGCAGGGCCACAGCGCCGAGCACCCCGGCCATCCCTCCATCGGCACGGAACTTGCTTCAGCTCCGGGTAACCCCAGCCCCCGAGGTCCAATGTTCAAGCTCCACCCCGTCCCGACTCTCATCGCCCTGCTCACTCTCGCCGCCGGATGTGAGGGTGGGGTCGACCAGCCCGACACCGGCGTCATCACCGACCCCTCGGGCTTCGACTACGCCGACCTGGTGCTGCCCGACCACTACCTCGAGCCGGGCTCCGGCGGAATGCCCATGGGGCCCGGCGCACAGGCTCCGATCGATCTCGACAACACCCCCGAGACCAACCCCATCACCAACGGGGGGGCGGCGCTCGGACGGGTCCTGTTCTACGACACCGATCTCAGTCAGAACCGCACCGTGTCCTGCGCCTCCTGCCACGTCCAGGAGCTCGGGTTCGCCGATGACCGCGTGCTCTCCGAGGGTTTCGACGGCGGGCTCACCGGCCGGCACTCCATGGGGCTCGCCAACGCCCGGTTCTACGCGAATGGCAAGTTCTTCTGGGATCAGCGTGCCGAGAGCCTCGAGGCCCAGGTACTGATGCCCCTCCAGGACCCGGTCGAGATGGGCATGACCCTCCCCGAGGTCATCGCCCGCGTCGAGGAGGATAGCCGCTACGAGCCCCTGTTCACCGAAGCGTTCGGGGACTCTGCTGTCGATGAGGAGCGCATCTCCCAAGCCCTGGCCCAGTTCGTCCGCAGCATCGTGAGCACCACCAGCCCCTTCGATATCGGCCGAGCCCAGGTCAACCAGACCCTCGACGACTTCCCCAACTTCACCGAGGACGAGAACGCCGGAAAGCGCCTGTTCTACGCTCCACCTCCCGCAGGAGGACTGATGTGTTCCTTCTGCCACGGGACGGATGCGCAGATCGGAACCGGCGCGATCAGCAATGGCCTCGACGCCGCGATCACCGACGAGGGATACGGAGGGGTCACCGGCCAGAACGCGGATATGGGCACCTTCAAGGTCCCCTCCCTGCGCAATATCGCGGTCCGCGCCCCCTATATGCACGACGGGCGATTCTCGACCCTCGAAGAGGTCATCGAGCACTACAGCAGCGGCATCCAGTTCCATCCCTCCCTGCCGCCCTTCCTGCGCAGCTTCGACGGCGGAGCGCGCTCGCTGAACCTCTCGGTCGATGAGAAGCGCCAGCTCCTCGCCTTTCTCGGCACCCTCACCGACGAGGCCCTGCTGAGCGACCCCAAGTTCAGCGATCCCGAGATGTAGATCTCGCAACGATCTGGAACGATCGGATCGGCCCGATCGTTTCGATTTGTTGGGGCTCTCCTCTCGCGGTCGGGTCGTGCGGGTCGGCCAGGTCCTATGCTTCGTAGCCCTTCGCCCGGATCTGCTCCCGAGTCCGCTCATCGATTCGGGGAGTGATGGGTACCTTCTCGATGGTCCAGCAGTCCTATCGCCAGTGGGCCTCCAGGAGGCGTCGAATAAGGCCGTCGTGGGCGTGATGATCGAGAGCCTCTGTGGTCATGCCGCACGTCTCGGTCTTCGGGCAGTGGGGCGGCACGCTCGAGCGATCCCCATACCGACTTCATCGGCGCCTATGAAATCCCTGACACTCGCCGGCAGTGATTCCATAGGCCCAACAAATCGAGGCCCGTGATCTTTTCTCGGAGGCGGACAAAATCTGTCCGCCCACCTCAGTACAGAGAGGCATGCACATCCACCGTCGACTCTCCGCCCTGTTGTTCTTCCTCGCCCGGCACCGGCACTCCGCCGCCGAGCTGGCCGCCGCGATGAGGTTCAGCCTCGGGTGTACAACCGGAGACGGCCTCCACCCCCCGCCGGATCCTGCCGATAGTAGCGAGCGAGAACCTCATATACGGCGGGCTCCCGGGCCCTCAGCGCCTTGGGGCGCTCGAAGAAGGTCTCCGTGGCGACCGCGAAGAACTCGGCGGGGTTGGTCGCACCGTAGCCATCGAGCACGCTCCGGCGATGGTGGGCGACATCGGCCTGCAGCTCTTCGAAGGCGGCGCCGAGGTGCCGTGCCCAGGGCGCGTACAGGTTCCGATCGGGGAGGATGGGCGCGCCATCGGATACCCCATCCTCCTGATCGAGCTGATGGGCGAACTCGTGCAGCACGACATTATGCCCATCGTGGGGATCGCGGCCACCGCGCAACACATCGGGCCAGGCGAGCACCACATAGCCACGCCCGCTCGACTCCCCGAGCCGGTGAGACTCCCCCTCGTAGCCGATGAAGCCCTCCTGACTCTTCACCGGGACCCGATACGCCCACGGGTAGACCCGGATCACATCCAGGCCCGGGAAGGGCACGTCCACCTCGAGCCCCACGAGCAGCAACACCGCGTGGGCCCCGATGGTGACGCGGATCTCCTCGGTCAGCTCGAGTCCACCGCAGCCCTCGAAGTGCTTCTCATCGAGGAAGATGTTGAGGTGCCCGTGGAAGATCGCGCGTTGTTCGGCGGTGAATCGGGCCGCGAGAGGCACATTGCGCGCGATGATCTCCGCCCATTCGGCGGGGATTGGCTGTTGGCGCAGCTGGGCGCGATGACGTCGATTCCAGGGCAGCCAGGAGAACATGAAGACCTCGATGGCGATGTCCTATCGCTCTGTGCGGGGAGCTGGGCCGCCCCGGGCATCAAAGAACACTGCAATCGGTTGCCTCCTCCACTCCATCCCGCTATCACTTCGATGAATGTCGAATCATCGAACCCAATCCCTCGTCGCGGCTTTCGCAGCGCTGAGCAATCCGCACCGCCTCGCGCTCTTCGAGCGGCTGTGCACCTGCTGCGCTCCCGGCACCCAGTGCGTGGCCGAGCCCCCCGCCAAGCTGTGCGTGGGCGCTCTCGGCGAGGGGCTCGAGATCGCGCCGTCCACCTTGTCCCATCACCTCAAGACCCTCCGGCTCGCCGGACTGGTTCGCACCGAACGCCGCGGCAAGCAGGTCGTGTGCTGGGTCGACCCCGAGGTGCTGAACACCCTGTCCAACTTCTTCTCGATTCACGGAGCTTCCTGATGTCCCAGTCCCCCAACTCCGGCTGCTGTGGGGGCCCCTCGCCCTCCTCCAGCGCCACCGAAAACGACTCCCACCGCGAAGACGTGCGCCAGGCGTACGCCAAGGTCGCCAGCGCCGACTCCGCTGGAGAGGGCACCGAGCTCGCGGGGAGCTGCTGCGGAGTCTCCGACGACGCCTCCATCAATACCCTCATCTCCAGCCGCCTCGGGTATAGCGAGGCCGATATGCAGCTCGCCCCCAAGGGAGCCGACCTCGGGCTCGGCTGCGGCAACCCCAAGGCCATCGCCGCTCTCTCTCCCGGAGAGGTCGTCATCGATCTCGGCGCCGGAGCCGGCTTCGACTGCTTCCTCGCCGCCCACGAAGTCACCGAGACCGGCCACGTCATCGGGGTCGATATGACCCCCACCATGCTCTCCAAGGCCCGCGGAAACGCCGCCCGCGGGGGCTACTCCCAGGTCGAGTTCCGCCTCGGGGAGATCGAGCACCTCCCCATCGCGAACAACACCGCCGACGTGATCATCTCCAACTGCGTGATCAACCTCTCCCCGGACAAGCCCCAGGTCTTCCGCGAGGCCTTCCGCGTCCTCAAGCCCAACGGCCGCCTGGCGATCTCGGATGTGGTCGCCACCGTCGAGCTCCCTGAAGAGATGCGCAAGGACAAGGCCCTGATCGCCGGCTGCATGGGCAACGCAGCCCTGATCACCGACCTCGAAGCGGCGATGGAGGCTGCCGGGTTCGTCGACATCTCCATCCAGCCCAAGGACGAGTCCCGCTCCTTCATCAAGGACTGGGCCCCGGGCTCTGGGGTCGAAGACTATGTGCTCTCCGCGACCATCGAAGCCCGAAAGCCGGGTGGGTGTTGCTGATATGCGCAAGACCATCCCCCTCAGCCACCCCCGCCACAAGCCACCCCAGGCCCTCGCGGCGGTGAAGAACACCGTGCGGAAGTACTTCAAGCGGGAGCGGCGCAAGGAGCTGCCCGAAGGGGTGGACTACTGGGACTTCGACTGCCGGGTCGGCCTGGACGAATCCACCGCAGAGCCCGCCCGTCCCTCCGAAGTCGTCAAGCAGATCGACGCCCTCGCCCAACAGGGGGCCGAGGCGGTCTATGTCGAGATCCTGGCCAAGCCCGGCTTCCGACCGAAGGGTCCGCGATAGCCCGCTACATGCCCAGCTCAGCCCCTACCCGGCTCACCGAGAAGTCCAGAAACTCCCGTACGAGTGGAGACATCGACCGCCTCTCCACCACCAGGGCCCGGAGCTGGAGCTCCGGCATCGGCTGCTGAGGCAAGACCGGCACCAAGCGCCCCGACCCCACCGCTTCCTTCGACAGAAAGGGCGGTAGCTCGGTGATCGCCACCCCCTCCAGCGCCAGCGCCAGGAGCTGGGGGTAGTCATTGGTGACCAGGAGGGGCTGGAGCTCGACCCGCTCGCCCCCGAGCCACCACGCCGCAGGCTCCCCCGTGCGCCAGCACACCGTCGGCGCCGCCCCCAGATCGGCGGGCTGCTCGATGGGATGCCGCGCCAGGAGCTCTGGAGAAGCCAGCACCTGGTGCCGATACTTCCCGAGAACACGCCCTACATAGGAGAGCTGGCCGCCTTCTCCCACCCGGATGACCACATCCACTCCATCCGCCACGAGATCGACGCGACGCTCGGTGACGAACACATCGAAGCGCACGGCCGGGTGATGCTGCCGGAAGGCATCGAACACGCGCCAGATGGGCTCGAAGTGGGGAGGCACCGAGACACGCAGCACCCCCGCGACCCCCGATACGTCGCGCAGACCCTGCTCGGCCTGGGCCAAGGAGACCAGCGCCGGGCCCGCGTCCGAGAGCAGCCGCGTACCCGCTCGGGTCAGGGCCAAGCCCCGAGGACCGCGCTCGAGCAGCCGCATGCCGAGCTCCGCTTCGAGCCCGCGAACCCGCCGACTCAGGGTGGGAAGCGGGACCCCTGTGCGCCGCGCCGCCTCGGAGAGGCTCCCCGCTTCTGCCGCGGCGACGAAGTACCGGAGTGCGTTCAGGTCCATGGCTTCCCCTCTCGAATTTGAGAGTCAGACTCTCAATCAACACTCTACCAGACCATTATTGGTCCGCATAGCTTCTGAACCAGCAGCCCCTTCGGCTGCACGGGTCCGCGAATCCATGCGGATCCCCGACTCAGGAGCCCAACCATGAGAGCAATCATCGCCCCGACCCCCGGCGGACCCGAGGTCCTCCAGTGGACCGAGACCGAAGCGCCCACCGCCCAGCCCGGCGAGGTAGAGATCGACGTCGAGGCCTTCGGGCTGAACAAGGCCGAGAGCTACTACCGCAGCGGCAACTACGGCACCCTGGTCCCCGATCGGTCCCTGGGGATCGAGGCGGTCGGCGTGGTCCACCGCGACCCCAGCGGCGCGCTCGCTCCAGGGCAGCGGGTCGTGACCGCCATGGGGGGCATGATGTTCGCCCGACACGGAAGCTATGCCGAGCGGATCGCCGTCCGTCGCAGCAACCTGGTGCCCATCGACGTAGACCTCGACTCCGCACGGCTCGCGGCCCTGCCCATGGCCTACCTCACCGTGTGGGGGGCGCTGGACAAGAACCTCGGAATCCAGGCCGGGCAGAGCTTGCTGGTCCGCGGGGCCACCTCCAGCGTCGGGATGGCGGCGGTCGCCTATGCCAAGGCCCGAGGGCTGCGGGTGCTCGCCACCACGCGCAACCCCGACCGCCGCGAGAAGCTCGAATCCATCGGTGCCGATCAGGTGCTCATCGACACCGGAGAGCTCTGTGAACAGGTGCGCTCCGCGGTCCCCGGCGGGGTCGATGGCGTGCTCGAGATCGTCGGCGCGTCCACCGTCCGCGACTCGCTGAAGTCCACGTGCCCCTGGGGCCAAGTCGTCGTCATCGGACTGCTCGGGGGCCCGCCCGTCCTCGACTCCTTCAACCTGATGGGCGACCTGCCCAACACCGTCCGACTGAGCTTCTTCGGCAGCGCGCTGCTCGGCTCCGAGGCCATGCCCCTCGACGCCAGCCCGCTGAAGTGGGTCGCCCAGCAGGTCGCCGCGGGCGCCATCCCCGACACCCTCGCCCAGAGCTTCTCCGTCGAGCAGATCCAGGACGCCCACCGCCTCTTGGACCGCAACACCGCCACCGGCAAGATCGTGGTGCAGTTCTGATGCGCGCCGCCCTGCCCCTGCTCATCGGCCTGCTCAGCAGCCCCATCGCATCCGCCCAACGCCCGAGCGAGCTGCTCCGAAGCTACGAAACCGCCCTCAATCAGGGGGATGTCGACACCATCGTGTCCCTGTACGCACCAGACGGGGTCTTTATGGCCCAGCACCGCGAACCCGCCATTGGACGCGGCTCCATCGAGCCCACCTACCGCGAGATCTTCGGCATCATCCAGCTCGATATCCGCTTCGAGATCGACGAGGTCGAGGTCGTCACCCCCACCCTCGCCTGGGCCCGAACCCGCAGCGCGGGAACCGTCACCCTCGTCGACAACGGCACCAAGCTCTCCGAGAGCAACCAGGAGTTGTTCATCCTCGTGCGCGACTCCCCCAAAGCGAAGTGGAAGATCGGCCGCTACATCTTCTCGACCACCAAGCCCCCCTCCCCCTGACAGCCTGACGGAGAAGCATCACGGGCTGTCACGGCTCTGACAAGGTGGCAGCCCCGTGGTCCCCAGACATCGGACCAAGCTCCATTTATCGGGTGGCACGATCCCTGCTTTCTCGAGAGCCTGGAGGTACCGATGATCCTGATCAGCTCACTCATTCTCGCCGAAGCGGGCGTCTCTTCACTCGAGGAGCGCACCGTGGGCGTGGGAGCCAGCGTCCGCAGCAACTCGAGCGGTGCGGCCACCTACTCCGCCAGCCTGCGATGGCAGGCTTCGCCCCGGTGGGCACTCGAACCCCGGGCCGGGTTCTACCGGTCGGAGCCCATCCTCGAGTCACCCGTGACCAGTCAGAGCCGAACCTGGGGAGAGTTCGGCCTCACCGCCCGCCGCTATCTCGCCTCCCGGGATCGGGTCCATCTGGCTGGACTGGCGGAGATCGACTCCAAATATGACTTCTTCGAGACCACCACCACCGAGTGGATCACCAGCCTCGGCTACAAGTCGACCCGCCTGAGCGCCAGCGCCGGAGTCGGCGTGGAGTGGACCCCCGAAGGGCCCCTGGGCATCGGAGCAGACCTCCTCAATCCCCTGCTCACCCTGAGCCGGTTCACCCCCGACGGGATGGATTCCAGCACCAATCTACGGCTCGGTCTGAGCCCCGAGGTCCGGATCTCCGCCCACCTGTATTTCTAGGGTTACAGCAACCGACCCCTGGAGACTCCATGCGCCCCGAGACCGTCGCCCGCTACGAAGACCTCGCCGACCGCCAGCCCGCCTACGCCCTCGTGGCTGGGGTCGATCTGGTCATCATCCGCCACGACGACTCCGTCACCGCTCTCTATGGACGCTGCCTGCACCGGGGCGCGCTCCTGTCGGACGGGCATGTGGAGGGGAATAACCTCATGTGCGGCGTGCATGGGTGGGACTACCGCCTCGACACCGGCGTGAGCGAATACAACAACAGCGAAGCCCTCCAGCGCTTCGATTGCTGGGTGGACGGGGGAGAAGTCCAGGTCGATGCCGAGCAGATCGCGGCCTGGGCTCTCACCCATCCGCAGCCCTACGACCGGGACGCCTACCTCGGGCTCTACCAAGACGTGCACGGCACCCCGGACGAGCCCCACAATGCCCACATCCAGTCTCTCGCGCGCGACGGCCTGAAGAAGACCGGTCACCACGGGCCGGTCGGAGCGATGGGGGTGTCCAGGACCGAGCTCCCCAGCTGGGATGACATCCAGTTCGTCACCGCACAGCTCCATCGCCTTCCCCTGCTCGAGGACGCCCCCGTCGACACCACCCTGGTGCTCGGCCCCACCGCCCGACGCCCTCTGAAGATGGAGCGCCCCATCTTCGTCAGCGATATGAGCTTCGGAGCCCTCTCCGCCGAGGCCAAGACCGCCCTCGCGATGGGTGCCGAGATGGCGGGGACCGGGATCTGCTCCGGAGAGGGGGGCATGCTGCCCGAGGAGCAGCAAGCCAACTCCCGCTACCTCTACGAGCTGGCCTCGGGGAAGTTCGGCTGGTCCATCGACAAGGTGAAGAAGGTCCAGGCCTTCCACTTCAAGGCCGGCCAGGGCGCCAAGACGGGCACCGGTGGGCACCTCCCCGGACACAAGGTGACCGAGCGCATCGCCGAGGTCCGCGGTCTGCCCCCGGGTCAGCCCGCCATCTCCCCACCGCGCTTCCCCGACCTCCTCAATGCCGCGGACTACCGAAGGGTCGCTGACGAGGTGCGCGAGGTCTCCGGGGGCATCCCCATCGGCTTCAAGCTCTCCGCCCAACACATCGAGCTCGACATCGACTTCGCCCTGAGCGTGGGCTGCGAGTACATCATCCTCGACGGTCGGGGAGGCGCTACAGGTGCGGCCCCCAAGATCTTCCGCGACCACATCTCCGTGCCCACCATCGCCGCGATCGCCCGCGCTCGCCGCCACCTCGACTCGCGCGGTCGGTCCGACATCACCCTCATCGCCACCGGAGGCCTGCGAACCGAGGCGGACTTCACCAAGGCCATGGCCCTCGGTGCGGACGGGGTCGCGGTGTCCAACAGCGCGATCCAGGCCATCGGCTGCCTGGGCATGCGGGCCTGCCACACCGACAACTGCCCCGTGGGGATCGCCACCCAAAAGGACCACCTGCGCTCCCGCCTCCAGATCGGAGCGTCCGCCCGAAGGCTGGCCAACTGGTTCGAGGCCACAACCGAGCTGATGCAGGTCCTGGCGCGGGCGATGGGCCACGACAAGCTCTCCCAGCTCTGCCCCCACGACCTCACGACCTTCCACCGCGACATGGCCGCCCTCTCCGGGGTCTCCTACGGAGGGGTCGTCCCGCTATGAACGTCTCCTTCTGGTCGGCCGTTGCGATGGGAATCGGCGCCATGGTGGGGGCGGGCATCTTTGCACTGCTCGGTGAGGCCGGAGCCATCGCCGGCAGCGCCGTATGGATCTCATTCATCATCGGCGGCGTGATCGCTCTGCTCAGCGGGTACTCCATGGGCCGGCTCGGGGCGCGCTTCCCCGCCGCAGGGGGCATCGTCGAGTACCTCGTTCAGGCCTATGGAGTCGGGAGATTCTCAGGCTCGATGAGCGTGACCATGTATATCTCGGCCCTGGTCGCGGTCTCCCTCGTGGCCCGCACCTTCGGCTCTTACGCCTATGCGCTCCTGCCCGACGGCTCCCCCGGGTGGTTGGTTCAGGCCCTATCCGCCGCCATCGTGCTGTTGTTCATGTTCATCAACCTCAACGGCGCTCGGGCCATGGCGAGGATGGAGGATATCGTCGTCTTGCTCAAGATGATCGTGCTGGTCGGCTTCGCCATCGTGGGGCTCGCCTACATCTCCCCCGAGCGACTCTCTCCCGCCCACTACCCCCCCGTGTCCAACATCTTCTCCAGCGTCGCGATCACCTTCTTCGCCTACGAGGGCTTCCGCATCGTCACCAACGCCGCAGAGGATATGCGCGACCCGGCTCGCACCCTGCCCCGGGCCATCATGACCTCCATCCTGCTGGTGATGTTGATCTACGTCGGCATCGCGGTGGCGGTGTTCGGCAACCTGCCCCCTCAGGACGTGATCGCCGCCAAGGACTTCGCCCTGGCCGAGGCCGCCAAGCCCATCTTCGGCGAGACCGGCTTCACCATCGTGTCCATCGCCGCGCTCTTTGCCACGGCCTCTGCCATCAACGCCAGCCTGTACGCCGTGACCAATGTCACCTATCAGCTCGCCAAGCTCGGAGAGCTCCCCAGCGCCTTCGCCAAGCCCATCGCTCACTCCCGCGAGGGCCTGGTGATCAGCTCCCTGATCATCATCGCCATGGCCGTCTTCTTCGACCTGTCCTCCATCGCTGCCATCGGCGCGCTGTCGATGCTGATCATCCACTCAGTCGTCCACCTCGGCCACCTCCGCCTGCTCCACAAGACCCAGGCCTCGGCTCCCCTGGTCGTGCTCGCTCTCCTCGCCAGCGGGGCCGCCGTGGTGCTCGGGGGCGTCCAGCTGGCACAGGACTCCCCCGGACTGCTGCTGTGGATCGCAGGCTTCTTCGCGCTCTCCCTGGGGATCGAGGTGCTGCTCCACCGCATCTCCGGGCGGAGCATCCAGACCCGGACCGTCGAAGAGGGCTCGGCATAGCCCTCCTCGACAAGACCCCTACCCCGCGGTCATGGCCGCCAGTGTGTCAGCGAGCCGGGTCGGACCGCGATGCAGCGGCAGGGACGGGTCGAAGTGCAGCAGTCCCTCCTCGAGGGCCTGGTTCATCTCGGCGTAGAGCTCCGCAATCTGGCCCGCACCGGTCTGGCGCAGCGGCTCGATGATCGCGTCAGGCGGAAGCTGCAGCGGCTGGACCTCCCGCCCCAGCGCCTGGCCCAGAGCCGCAGCGACCTGGGAGAAGCTGTACTCCTGTGGACCGGCGAGCTGCACCACGAGCTCGGCCCGATCCGCGGGGATCAAGAGCTGCCGGGCGATCTCCGCACCGATATCCCGGGTCGCGACCATCGAGATCTCAGAGTCGGGGTCGAGATAGACCGGCAGGGTTCCCTGGCTCGCCGGCTCCAGAAAGCCCCCGATATTCTCCTGGAAATAAGCCGGCCGCACGAAGGTCAGGCCCGGCTGCTCCGCCAGGGCGCCCTCGAGGGTGTGGAGCACGCGAATCGGACCCGTGCCCTCTGGCAGCTCCGCGCCGATCGACGAGAGCAAGACCACCCGCTCGACCCCAGAGGCACGCACAGCCTCGGTGATCGAGGCGATGATCGTGGCGGCATAGCCACCGAAGTCCGGGGTGGTCCAGTGCGGAGGTACCAGCAGATAGGCCCCCTTCGCCCCGGTGAGCGCCGCGGTCAGCGCAGCGGTGTCGGTGAGCTCGAGCTCGACGACCTCGGCCTGACCGGCCCACTCCGTGGCCTTCGATGCATCCCGGGTGAGGCCCCGGACCGACTGCCCTGCTGCGATGAGCGCGCGAGCCGCGGCTCCTCCCGTATTCCCGGTGATTCCTGCGATGACGTACATGATGACTCCTTTCTGTGGGGACGATGGAGTTCTAGGCCCCCCGAGCGCCATCCGGTAGAGTCATGTTATTCATGGCTGTATGAGTTCAAATCATGATTCGCTCCAGGGCTTCGATCTCAACCTGCTCCGGGTGCTCGATGTGTTGCTCCGCACCCGGGGGGTCACCCGGGCGGCGGCAGAGCTCGGGCTCACCCAGTCCGGGGTCAGTCGGGCGCTGCGGCGTCTGCGGGACCACTTCGGCGACCCGCTCCTGGTCCGGCGGGGCCGCCAGATGGTGCCCACCGCTGTAGCCCTCGAGCTCGCCGCACCGGTCGGGCGGCTCCTCGCCGATGCCGAGCTGCTGTTCGTCTCCGGCCGGGGATTCGATCCCGCCACCGCCCAGTGGACCGTGCGGATCGGCAGTCCCGACTACTCCGAGCACATCCTGCTCCCCGGCCTCCTCGAGCGCGTCATGCAGACCGCTCCCGGGGTCGATGTGCATATGGTCCACACCCGGGTCGATCCCGAGCCCTTGCTCCAAGGCCGGGTCGACTTCATGCTCGGAGTCTCCGGCGTGCTCGACGGTCCCGATCTCGTCGCCACCCATCTCTTCGACGACACCCTGTGCTGCGTGGTGCGGGCCGACCACCCCGTGGTCCGCACCGGCCTCGATCTCGACCGCTACCTCGCCCTCGATCACATCCTCATCGCCCCGGGGGGCCGTCCCGGCGGTCCCGTCGACACCGCTCTCGCGAGACTCGGCCGTCCCAGACGGGTCCGGGCCCAGGTCTCAGGCTTCACCTCTCCCCTCCCCCTGCTCGCCCGCACCGACAGCATCGTCACCATGCTGCGCCGCTTCGCCGAGCCCCTCGCTGCTCCCTGGGGACTGGCCCTGCTCCCCCCACCGATCGAGCTCCCGGGCTTCTCCATGAGCAGCTACTGGCCCGCCCATCGGCGCACCGAGCCCGCCCACCGGTGGTTTCGTGGGGTTCTCGAACAGACCGCGGCCGGGCTTCGCGCCCTCAGCTCGCGAACAGATACGACCCCACCACCATCCCCAGAGCCGCGACGATCCCAATCGGCCACCCGACCAGCCCGTTGATTCCGGGCGCGTCCCCGCGCCACACCACCACGGTGCCCGCCCACTGATCCCCGAGCCGCTGCCCCCGGGTCGAGCGCATCACCGCGCTGTAGGCGATGAGCCCGAGCAGCAGTCCGTCGATGAAGAAAGCCGCTCCGCGGATCAGCGCCTCGCGAAGCCCGATCGCACCAGAGCCATCCGCTCGAACCACCCGCAATCCACAGAGGAACTTGCCCAGGGTCGCGCCACCGAGCCACTCCGCGAGGCTGGTGTACAGCAGCAGCGCACCCAGCCCGACCCCGAGGTCGACATAGAACAGCGCCCCCTCGCCGATCTGCACCAGACCGCCCTCGGGAAGGTAGCGGGAGCAATGGAAGGCGGCCTCCATGATGGCGAGCTGCACCCCGATATCGATGCCCCGCGCGACTCCACGGAGCAGGAACGGGGGCACAGCAGGGATCGCGGCTTCGGGCGGGGTCTCGGTCAGCACGGCCCTCCACCCGACTCTTAGTGCGAGCCGCCGGCTCTGTCCCCAAGTCTGAGGCTACAATCCCCTCCCCAACGAGGATGATGCTCATGCGCACGACTCCCCTGCTCGCCCTGCTCCTGCTGATCGGCTCCGGCTGCAAGCAAGGGGACACCGATTCCCCCATCGAGACGGACACGGACACAGACACCGATGCCGACACAGACACCGATGCCGACACGGACACAGATACCGATGCCGACACCGATGCAGATGCGGACACAGACACCGACGCAGATGCGGACACCGACACCGACGCAGATGCGGACACCGACACAGACACCGATGCCGACACCGACACAGACGCAGACGCAGACACCGACACCGACACCGACGCGGACGCCGACACAGACACCGACGCCGACACAGACACCGATACCACCCTGCTCGGCCCTCCCGAGCCCCCAGCCTGCGGGGTGTGGGCCGAGGGTACCCAGACCGACGACGATGGCGCCACCCGGGACTACTACAACCGGGCCGCGCTGCTCCCATGGCGCAACTCCATGGGCGATTGGGCCGATGCCAACGGGGTGGAGCAGGGCTCCGATGCCTTCGCCGTGCTCTCCATCCCCGACGACAACACCCCCGCTTGGCAGGAGTGGGATGTGGCCTCCCTCGTCAGCGGCTGGGTCGATGGTACCTGGGCGAACAAGGGCCTCATCCTCACCTCACCTCCCGGGCCTTTCGTCTTCGCCAGCAAGGAGAATGCCGACTCCAGCCTGAGCCCCGAGCTCGTCATCACCACCGCAGCCGGGACCACCAGCTTCGCCCCCGCCGCGGATACCTACGTCGACAGCTCCACCTACCAGGGCATGGGCGACTCCGAGGTCCTCCGGGTCGGCTCCGGCCGCAACACCCTGCTCCGCTTCGATCTCGGGTCCATCGCCGGGCAGGCCGTCACCAGCGCCACGCTTCGCCTGTACAAGCTCGAAGACTACGGCGGAGGCAGCACCGATGTGTCGGTGTTCCGCTCCACCCACGGCCTCGACCGCCCCCTCACCGCCCCCCTGCTCGGCCTGGCCGCGAGCTACCCCGACGATATCGGGATCGAGGCCGATAGCTCGGTCCTGCTCTCTGCCAACTTCGAGACCCCCGACTGGGGAGATGCGTGGACCAGCGGCTCCGGCTCGGCCAACCTGAGCACCGTCGACGCCACCGAGGCCAACGGCTTCGTCCCCCTCGACGGCGACGCCCTGCGGGTCCAGGTCAGCGCCAACGACAACTACGGTGCCAGCCTGATCTACAAATACCTCGACGAGACCGGCTCCGAGCCCGACGAGGCCTACTTCCGCTACTACCTCCGCTTCGGAGAGAACTGGCTGCCCACCGATGGGGGTAAGCTCCCCGGGATCTCCGGTACCTACGGTGTCGCAGGCTGGGGCGGGCGGCCGGTCGACGGCACCGATGGCTGGTCTGCCCGGGGCACCTACCGGACCGTCGTTCCCGATGGAAACCCCCTCGAGCGCCACAGCGCCATCGGCAACTACGTCTATCACGCCGATATGACCGGCCAGTACGGCGACAGCGACTACTGGACCGATGGCTGCGCCGGGCTCCTCGACAAGAACCGCTGGTACGCCGTCGAGACCTACGTCAAGCTCAACACCCCCGGCCAGAACGACGGCATCATCCGCGGCTGGGTCGACGGCCGGCTGGCCTACGAGCGGACCAACTGGCGGTGGAGAGATGTCGACACCCTCAAGGTCGAGCAGATCTGGATGAATATCTACCACGGGGGGACCGCCGTTCCTCCCACCGATCTACACCTGTATATCGACCACGTGGTCATCGCAGATAGCTACATCGGCCCGATGCCATAGGCTCCTCGACGGGGGCCTGTTCCCGCTCCACCGGCTAAGCTCTCCGACCGCTGGAGCCCCATGACCGACCGGACCGACTTCACCCATGCCGACAACCCGCTGACCGATGGCATGCCTGGAGTCGTCGCCGGCCTCGCCCAATCGGCTGTCATCATGGGGCCGCTCTTCGGAGGGGTCGCCATGAACACCCTCTACGGGGCGAAGACCCCCCTCACCGCGCTCACCACGGGCGCCGGCATGACCCTCGCCCTGGTCGCCCTGTCCGCCCTGGGCACGGTCGGCATGCTCGGGCTCGGCGCCCTCGACACCCCCCACCGCGTCCATCACTTGAGCACCCAGGTGCTGGAGCGCATCGGTGTGGAGCCCAGCTCCAGTCAGGCCCTGACCACCTTCGCCGCGTGGGCTGCGGCCCTGCCGGGTTCCCTCATCGGCGGACTCGTCGCCTCCGCGCTGTGGTGGCTCTCCTTCGCCCTCTGCCTGGTCCTGATGCTCCACTTCGGATACCCCGCCCCCTCCGGCCGCGTCGTGGAGGGCTGGATCGCCGACCTCATGCTCGGAGCCACCCTGGCGCTCGGGGTCGTGCCGCTCGCCTTCTCCACCCGCACCGCCTACCTGCTCGCCCGCTCCTTCACCGCCGGGCGTTCCGCCGAGTCCGGACCGGGCAAGGCCGGCTTCGAGTTGGGCGTGACCCTGCTCGGGGGGCTGGTGGGCTTCGCCGCCACTCTGTTGGCCTTCCTCCCACTGATGGTCTTGTTCGGCGGGGCGGCGGTGTTCGCGGGGGCGTTGAAGAGCGGCACGATATAGGCTCTCGGGGGGGGCTCGATGGTTCCCATGAGGCATGCGTTCTTCACGATACTGCTGCTCGGCTGTATCCATCCAGGTCTCCCCGGACCGCCCCACCGAGGAGCGCTTCCACCACCCGATGACGCGCTCGCAGCCAGTGCCAAACGGGTGGAGGAAACCATCCAGGTCCTGGCCGGGGAGATCGGCCCACGCAGCTTCGCCTCTCAGCCCGAGTCCTTGGCCAAGGCGGCCGACTTCATCGAGGCCACCTGGCGTCGGCAGGGCTTCGCGGTCGAGCGGCAGCCCGTCCTCCAGGGGAATGGATGGACGGCCGAGAACCTGTGGATCCGCATCCCTGGCCATGGCCCTCCATTGGTCGTCGGCGCCCACTACGACACCTACGCCACAACCCCGGGCGCCGACGACAACGCATCCGGCGTGGCGGCCCTCCTGGAGCTCACTCGCGCCTTCCAGCCACCCGTTCCCCATGAAGGGCGCGAGATCCTCTTCGTCGCCTGGACCACCGAGGAGCCGCCGTTCTTCACGAGCCGAGCCCAAGGCAGCCTCGTCCATGCGTTCTCGGTTGAGGAGGTCTACGGGGCCATCTCCATCGAGACGATCGGGCTGTACTCGGACGAGAAGCACACCCAGCCCTTCCCCTTCCCCTTCAATCTCTTCTATCCGTCGCGAGGCAACTTTCTCTTCTTGGTGGGCAACCCACAGAGCCGCCGCTTCGTGAAGACGGTCGCGCGAACATTCCGAGAAGCCGAGCTCTTTCCAACCCGAGGAGCGACAGCGCCGGCCTGGATCACAGGCATCGACTGGAGCGACCACCGTTCCTACTGGGAGATCGGCGCCCCCGCGTTGATGGTGACCGACACGGCCTTCCTCAGGAACCCCCACTACCACGAGCCTACGGACCAGCCAGACACCGTCGACCCAATGGCGATCGCAAGGATCGAGCGTGGACTTCTCGCCGTGGTCGAGTCACTGCGGGAGGCCCACCCGAATCCCGAGGTGGTCACGCTCCCACCAGCCCACCTCATTGGCGTCGAGCCCAACTTCTTGGATGCGCTAAGGGGCGGTCGACTCAGGCTGCATGGAGAGGGTCTGTCGAAGCAGATGTCCGTGCGACTGGGGGGCCATCGGGTTCCTATCGTAGGAGCAATGGGGTCGCACACCCTGGTGGTCGAAGTAGAGGAGCACTGGGCAGGAACATTCGACATCGAGGTGCAAGGCCCGAATGGCTCGGCCACCCTGGAGAGCGCCGTCACGCTGATCCATGGCCCGCCCCCGACGAATCAAGGCTGCTCCAACACCGTTCTGTTCGACCACGACAGTGCACAGGTCACCTCAGAGTCCGCTATCTTGCTCGAGAAAGCGCGATTTTGCTACACAGTATTCCCGGGTACAATCGAGATCCTCGGATTCACCGACCCCATCGGAAACACAGGGTACAACACCGATCTCGGTCTTCAGAGGGCACGAGCAGTGGCCGCCGTGATGGAGAGCCTCGGAATCGACTCGGCCCGATTGAAGATCCGCTCCAGGGGTGAGGTCGAAACGTAAAGCGGAAAGGACCAGCATAGACAGGCGCTCGGCACCCGAAAGACCAAGTAGGCTGGTCTTTTCCGTCGTTGAATGAGACCGCGGGGCCCCGGAGCCGAGGTCGCCTAACGGTAGAAAGC
>Ga0316208_1001617_pt1 | contig 20554 bp, 15 predicted proteins | sample 3monopyrite_MG_FD_204944 | JGI IMG/M metagenome (GOLD analysis project Ga0316208, IMG submission 204944) | Microbial mat bacterial communities from mineral coupon in-situ incubated in ocean water Damariscotta River, Maine, United States -... | ecosystem: Environmental > Aquatic > Marine >...
TATGTCCCAGGGGTGTATGTCGATATCGACACATCGGAAAAGCATCAGCGGAACAATGGAAAAAAGTCTGATGAAAATCTACCGACCATTGCCGAATCGACTACCGCACTCGAATCGATGCCTTTCAAACCGTCAATCATCATTGATACGGGCGGTGGGCTGCATGTTTACTGGCTGTTCCATGAACTTGTGGAAATCGACTCTGATAAAGAACGGACACAAATTCAAGCGATCCTGAAGGGCTGGGAATCGCTGTTGCGTTCTCACTTGAAGGGCAAAGAACTTGACCACGTTGCAGACCTGCCCCGCATTTTGCGAATACCGGGAACGATCAATCATAAATATGGAACTGAGGTAAAGCTGATAAAACCGGTCTCTACTGAACCGCTTGATAGCATACCCAGATATGAATTGGAAGACTTCGCAGAATTCATCAGACCTATCGAAAAGCACGACAGCAAAACACCTGTTGAATGCTCACCTGCTGAAAACCTGAAAGATATTGCATCAGTAACAGAGGCACTTTCCAGGCTTCCTGTAAAGCTGGCTGACGATTATGACCAGTGGCTGAAAATAGGGATGATCTGTCATGCGGTTGGCAATTGCTTGTTTCCGATCTGGGAGCAATGGTCCCAACAATCTGAAAAATATGAACCGGGGGAATGTGCAGAGAAATGGGAATCATTCAAAACTGAAAGAAATGATAAGCTGGGAATCGGGTCGCTGATTCATCTTGCAAATGAACACGCTCCCAAACAAAAACAATCGGATAACCCGGAAGCTATTACCCAACAACGAAAGATTCCCTTTCATCCGTTTCCGGTCGATTGCCTTTCAAAAGAACTGGCTGATTATACATGTGGTGTTGCCGATTCCATTGACTGCGATGAATCGTTTGTGGCAATGCCGCTTCTCTCTGTTCTGGCTGCTGCAATTGGGGGAAGTCGAATTGTAGAAATCGTACCAGGATTTACACAGCCGGCTATTCTCTGGACAGCAATCATTGCTGAATCGGGTAGCGGAAAATCCCCTGCTTACAACGCAGTTTTGGCACCGTATTATCAGATTGAGCAAGCCAGGCATGATTTCCACGCTGAAGAATGTGAAAGAATTCGCTGCTCTCACGAAGAATGGGATTCAAAAGATAAGAGTAGTGAACCGGATTATCCACCGCTCCCACGATTCTGTATTTCAGATACAACTATCGAAGCACTCGCACCAGTGTTGAAAGAGAATCCACAAGGGGTACTTCTGGGGGCAGACGAACTTTCCGGCTGGCTGACCGGGATGAATCAATACAAGGGGAAGGGGGCTGACCGGTCACATTGGCTAACTCTGTATGACGGGAACCGTCTGACAATCGACCGTAAAACGGGACCGATCAAACTGATAATTGTGCCAAGGGGAATTGTAAGTATCACCGGCGGGATTCAGCCGGGCGTTTTACGTCGAGCTTTATCAGATGATGATTTCGATTCCGGTCTTCCCGCTCGATTTATTTTTGCAATGCCCCCGGATAAACCGATAGGCTGGTCTGATACCCCCGCGCCTGATTCATCACGTTATGAAACTCTTCTGAAAAGACTGATTGAACAACGTGGAGCAGAACCGCTTACGATCCCGTTTTCAGAGGAATCACGTTCTCTGCTTCGGGATGTCAGAAACGAAGATAAAACCCGATTGCTGGGGATTCCCGGACCACTACGCGCAGCATGGGCCAAGGCAGCCGGACGCATTGCCAGGCTTGCTCTGATTCTCCATTGCTGCGAACCCTTTGAAGAACAGGAAATCCAAGCCGAAACAACCAGACGGGCGATTAAATTGAACCGCTGGTTTGACCGGGAAACCGAACGCATCTACCAGGCACTCGGTCTGTCTCTTACAGCAAATGCTGATTTGCTCAAACTGATTGGGGAAAAGAAAGAAGTAACTCCCCGCGATGTTCACCGCTGGAAAACATCACGCTACCCGAATATCGAATTGGCTGAAAAAGAACTCTACCGGTTGCAACATGATGGGATTCTTTCAAAGCATCTTATTAAAACCAGCGGGCGTCCGAAAACAGTTTTTCGTTTGAATCGGACAATAGAACTTTCTGACAAATGACAGAAGTCTGTAAATCACTTGTTTCAGAGGCTGTTGTCATTAGTCATACGCAAAACATTATTAACTGGAACCAAAAGCGGAAGGAAGGAAGTACATTTATTTCCGCTTTGCGACCAAAAACAACGGCATCGGTTACCCACGAATAGGGCTTGTCCCTCTAACAGAGTACCTGTGGATTTTCTACTTCTCTGTGATGGTGGAAAAAAGAGCGGGTCCTTTCCAGGATTATTTACAGCGGGGTGTTCTCAATGCCCCCAGATTTTTTTGCCCACAACAAATAAAAAAAAGGGTTGCTGCTGCATGATTTAAGGGTGGGGGTATTATTCTCTGAGGGATGAACGCTGGAAACCACACGTTCCATCAACATTTTACGTGTGCAAAAAAAAACAACAGGGGGGTAACGTGGTTCTACGCTGTTCAATGCAGTCCTGTTCTATCTGATACGCCTTATCGCGGTTCGTGGAAAGTTGTTTGTTAATCGAATAGGATAACCAGTCAACAAAAACACCGGTCTGAACGCCGGGTTACTTTGATAGAGATATCTGCTTAAACAGACTTAAAATCAATATGAATATCGATCAACTCGAACAGAACGTGCAATCACTTGTTGAAAATCTCAATGAAGAGACTTTCGTTTACGATTTATTGCGTGCTTATGAATTGCCGAAGGCTTCGATTACGCGGTTACAGAAAGGGGATTACAACCTGGCGAAAAATCCGGGGGAAATCCTCTGGAAGAAGCAGCTCTTTTTTAAGCAGGCAGCCGAAGAGGAAGGGGATTTGCATGTTCTGATTGATAACCTCAAAAACGATTCTGCGATCAAAAAACAGCATCCGCGATTTATTATTGTGACCGATTTCAAAACGCTACTGGCGGTCGATACCAAAATTGATGATACGCTCGATATTCCGCTTCAACAGTTTCCGAAGCATTACGATTTCTTTCTTCCCTGGGCCGGAATGGAGAAATCGCAGTTGCAGAGTGAAAACCCGGCTGATGTCAAAGCAGCGGAAAAGATGGGGCGGCTTTATGATCTTATCCTGGAAGATAACCCGGCTGAGGATGATCAAGACAGGCACGCGTTGAACATCTTTCTTTCCCGGTTGCTGTTCTGTTTCTTTGCAGAAGATACCGGCATCTTTGAAGACGACCAATTCACGAACGCGCTCGCTTCCCACACCCATTCCGATGGCAGCGACTTACAAGCCTATTTGCAAAAACTGTTTACTGTTCTCAGTGTTGAACAACGCTCCGAATACCCTCAGTTCCTGCAAGACTTTCCTTATGTCAACGGTGGTCTGTTTGCTGAAGAATATCCCGTTCCGGTTTTCACTGCGAAATCGAGAAAGATCATTCTCGAATGTGGGGCGCTGAACTGGAAAGCGATCAATCCCGATATTTTCGGTTCGATGATTCAAGCGGTTGTGCATAACGATCAACGCGGCAGCATGGGAATGCACTACACCTCGGTGGTCAACATTATGAAGGTGATTGAACCGCTGTTCCTGAATGATCTTTACGAAGAACTGGAACAGGCAGAACAGGACAGGGAAAAGCTGGAAGATTTGTTGGAGCGTATTTATCACTTACGCATTTTCGACCCGGCTTGTGGTTCGGGCAACTTTTTGATTATTGCTTTCAAAGAGCTTTGCAAGCTGGAAATCGAAATTTTCAAACGCATCCACGGCAAGCAAAGAACGTTTCGATTTACCAGCAAAATTCAACTGACACAGTTTTATGGCATCGAACTGGATGACTTTGCGCATGAAACAGCCAAGCTGTCGTTGTGGCTCGCAGAACATCAAATGAACCTCGCCTTCAAAGCCGTCTTCAACACCACCCGCCCCACACTGCCGCTGCAAGAAGGCGGAAACATCGTCTGCGGCAACGCCACCCGATTAGACTGGGAAGAAGTTTGCCCGAAAGATGAAGATGCCGAGATTTATATTCTGGGGAACCCACCGTATTTGGGTTCTAAGGTACAAAGCAAACCCCAAAAAGAGGAAGTCAAAAGTATCTTCATAGACGAATCAAATTGCAAAACATACGACTATATATTCTGTTGGTTTCGAAAAGCAGAAGAATTCATTTCCAACCAGAATTCAAGGTATGCTTTTGTCTCTACTAATTCTATTTGCCAAGGGGAACAGGTCGCTTTTTGGGAAACATTCAGAAGCAGTAATCTTGAAATCTATTTTGCACACACTTCCTTCAAGTGGGCAAATAACGCGAAATCTAACGCAGGAGTTACTTGTGTTATTGTGGGAATCAGAAACATCGTCGAGGAAAGAGATAAGCACATCTTCTTCGAAGGGGTTTCTAAGAAAGCAAAAAACATCAATTTCTACTTGGCTGACGCGGATGACGTCATAATCAAGAGGCTTCCCGTAACCATTTCTGACATGCCACAAATCCTTTTTGGAAGCATTCCTTATGATGGTGGAAATTTAATATTATCAAATACTGAAAAGAAACAACTACTTCAGGATTACCCTGAATGCTTGGAATTTATTCGCCCAGCTATTGGTGCATCTGAGCTAATCAAAGGCATTGACCGTTGGTGTTTATGGATTGATGACAAAGCAGTCGAAAAGGCCATGGGAATTCCACCTATTCGAAAACGAATAGAAAAAGTCCGGCAATTCAGGTTGTCAAGTAAGACACCATCCACACAGAAAGCTGCTGAGTACTCACATAGATTCAAGCAATACACATTCAAGCAATCTAATGGAGATATAATTCTTATACCACGTGTATCATCCGAGAGACGCGAATACCTTCCAATTAAATTTTTCTCTGCGAATACAATAACTGTAGATGCACAAGTTATTTATGATCCCGAGCCGTACATCTTTGCGATTATTTCTTCCCGTATGCACATGAGGTGGGTGCGTACGGTGGCGGGGCGGTTGAAGACTGATTTTCGTTATTCGTCATCGCTTTGCTACAACACGTTTCCGTTTCCCGAGATCACAAAAAAGCAGAAGGGTGTGTTGGAAGAGCATGTTTTCCAGGTATTAGACGAACGGGAAAAGCATTCTGAGAAGACGATGGCTCAGCTTTATGATCCGGACAAGATGCCGGACGGGTTGCGGCAAGCCCATCACGAAATGGATTTGGCGGTCGAACAATGCTACCGCTCGAAACCGTTTACCAGCGATGAAGAACGCTTAGAATACCTGTTCAAGCTATATGAAAAAATGATCGCAGCGGAGAAGCAGCAATGATGGTGTTTCAGGGGATGAAACACCTGTGAATGACGTTTTTTTATTGGTAGGTTTGTTGAACATGAATGCAATCAAAGAGAAAAAGATCATTATTCTGGCTGGTCCTAACGGAGCAGGGAAGACGACTTTTTCCAGAGAGTTTCTCCCCCATGAGGCAAAGTGTCTCATTTTTATTAACGCGGATTTGATTGCAGCAGGGCTGGCACCTTTTGCACCAGAAGCAGCCGCCATCAAAGCAGGGCGTTTAATGTTGTCTGAAATACGCGATCATACACAGCGGGGCGAAAGTTTTGCATTTGAAACAACACTCAGTGGTCGCGCGTATGCTCGAAGTATCCCCCAATGGCAGAAGATGGGATATTACGTGCAGTTGTTTTTCTTACGGCTCGATTCCCCAGAGCTGGCAATCGCGAGAGTACGTCAACGCGTTGAGCTGGGAGGACACAATATCCCTGAACCGGTGATCCGCAGGCGTTTTCAGGCAGGCTTGGAAAATCTGGAAACATTGTACAAGCCGCTGGTTGACGATTGCACCATTTATGATAACTCTGGATCAAAACCTATATTTATCGAGGAGAGTATGAAATCATGAGTAACACGAAATCTGATCAATCGGAAAGATCTTCTGATTCTGTTGATGCAGAAGTTGCCTTGCAGCGAGCCGCACTTCGAGCGAAGGAAGAAGCACGAATACACGGCACCGCGATAGTGACTTCAGAAGACGGGGTACTAAAGTATGAATACCCTGGACAAGAGGATAAAGAACCCAAAGAGTAGAGTGATTTTAATTTGCTTGCCGGTCATTTAAGTGGAACAGAAAAAAGTAAGATAGAAAATAATGCCGAATCTTGTTGAAGTGACTTATGCACAAACCGGCGAAAGCCTTTCTACGAACAATATGGGGATGCGGGAAATGCAGGCTCGTGCGTTTGAAGCACGCAACTCGCAATACCTGCTGCTCAAAGCCCCGCCTGCTTCAGGAAAGTCTCGTGCGTTGATGTTTTTGGGGTTGGATAAACTTTATAACCAGGGGCTGAAGAAGGTCATTGTGGCGGTGCCTGAACGTTCCATTGGGGCCTCTTTCGATACAACCGATTTAACAACCCACGGCTTCTTTGCTGACTGGAAATTCAACTCTCGCTACAACCTGTGTACACCAGGCGTAGACGCCAGTAAAGTGGCAGGGTTCAAACAGTTTTTGCTTGATCAAAGCGAAACGATTCTGATTTGCACCCATGCGACACTACGATTTGCCTTTGATGCTGTCGATGAATCTGTCTTCAATAATGTTGTGCTTGCGATTGATGAATTTCATCATGTTTCAGCCGATGCAGAAAACCGGCTCGGCGAAGTGTTGCGTTCTATTATGAGCAACACCAGCGCGCACATTATCGCGATGACCGGCTCTTACTTTCGTGGGGATAGCGTGCCGGTGCTTACGGCAGAAGATGAAGCCAAGTTCGCAAAAGTAACGTACAACTATTATGAGCAGCTCAACGGGTACACTCATTTGAAAACGCTGGGGATTGGCTACCACTTTTATCAAGGTAGATATCTGAGCGCAATTGATGAGGTGTTAAATACTGATCAAAAGACGATTCTGCATATTCCCAATGTGAATGCTGGGGAATCGACCAAAGATAAGCATAAAGAAGTCGATACGATTCTGGATATGATTGGAACCGTCACCCATCAGGATGCTGAAACCGGAGTGATTTTTGTTGAGCGAAAAAGTGATGGCAAGGACATTAAAGTGGCTGATTTGGTAAATGATACTCCCAAAGACCGGGACAAAATTGTTGCTTATTTACGCCAGATGAATGACGTTGACGATCTGGATTTGATTATTGCGTTGGGAATGGCGAAGGAAGGTTTTGATTGGCCTTACTGCGAACATGCGTTGACGGTGGGATACCGTGGTTCACTGACGGAAATCATTCAGATTATTGGACGTGCGACACGTGACAGCGATAATAAAACACATTCGCAATTCACCAACTTAATTGCCCAGCCAGATGCAGCCGATGAACAGGTGAAGCTTTCCGTCAATAACATGCTCAAAGCGATTACGGCATCTTTACTGATGGAACAGGTACTTGCCCCGAACTTCAAATTCAAAACCAGGAAATTTGATGACGCAGAACATGAAGCGGGGACGGTCAAAATAAAAGGCTTCAAAGAACCAAGTACCCAGCGGGTGAAGGAAATTGTGGAATCTGATTTGAACGACCTCAAAGCAGCGATCTTGCAAGACCCCAAAATGCTGCAAGCATTGCCTGGGGAATTTATTGACCCGGAAGTGATTAACAAGGTGATGATCCCGAAAGTGATCCAAAAAAAATATCCTGAACTGACCGAAGAAGAAGTGGAAGAAATCCGGCAACATGTGGTTGCAGATTCGGTGATCAAGAACGGTGAAATAAAAGAGGTCGGCGGGCAACGATTTGTAAGGATGGCTGGAAAGTTTGTGAATATCGATGACTTGCATATTGATTTGATTGACCGGGTCAATCCATTCCAGAAAGCGTTTGAAATTCTTTCGAGATCAGTCACTGCAAAGTTACTTAAAGTAATTCAGGAAACAATCGATGCGGGTAGAATTCAAATGACCGACGAAGAAGCAGTCATTCTTTATCGTGATAAAATTGGCCCGTTTATGAAAAAATATAATCGGGAACCAGAGGTCAAATCCTCAGACCCGCTGGAAAAAAGAATGGCGGAAGCATTGGTTTACTTACGAAACAAAAGACGACAGCAGGTAAGTGGAAAAAGCGAATGAGCCAGTTTTCCGAAGAACTAGATAAAATCCTGGAAACCGATCCTCTCGGTTTATTGGATATCAAGCCGAAGGCTTCTTCTGTGATCAGTGCAGATGAGCGTTTGATTGCCTCGTTTGAGGAAATCAATGACTTTGTGCGCGAACATAACAGCGAACCGATCCAAAGCCGGGATATTAAGGAACGGAAACTTTACAGCCGATTAAAGAGCTTGCGGGAAAGTCCTGAAAAAGCCGCTGCGCTGGCAGAATTCGATTCGTTTGGATTGCTGGCAGATGTCAAATTTCCTGAGCCAATCGAAATCAATTCTGTTGATGATATTCTAGGGGACGATGTGCTTGGTTTGCTTGGCGATGATGAAGCAGACCCCAATGATATTTTCGAGCTAACCAACGTTACGAAATCAATTGAAATGCCTGACTATATCGCCAGGCGAAAACCATGCAAAGAATTCGACCAATTCGAGCATCTGTTCAAACAATGCCACGCTGGCTTAGCATCAGGCGAAAAGGAATTGCGAAAATTTATGGGGGAACAGCAAATAGCTGCTGGCAACTTCTTTATCTTGCATGGAGTGATGGTTTACATCGCAGCAATGGGGAAAAAAGAACAAAAAAAAGGACAATACAACGCTCGATTACGTTGCATCTTCGAGAATGGAACGGAATCGAACATGCTCATGCGATCTCTTGCAGCCGAATTGTATAAAGAGAGGAACGGTCGCAGAATTATAAACCGCATTGAGGGGCTTTTTGATGCCCCAGGGCAAGTGACACAAGAGGACGAAGCAACTGGGTTTATCTACGTATTGCGTTCTCTGAGTGAAGACCCGCAAATCAAAGAGATTAAAAATCTACACAAAATCGGTTTCTCCAGCCAACCGGTTAAGCAACGCATTCAAAACGCAGCGCAAGAACCGACCTATTTAATGGCAGACGTCAAAGTGATTACCGAATTTGAAACATACAATTTCAACCCACAAAAACTTGAAAACCTGTTGCACACATTCTTTGCGGAGTCTTGCTTAAACCTTGCAGTGACCGACAGCAACGGAAACCAGCATGCGCCACGGGAATGGTTTATTGTGCCATTGGATGTTATTGAAACAGCGGTCCAACTATTGATCAGTGGTGAGATTATTAACTACCGCTACGACAGCCAGCAGCAAATTATATCAGCAAAATAAATCCTGCAACCCTGCTTACAAACAACTTATCACAATCGGCTTCAATGGGGGAAGATTGTCTTTCCTTGATTTTTAGTTCTGACTGAAAGGATGATTTTATGGCAAGTTTGATACGCCAACCCAATGGTAGAAAGCGAATTCAGTTTCGCGATACAAAAGAAAGGCGGCAATCTATTTCATTTGGCAAAATGTCCGATAAGAAAGCCGATGCTGTTCTGGCGAGGATTGAAGATTTAATCGCTGCGAAAGTTGCAGGTTATCCGATGGAACAATCAACCGCAAAATGGTTGGCTGGTCTGGATGATATAATCTATGAGCGAATTGCCAAAACGGGACTGGTTGCCACACGGGAATCGCAGGTCAAAATTCAACTGGTTGATTTTATCAGCCAGTACATTGAAAAACGATCTGATGTGAAACCCTCAACCCGAACAACATGGGGGCGAACAGCAAAGCATTTGCAGGCTTATTTTGGAAAACATCGTGATCTCTCGACAATCACGCCAGGGGACGCGAAAGACTTCAGGATGTTTTTGATCCGCAAGGAACTGGCAGAGAATACGGTCAGGCGTACTTGTGGAATTGCGAAGCAGTTCTTCCAGGATGCCATTGACCGGGAACTGATTGACCGCAACCCGTTCAAACATCGTGATATTCCCACGACAACACGGGGTAATGCTGCAAGGCAGTTTTTCGTTTCCGGGGAAATGTCAGAAAGGATTCTCGAAGCCTGCCCCAACAATCAATGGCGGTTAATCTTCGCACTGAGTCGATACGGCGGGCTGCGATGCCCTTCAGAGCATGTACTGCTTCGCTGGGAAGATGTGAATTGGGAAAAGGAACGTCTTACCATCACTTCCCCTAAAACAGAGCATCACGAAGGACAGGAAAGCCGAGTGATTCCGCTATTTAGTGAGATTCGCCCCTATCTCGACAAAGCGTTTGAAGAAGCAGAGGATGGTGAAGCCTACGTGATCTCTCAACGTGGACCACGGACAACAGCCACAAACCTCAGAACGCAACTCACCAGGATCATCAAACGGGCTGGCTATAAGCCGTGGCCTAAGTTGTTCCATAATCTACGGGCAACCAGGCAAACCGAATTGATTCAATCAGGGATTGATCCACAAGCCGTCTGCTCCGTGATCGGGAACAGCATCCGTGTGATGAGCGAACACTACTACACACTGACAGATGACACACTCAACAAAATGTTGGATGTCGAAACGTGTGCAATATGTGTGCAGAAACCGCAAGAAGTGTGTCGCGGTGTGCAGAAAGCAGTGAACAACTAAGGCTGTTATCGCCTACAAATACCGGCTTTTGTGGTATTTAGCAGTGTACAAAAATGGGCGATGAGGGACTCGAACCCCCGACATCTTCGGTGTAAACGAAGCGCTCTAACCAACTGAGCTAATCGCCCGCGGATTGTGGTGATTTCCACTTGCGGATTCTTTATACAGAACAGTTCGATTTAGTGCAACTGAATCTGCAAAAGGACAGATTATTGCACGACAAATGGTCCATTGTCTTGTCTGTTGTAACGACAGGCTAAACAAACCAATCGTGCTGGGATTTACTTGATAACACCTTTCATCAAGAGAATGAACTGTGGGACACCGGAATCAAGACTGAGGTTCAATTGGCCTGAAAAAAAAGGAAGTGGGAACTTTTACGATGTAAGTTTGTTCTGCCAATATAAAACGTCGAGCATTCCTCGGTGAAGGCTTGGGGCATTGTGTTGGAACAGAACAGGAAATACAATTTTTTAGCAAAAAGAAATTAATAGAGTTTCACTGAAAGCACACTCACTCAAAGAAAACATGATGAAAAACAAAATATCCGATAAAAACAGCAGGCGTTCCTTTTTGAAATCGGCATCGTTTGCAGCAGCAGTTCCTCTGGTTATAAATTCCGGCTTGGCCTCTGAGTCTTCAGCGGCTAAAAAAGCTGAAACGAAATGTCATTCATTTCGGTATTGTCTGAATACGAGTACGGTCAGGGCAGCGAAGTTGCCTTTGCCTGAACTGGTTGAAATCGTATCAAAAGCGGGATACGACGGCATCGAACCGTGGATTGGTGAAATTGATCGGTTCGTCAAACAAGGTGGAAAACTGAGCGATATTCGCAAGCAACTGGAGGATTCCGGTTTGCAGGTCGAATCAGCCATCGGTTTTCCTCGCTGGGCTGTTGATGATCAGCAGCAACGCAAGGCTGGGTTTGAAGAAGCGAAACGGGGAATGGATCTGGTTCGACAACTGGGCGGGAAACGGATCGCTGCACCGCCTGCTGGCATCAACAGTAAAAACAGCCCAAAGGTTGACTTGTTTGATGTGGCGAAACGCTATCACGATTTGCTCGATTTAGGCGTTTCGATGGAAGTGATTCCGCAGGTCGAAATCTGGGGGTCAGCAAAAAACCTGTCGCATATTTCCGAAGCAATTTTTGTCGCCACGGCAGCCAATCATCCCGCGGCTGCGATTCTTCCGGATATCTATCATCTGTTTCGAGGCGGTTCCGGTTTCGATTGGATTCGAATGATGTCAGCCGATGCCATTCAGATTTTTCACATGAATGATTATCTGACTGAGCCTGTCCGCGAACAGCAAAACGATTCCATGCGAGTCTATCCGGGCGATGGTATCGCGCCGATGAAACTGATCTTTCAATCGTTACAAAAAATCGGTTTTCAGGGGGCACTTTCGCTGGAGTTATTCAACAAAGAATACTGGAAACAAGACCCGACATTGGTTGCAAAAACCGGCCTTGAAAAAATGAAACAAGCCGTCGCCAGCGGATTGGGATAGGAAGTAAGGTCCGCTATTGCGGACCATCGCATAACAAAGGGATATCGAATCCTCATCGCGGTCCACGGGGAGCGGCCCGACCCCTTACGCTCGAAAAGCCAGATATATTTTGACTCGCGGTAATATTGCGTGTTACAATATTGGTGTCTTCTCTTTCACAGGAAAACGATGATGCCAAGTGAACTGACTCCGGAATTGATTCAAACCACACTCCAGCTCCCTACGGAGCAGCGAGGAGAATTGGCTCGTTTGCTTCTCGATAGCCTTGAGGGTGAACAGGAGCGAGAAACATCCGAGGTGCCGGGATCGTTCATCGATTCGGCAACTGGCGAAGCTTATGGCATTAAAGACTTGCGGGCAAAACTTGCTGAAAGCATAACGGCTATTGAATCAGGCGATTACATTGATATCCAGTCTGAACAGGAACTGAAATCGTTGTTTGATTCAATCAAGAAGCAAGGGCGGGAACGGCTTGCCGCTAAAAAGTCATGAGCAAATTCCGCTTATCAAGCCCTGCTCATCGCGACCTGTTAGCCATCTGGGATTATATCGCAACTGATAACGTAAAAGCTGCAGATAGATTGATGGATCGCTTCTACGACAAATTCCGCCAGATTTCTTTAACGCCAGCGGCCTATCCCATTTATCCAGAAATTGAGAGTCCTTTTCAATTTGCGATTGTCAAACCGTATGTCATCTTTTTTCGAATACAAACAGATCGTATCGAAATCCACCGTATCATCCATGCGGCTCGTGATATTACTGCTCTGCTTGAGAACGAGTAGGAAAAAAAGATATATTTTAACTCGCGGTAACATCGCGTGTTACAATAACGGCGTCTTCTCTTTCACAGGAAAACAACGATGCCGAATGAACTGACTCCGGAATTGATTCAAACCACACTTCAGCTCCCTACGGAGCAGCGAGGAGAATTGGCTCGTTTGCTTCTCGATAGCCTTGAGGGTGAACAGGAGCAGGAAACTTCCGAGGTGCCGGGATCGTTCATCGATCCAGCGACTGGCGAAGCTTATGGTATTGATGATTTACGGGCAAAACTCGCTGAAGGTGAAGCAGATATTGCAGCGGGGCGAATTTCGTCTGTGAATTTACAGCAGGAATTGAACGCGGCTTTGAAACGCAAGGCGACTCAGCAAACGATGAGTGACTCATGAGCAAAGTGAGTTGGACGCACGCTGCCCGCCGTGATCTTGTTGATGTACTCGACTTCCTTGTAAACCAAAATGAGCAAGCAGCAAGAAATTTCATTCAGATTCTCGAACAGAAAGAATCTCTTTACGCCAGCTCACCCGCCTTGGGGTCTGTCTATCCAGAGCTTTCTGGAAGCTTGCGTAGCTTTGTTGTGAAATCCTATGTTCTGTTTTATCGGGAAGAATCGAATGGGATTACCATCGTTCGCCTGATCCATGCGGCTCGTGATATTTCTGCTCTGCTTGAGGAGAACTCTGATATAAAGTAGGCTGGGCTGGGGTACAAGCCCCAATGCTTGTGATAAAAGATAAGAGGCAAGCGTGGTCCGCAATAGCGGCCCCCTACGACCGCAGCAATTAATACTATCAAAAATGCTCAGGTGAAATCATGAAACTATTCCGGATGATATTTGTGCTGTTGTTTTTTGGACTGCTCCTGCCATTTTCTCTTTCAACGACTGTTGCAGAGGATGTAAAAACGCCAAGAGTGAAGATTGAATTTCGTCTTGCACAGGATTTGCCCGGTAAAGGATTGACCAAAGTGACACTTCCCGGAAGTGGTCGTGGGCAAAAGGGGGAGGTAATCTATCTGTATCCCAAAGTTGAATTAACTAACAGGGACATCCAATTCGCTGCCAAGCAGAAGACCGAATGGGGAACCTGGGCGATTACTCTGCGTTTTACCGATGCAGGTGGCGAGAAGATGTACAAGCTCACCAAGGCGAATTCGCCTATGCCTGATCCCAATCCAGAGCCTCTCGATATTTCTGAACCTGCACAACCAGAGCAAGCCAAAGAGGTGAACCCTGAAGAAGTCAAGCAGCAAAAATCTCTTCAGAAACGACTGGCGATTCTTGTTAATGGTAAGCTGATTATGGCTCCCGTCATTCGAACGACCATTAGTACGCATTGTCAGATCAGTGGCAGTTTCACCGAAAATGAAGTGGCTCGAGTTGTTAACGCTTTGAACAAACAGCGGGGACAACTCAATGTCATCCTCATTCTGGTGGATGATATGGGATGGACTGGAGTGGGTTGTTATGGATCAGATTTGCATCAGACACCCAATATTGATCGCCTGGCGAAACAGAGTATGAAGTTTACCAATGCGTATGCGGCTTCGCCTGTTTGTTCGCCAACGCGGGCTTCGATTATGACCGGAATTTCTCCAGCGAAATTGCACATGACGATCTGGCATGAATCGGCTGCGCATCCGCCACAAAATCGAAAAGTGATACCGCCGGTGACCGAAGGGAGTCTCGCTCTTGATTACACAACGCTGGCAGATGTTCTGCATCAAGCCGGTTACTACACGGCTCATCTGGGGAAATGGCATCTGGGGACGGCTGGATATTATCCGGAGAATCAGGGGTTTGACGTGAACATCGGCGGGACGTTCTGGGGATGTCCTTCAACCTTTTTCTTCCCCTATAAAGGACCGTTCGGCAGCCAGAAAGAGATGCGTTATGTGCCTCATCTGGAAGGAGGAAGCGAAGGGGAATATCTGACAGATCGGCTGACTACCGAAGCTCTGAAAATCATGAAAGCTCAGGCAGGAAACACTCTTTTTCTCAACATGTGTTATTACACCGTTCATACGCCGATTGAAGGGAAGCCGGATCTTGTGAAAAAGTATGATGGACTGGTTGATCCCAAAGCAGACCATCACAACGCAAATTATGCTGCGATGACCGAGACACTTGATGAAAATGTCGGTCGGATTCTTAAACAGATTGATGAACTGGGAATGACGGACAACACGGTTGTTATTTTTACTTCTGATAACGGCGGGTACATCAACGGTTATCGGGAGATGGATCACGTCACCGGCAATGCGCCACTGCGGTCCGGCAAGGGTTCTTTGTATGAGGGAGGAGTTCGTGTGCCACTACTTATCAAATGGCCTGGCGTGACCAAACCGGGGGCAGTCAGCGACGAACCTGTGACCACCTGCGATTTTTATCCAACGTTACTTGAAATTCTGGGCTTGCCGGGCGATTCAACCCATAACGCAAAGGTGGAAGGGATGAGCCTGGTTCCGCTTTTGCAAGAAACGGCAATGCGTTTGAAACGCGATTCGGTTTATTTCCATTATCCACATTATTATCCCACGACCACGCCGGTCAGTTCTGTACGATCCCGAGACTGGAAATTGCTCGAATATTACGAAGATGGCAGACTCGAACTTTATAACCTGGCTGATGATTTGAACGAATCAAAAAATCTGGCAAAACAGAATCCTGAAAAAACAGCGGAACTTCAAGAAGACCTGCACCGCTGGCTTAATAAAAACGATGCACAAATTCCGGTGGCGAATTTGAATCGCAAAAGGTAACTATTCAGCGATGATTGATTTTTGTCGGAATGAGGGCTGTTTGTAGGGTCCGCAACCCGCGGACCACCGCGTAAAATTGGAGAATGGAGTAAAGCATAATGCCCAACCGAAAAGTATATATTTCAGGTGAAATTGTTGCTGAAGCCGATGCAAAGATTTCTATTTTTGACAGCGCGGTCATGCTCGGCGATACCGTCACCGAATCGACCCGCACTTTTGCACACAAGCCATTCAAACTGAAGCAACATATTGATCGGTTGTTTCAATCTCTTAAAGTGACGCGTATCGATATTGGGATGACAGCCGATGCCTTGATGGATATTACGCTTGATCTTTTTGAAAAGAATTTGGATTGTTATGGAGCGAACGAAGATTGCTGGATTGTTCATAACATTTCGCGTGGCCTTTCGGTCGCCGGAGCTGATCCGACGGTTCAATGTAGCCCGGCGACAATCATGATTTTTACGCAACCGATGGATTTGCGCAGTTGGGCGAAATTCTATTCACAAGGATGCCACGCGGTCACCGCGATGAGCCGTATTGTTCCGTCACAATCATTGGATGCACGTATCAAAAATCGGAGTCGACTTTCTTATACGATGGCAGAAATGGAAGTCAAACTGGTGGATCCAGAAGCACAGGGAGTAATCCTTGATATCGATGGAAACATCGCAGAGAACAAGGGAGCGAACCTGTTTTGTGTTCGAGATGGCTGTTTACTGACTCCAACGACTGAAAACTGCCTGGCAGGAATCAGTCGGGAAACCACAATGGGACTGGCTGAGAAACTTGGCATTGAAACTAAAGAGTGTCGTATTCAGCCTTACGATTTTTATACAGCGGATGAACTGTTTTTCACCAGCACGCCTTATTGCATTATGCCTGCGACCAAATTTAACGGCTTGCCTGTGGGGAATGGCCAGGTTGGGAAAATCACCAAGCAATTATTAGCCAGTTGGTCTGAACTTGTCGGTGTCGATATCGCTTCCCAGGCAAAGCAGCAGTTGGAAAAGTAGGCTGCAACCGGCAGTATCTTCTTCTGTTTCCCCGGCTATTTTCCGAAATCGTTCTTCAAATCGCGGACAATGTTGCGTTGAGGCAGGAATGTCTTGCCCTCGTCTTTTGAGATGGCGGTTGTCAGGGCGCACCGTCTGGCATGTTTCTTGTTATTTTCTTGACAACATCGTTCAAAACTCAACGTTGTGGTTTTGGTTGGTGCTAGCGCAGATTCAATTGGATCACAGCGACGCCTTCGGCTGGCAGGGTCAGTTTTGTTTTTCGATTTTCCCAGCGGACCGGTTGATTGGAAACGAGTTCCCGGCTTGAAACTGGCGGCTCTTTTGCCAGTTGAATGGTAACGGACTGTTGCTGGTTACTGTCGTTGAAAACAGTGAAGAATTGTTTTCCGAATCGTTCTACATAAACCTGACTGTTATCGCTGGTTGCATTGGTGAGAGGTTCCCAACCTGCCTGGGCGACGCGTTTGCAGAGCGGCAGGTATTTCTTGAACAGCGGTCGATCGCGCTGATACAACTTTGGCGTTTTGAAATAGTGTCCCTCTGAAGCGTTGTGGCTGAAGAAACTGGGAAACATGCCGTATGCCAGGCAGCGTTGCATATATTTTTCTACCATCTGAGGCGAAAAATTTTCGAAATCGCTGTTCTGCAAAAAGCAGTACGGTTTTGCTTTGCACATCACTCGGCGATAAAGCAAATCGGCATCGGACATCGGTTTCCATTGATTGTTACGGTTCCAATTTGTTTCGCTTCCCATGACATCAAGAAAAGGGGCGTACCAGCAAATTCGTGATGGTGTCGAGTTAGCCATCGTTAATCGTTTTTTTGCATGGAGTTCCTCAGCAATCGTTCGCATATATTCGAAAGCAACCTGAGAGCGAAAGATGCCAGGCTGTTTTGTTTGTGAAGAGAAGCAAAGTGGTGTTTGGGCGATTGAAAAATGTTCTCTTCGGTAATTTAACAAGGCGGTCACGTAGCCTTCGCTGGAATCAAAATATTCGCCATCAAGATCTCCTTTTGCTTCAGGACCGTACAACTGTTTGACTCTTTCTGGATTCCATTGACTGGAAAAATCGGTGATGTCGCCCTTCACGCCGGGCATCGAATTCATGCTCCAGACAATTCCGTTTGCCCATGGCTCGTTTCGCATTTGCCCTGAAAATTTCCCCTGCGGATCGTAAAAGCCGCTGGTGAATAATGCCTTTGCCTGTGGAACTCCCGCTTTTGCCAGCCGTTTTGCTTCCGCGAGAGCTGCTTCGTAAGTGCGGGTCATTTGAACGGGCATTTTCATCCACCAGGTCATTGGTTCGGTATAATGAAACGTGGTGATGCCGTTAGCATCATCCCAACTTGTTTCGTCGTTCCCTTCTTTGAATGCAAATCCGAAATCCTGCCAGCGATCAACATCACTGATTTTTGCAAACGCCATCCAGTTTCCCTGTCGGCGGACACGGTTGTGAAACGCTTCGGGGAATAATTTGTAGTAATGATCAACAGCCGCCCGAAACCCTGATTCAGGATTAAACGAATAATGACAGAACCGTAACTTCGCCGTCGGCTTTTCCGCAGTTATTCCCAGATCGAACAGTAGCAGCATTTCTTTTGTCGCGGAATGATAGACCAGTCGATAAAACGCAGGGCGGTTCATATCAATCCCCACTGCAACCCCCTGTTGCTGGTTGGCAACAGCAGCCAGTGGATAACGCGACAATCTTTCATTCCCCAGTCCGGCAAACAAATGGGCATTGATATATTCAGTATTCGGTTCCACTTTTTGCCGCCGTCGGGGGTCTTCCAACCACCAATAGTTATCTCCCTGAACCGGCAACGAATAGGCAAACGTAATCGCCCGATCCTGACCGGACGTATCGCGCAGTGTCACATCGTAAAACGTCGCGAGAGGCCCTTCTTTTTTTGTAACATTCAATTTCAAATTGAGAGCTTCTTTCTCGATATGAACGTACGGGCCGTTCCTGGTTACGTCGCGCACCTGAAATCCCTCTCGCGTGATTCCCTGAAGAACGTAATCTGTATTGTCCAGATGATGCCATCCTTGTGGAATTGGTAGAGAAGTCAACTTCGGATTTCGGAACCATACTTTTCCCGTGTGGTGTCTGAACATCGCATAAAAAGAAAGGCTTTTCACTGGTTTGGGGGGAATGACAACCACCTTGCGGCTTTGCCAGTCGTGGCTACCAACTTCAAATGGTTTTGTCTGTCCATACAAATGCGTTCCGTCGTTAAATGTCAGATCGAGATAAAGCGAATAATGCGTATCAACAATCCCTCCCACATTTTCCGCTTTGCTTTCAAGCGTGGCAATAATCAATTCTGGTGTTTTCTGATCCAGCAAAACCGATTGAGAAATTCCCCGCTGCTGTTCTTTGCTATTTTTGTTATCGCAAAGAATTAAATTATTGGTCCGTTCAACCCCTTGCCCAAACGGACGCCAGGCATCTTCCTGAAGTAAATCCTTACCAACATGATCGGTCTTCAACAACGCGCGTGCTACCAATCCATTAACGTGTTGCGATTCAGCGGAAGATTCAACAGCAAGTATCAGGCAGATCAAAATAATTGTCAAAAAATAACGTGGGAACATTTCATATTCTCTTTCAATTAGATACAGCACGGAGCAGCGAGGAACAATAAAAGGTTACTCGATGAACGGCACTATTTCATCCTGCCTGGGCAGGATGTTTTTTTGTCATAATAGCAAACAGTCTGGTAGGGTACGCTGTGCGTACCGCGATTGCAAGGAAACACTCCGCTATGATGGCAATGTTTATTCATAACTGGGGAGTCACAATTGGTGTGCACAGCACACCCTACGGTACTCAGGAAATTATTCCCTCGCGCAGTCCTGCAAACAGACATGCGGCGACTAAGTCGGCGGAGGTTCCCGGGTTTCTTTTGTTCCCCTCGGCTCGCAGCCAGGTATCGAACTCGGCGAACTTTTCCTGTGATTGCTGCGAGTTGGGCCAATCGCTTTTTAGGATTTCTGCGGCGCGAGAGGCAGATTCTTCAGCAACTTCCTGCCCGCATTTTCTTTGGATGAGCGTATCGGGGTAGTGAGCCATCCAGTCGAGATGCAATCCGACAATCGCCTGGTTTCGGTTTCCATCAGAGACTGACCACCAGTGTGCAAGACGTTCCAGACCGAAGCCAAGGACATCCTGAAAGTTGCTTGCGTATTGGCGAGCGATCATGTCGTGCTGCCCGGCAAGCTCCATGACCTGTTTAACATTCTGCGACGGTGCTGTAGAAAGATCCTGGTCATCGACATGAGACATTCCCCCCGGATGCGCCAGGTTGATCGCTTCGTAAATTCGCTGACTATCTTCGATATTCAAAGCATCGAGGATGGCGGGAAGTTCTTCGCATAACGAGTGTTGATTTTTTACGGCAGCTAAGGGGGCAAGCAGCAACACAATGCCCAGGTTGGTATTCTTTCCCACCTGTAACTGCACGGCACGGACGGCATCTAAAATGGATTGCGAGACGCCTCGCGTATCAATACGTGACAGCATGAATGCAGTGATACGAGCCGAGCGGACAAAATCGTCGTGCGATAAATCGTCGAACGAAGCACCGGGATGTACATTGCCCGCCTTGGGGGCTTCGGCTTCCCACAGGCAAGCTATTTCGATTTGCTGAATAAGCGTTGTTGTTCGGTCGCTTTGCATAATGAAAAATATCGCTGCGCTTCGTGGGAAACGCAGCGATCTTTCAAACGGTTACAGTTTTTACAAACAGTATTATTTCTCTGCAAGTAGTATTATTTCTTGCGTCGTTCTTCCAGATCTTTACGCCGACGTTCAACGACTTCTTCCTGAATATTCTTCGGACATCGAGCATAACGGCAGAACTCCATACTGAAGCCTCCTTTAC
>Ga0316208_1001618_pt1 | contig 20524 bp, 17 predicted proteins | sample 3monopyrite_MG_FD_204944 | JGI IMG/M metagenome (GOLD analysis project Ga0316208, IMG submission 204944) | Microbial mat bacterial communities from mineral coupon in-situ incubated in ocean water Damariscotta River, Maine, United States -... | ecosystem: Environmental > Aquatic > Marine >...
ATCGGGACCAGGAGTAGGGTTCGCCGAAGCCAACACCATCGAGTCCAAGGAACGCACCGTAGCTGCGTTGATGGGCTCAGAGAAGCGCACGCTAATCGTGGCGAAGGGGTCTACTCCGTCAGCCGGCAAAGTCGTGGGCTCCGGAGTAAAGGTGAGATAGCACAACTGCGAGTTCACATCGGCAGCGGTGTAGTTCGTGGTGATGGTGCCGGAGAAGTTGCTGCCGGGCGAAAGAATGCCTTCCACAATCACACCGAGAACGATGTAGGCAGCAGGGTTGATGTCACTCGTCACCGTGGTGACCTGAATCAATGCCGAACCAATCTCAATCACGTCGCCTGCCTTGGGGCTAAGTCCGCGGCAGTTGATGGCGTCGATGCTATAGGTAATCGAGCGCTGGTCGCCCGCTGAAACCACCGAAGCCACAGTGATGTCTTGCTCGGTCAGCAGCGTAGGCTTCTTGTTATCAATCAGGAAGCCGTTGAACACGTCGAGGTCGTTACCCGTACGGAAGGCACGAACCACCACTGGATCCAAACCACTCAACTCGAATGGTTCGATGATGGCGCCGTTGCCATCGCGGGAGGCGCCGTAGGTTTGGGTGCCTCGGGAGTTGGTCAGCAACTGCGTTTGGTTAATGAACGGGTTGATGACGGTAGGAATCCGAATCTTGACGTTGGGGTTGTTTTGATCCAACGAAGCCGGGAAGCCAATGCCGTTTTCTGGGATATCCAGAGACTCTGCATCGAAGCGGGAGACCGTGGGGTCAATGATGACCACGCCAACAGCAGCGCCGTTGGCATCGAGGTCGGTCTTGACCACATAACGACTCTCCAAAGAAGAGAAGCCGGAGTTCTCATCCCCTACCAGCACTTGCAGGGTTTGACGATTCACCGTGTTTGGGTCAAGTGGCTCACTGAAGACCAGGCGCACCGCACCGTTTCGCGACACCTTGGTAAACGGAGCCGGATCCGAGAAGTTCTTTGCCTGCAGCGAGGACAAACCCGTTTGCGTGGCGTCTAGTGCTGCTTGAAAACCAGCAGCCGTACGCGGCATGAGGATAATCAGCGTTTCGCGCTGTGTAATCGGGTTGCTCGACAGGTCGTAAGTGATGCCGTCGGTTTGGACGTTCTCCCGAATCAGGGCATCATTTTCAATCAGAGCGCCCTCGGAATCGAAGATGTCGACCAAGCGCCCCCACTGCATGTCCAACAGGACCAGCGAGGAACCGCCCGCGCCTGAGCCACCAGCACCAGAACCCGAGCCGAAGCCGCGGGTACTACCGCACGAACCTGCAACCAGGCTGAGCGTGGAAAGCAATGCCATGGCGGCAAAGCCGGAGAAAGACGTTTTGAAGTGCTTCATGGTGTCAGAGAATCCGGGTGACTACTGATAAACGATGCCGAGGCCATCCAGGGTAGGACGCAGGCCAAGGTCAGGATTCGAGTTAAAGGTGATCCGAATCTGAATGAACTGATAACCCTGACCCTCAAGGTCATTGATATCGCTCGTCCAGGGACCAGGCGTGGAGACCGTGCCGAACACACCAAGGTGATCGCCATAGTCATCGAAAGGAAGGTCAGCCGTCAGCAAGGGCGACGGGTTGACGCCTGGAGCCGCTGGGTGGTTAACCGACAAGGAACCGCGGTACTCCACCTCAATCGAGGTGCCCACAGGTTGGTCGGCATTGGCCGGCTCCAGGGCAACGCCCAAGATGGCGTTGTTGCCGATGATGCGACCGCAGTCGAGCCAGTGCGTGTACACCCGAGATACCTCTTGGGTGAAGTCGGCACGTGCCCAGTAGGCGAGGTCATCGCCCTGCGTTGGGGTTGGCGAACCACCCGTGGTGAAACCACCAGTTGGCGCAGTACCACCCGAGGATGGGTTGTCAGGCTGCACCTGGTTCCAGATACCCGAACCATCTTGGCCGCCGGAGGAGTAAATCCGGAACTGCGGCGAGAAGGCAGGCGTGGCTCCGTTGACCATCATTTGCGTGGTCGCGAAGGAGTTGAGGCCAAGGCTGTTGGCCTGCGGGAAGGTGCGCACACGCCAGAGCAGAGGTAGACCCACCGAAGGAACCGCTTCCGGGCCCCAGAAGGTGAAGCTGCCCGTGTCTTGGCTGTACTGCAGGTCAGGCGAACCCACCGAGCCCGCGGCACCACCGAGGTACATCTGCGGAATCGTGGTGTCACGCCAGACATACTTCTGCGTGAAGTCAGGCCATGGCTGGAAGTTCACACCGTTGACGGTGTAGAGCTTGATCGAACGCGTGGTGTAGCTCGAGCGGAAGACTTCCACTTCGTCGATTTGCGAAGTGCCGTCGGCGGTGAAGCCAAGGATGTTGTCATCGAAGGCGCTCGAGACCAAACCGGATTGCGGAAAGTTCACAATCGGGCCAGGGACGCTGAACGATTCGTCTGGCAAGAACTTGCCAGTACCTAAGGACAGTGACAAGTCGTTGAAGGTTTCGTCAAACACAACGCCAGTCGCTGGAGACCAGCTCAAGCCTTCGACGGTCATGTTGTATTCGGTTTGGTTCGGGTAACCGAAGCCAAACTCCTGGGCGCGATAAACACCCATGACCACAGCACCAGCTGGGTTCAGAGGTTCGGTCACTGGAGTACCGATTGGGCGGTTCTGCATGGCACTGGACGAGCCATCTGCCGAGCGCGAGAAGCGCAGTGGCTGGCGACCACTCAGGCCACCAGAAACCAGCTCGACCTGACCAGAGATTTCCGACAGGCCATCGCCGTCTTGGTCCAAGGAAGGTGAAATCAAGCTGAGGTAGCGGTTATCCGCGAGCGTAATCGAAGGCTCTAGCGTGATTTGAATCGCTTGACCATCGTTACCTGCCACAAAGTTGGTGAGGTCGATGGGGTTGCCGCTAAGGTCGCGGATGCCATCGGCACCATCGCGCAAGACCACAACAAACTGATCGCCATCGGTGTCGAAGGGATCATTCCAGCCACCCAGGGGGGTCAGGCTGAAGGTGCGGTCACCATCGGTGGCTTCCACCGAGCCAAACAGCACGCGGCCGGAGTACTCGGAGTTCACCGTGTCGGTGGTGGTACCACCGGCGTCGAGGCGGAAGTCCAGACCGCGCTGGCGATCCATGAACTGCCCCACCGTCTCGGCGGTGTTGACCTGACGGAACCAAGCTGCCTGCAACTCTTTGTTGGTGGTCGGTGCGCCATCATCGCTTGGGGAAACCAAAGCGAAGGAGAACATCGAGCGCATGGAAGTGGCGTCGATAGGCTCATCGAAACGAACCAACACCGAAGAGTTGGGGTCGATGCGCTGCACTGGCAAGTTGCCAAACGGAGGTGGCGAGATTTCGAGGTAGCAAGCCTGACGGTCGACATCTGCAGTGCTGTAGCGGGTGGTGTACCGCGCGTTGAGAGCACTTGCCCCTGCAACGAGGCCTTCATCTTCGAGCTGGACCTGACCGCGCACGGAGTAGTCCAGCGGGTTGCCGGAGTTGATGACATCGGTCACCATGACCAAGCCGGTGCCAATCTCAAACACGTCGCCGACTTTCGGCGCCAAAGGCTTGCAGTTGTTGGCGTTGATGGTGTAGGTGAAGTCCATCAGGTCACCGTCGCGGACGGTGATGTCGTTGATGGTGGCCGCTTGCACGCCAATCAGCTTCGGACGGCGGTTATCCAGCATGAATCCACCGCGTGGGTCGAGGTCGTTGCCGGTACGAGCGGCGCGAACGATGACGCGAGCACCCGGCAGGAGCTCTTCAAATGGCTCCGTCACAGGATCCTTTACCGCAGGCTTGCGGTTCGTCACCAAACCAGTCAAAACCTGTGGCTGACCAAGCGCGGGGTCCACCGTGGTGGGGATCCGGATGTACAGGTTGGGGTTGGTGGAATCTGCCGAAGACTGAAAACCCGAAGTGTTCGGTGGCAAGCCTTCGTTGGCCGCTTCAAAGGTGGAAACGGTGGGATCGAAAATCACATAACCCGTGTTCGTGGCCGCATCGTTTTGGACCAGGTAGCGCCCGGTGAAGTTGAGGTTGGGCGGGCTACCGGTGTACACCTGAACCGTGGTGACATCGACCGTACTGGGCTTAATCTGCTCGCTAAAGCGCATGCGGATAGCCGCGTTGCGCGCCACCATGGTGTAAGGCGGAGCTTCGCTAAGACCCTTCTCGGAGATCGACACCAAGTTGCCCTTCGCTGCCTTCAGCAGTGTTTGGTAAGCAGTGGAACCTTCCGTTTGCAGAATCTGCAGAGTCTGCTTTTGGGTGACCGGGTTCAACGAGAACTGGTAGCTGATTCCATCAGCTTCCAGGGTCGGGTTGATCATGACATCGGTCTCCTGAATGACGCCGCTGAGGTCAGAGACATCGACCAGTCGACCCCATTCCAGGCTTTCCAGGAACAGGCCAATTGCCGATTGAGTTTGACTCCCGAAGGCGGTCTTACCGCCACTTCCGCAGGCCGGCAAAACGACCAACGTGGTGAGGGCGACGAGGGCCAGGAGGCCGCTTCCAGAGCGGCGGAACAGAGATGCGAGAAGGTTGGTCGTCACGGGTTCGAGACAAATGCGGGGACAAGGGACCTCCCCTGCGGCCCTGAAAGGTGCCGGAGGGAGGAACCCTCGCCCTCTATCCTAGAGGCGCGAGGCAAGTAGCGCATATGAGCACTGGCAATTCCCGTACCACCCTTCTTAGGGGACTTTCTGCGGGCCGCAGAGGGCAAGAACGCCCATTTGGTGCGAAAACGCACGAGCCCTAAAGAATATCCCGAAAAAGAGGCTTTATCCGCCCCAACCGTAGCCCATTTCTTCCGCATCTTGGCGCTCACGGAAGGGCCTCAGGTTCTCGGCGCGAATGCGCAGAACGGCCTGGCTGTGTAGTGGATGGACCTTGCGCGAGGAGCTGCACCCGGCGTAATCCACCGCGAGCTGGCTGTCACAGTGCGCACACAGAAAATGGCGGCGGGTCGTCCCGACCACCCTCCAGGCCGTGGTCATGCCCTGGTGGCGGCTCACGCAGTTCTCGTTGGGGCAGGGCCCCAGGATTTGCTCACTGCGGCCACTGGGCAGGGGCGTCAGCGGCGTCAGGGAGTCCTTAGCCTCCCCTAGCATGCTTAAAAACAGGCCCTGACGAACCACAGGCCCCACAGCGGCCTGCTGAAAGGCCATCATTCGCGGGTCGAGGTCGAGGGAATCGGGCAATTCTTCGCGTCGCGGCAAGGGATGCAGCAACAAACAGTCCTCGAGCAGGCCATCTTGCATCTGCTCCGGCGTCACGCCGGGATAACTGGTGCCCTGAGCCTTGGCCCCACGTTCATCCTGGAGCCGGGTGAGATACAACGCGTCCAGCCGGTCGATGTCAATCTTGTCGCCACCAAACAGCACCTTTTGCACCAGATGCTTCGGCTCCAAAATGCGCACCTCGGCATTTCCGGTCCAATCGGTGAACAACGGATGACGCCCCCAGCGCAAACGGTAATCAAAGCGATCAATCAAGCGTCGCTCCAGCCCGCTCTCCCAATCGAGCCCCGCACCCGGGAGCAACACCACGCGCATGCCCAGCAAGCAAGCGGCCCAGGCCAAGGACCTCGCGGTTCGTCCATGCACCAAGTCCCCCATCAAACCGATGGTGCGCCCACGGAAGGAACCCCAAGCGCGGAACAGGGTGTAGAGGTCGACTAAGGTTTGGCTGGGGTGGCCAATACGCCCGTCGCCGCCGTTGATCACCGGAATTCCGGCGTAGCGCGATACCACGCGTGAAGCGCCATCATGAGGATGGCGCAAGACAATCAAGTCGGCATAGCTGCCGAGCATACGCGCCGTATCGGCAAGCGATTCTCCCTTGCTGGCACTCGAGCTCTTGGCGTCTGCGACTGTGATGACCGAGGCACCTAGGCGATGGGCGGCCGCTTCAAAGGACAATCGCGTGCGCGTGGAAGGCTCCAGGAACACGCTTGCAATCACTTTGCCACGCAAAGCCTCCGAATGCTCCAGGGGACGCTCCTCGAGCCGCCCGACCAAAGCAAAAAAGGCATCCAGGTAGGATGGATTGAAGGCTTCTGCGGCGTGCAGGCCTTCCATCATGGGCAGCAGATTCATGGGGCGAGTCAGCAAGCGACGACGGCAAAGAATAGCCGTTCGCCGAACTTGCTGCTGACGCTACCCGGACAAGCCATGTTGCTTCAACCGTTTAGCTAGGAGTTGCCTGCGCTCTGGATCGCGACTGAGCGGGGTGTCCAGCTTCGGAATCGGGCCGAGGCTATCCAGAATCCCCTGCTCCAGCTGCAGGAGCGAGGCAGAGTCCTGGTGATGCAAACGGCCATCCACAGCACCGAGCCCCTTGGCCCAGGCCGGCTGCGGTGCCAAATCGATGCGGTTCAGAATCAGCAGATCCTGAGGGCGGCGTTTGCGCACCATGGCTGCGAGGACGGCATCGGGCTCTTCGGCAGCATCTAGAACCCACAACACCTTCCAAGCCTCGGTCGCCAATTCCAGACTCATCGCCCAGGCCTTTTGGTCCAAGGCACTCGCTGCGGCACTGTACCCCGCGGTGTCGGCCAAGCGAATGGCGAGCTGGGCTTCGTCACGACCGAGCAGCAGCAAAGACTCCAAAGGATCGCGCGTGGTTCCGGCCATCGAAGTGGTGGTCGCGCGGCGATCCCGCAACCAGCGATTGAACAAGGTGGACTTGCCGGCATTCGCGGGCCCAAGCATGACCACCAAGGGTGGCGCGGCAGCGAACTGGGCCCATTCACTGGCCTGCCAACTGGCGACCAACTGTGGATGCAAGTGGCTAGCCTTGCCATCTGCAGCTTGTCCTAGAAGCTGGTCCATGGCGCCCTGGGTGCGTTGTTCTTGCAACGCCAAGCGCATGGCCAAGGGAGTCGTTGCCTGTTGCAACAATATCTGTGTTTCAGTTTTCTGAGACCACGGGTTTTCTTGCCAGGCATGCCCGCGCAGCCATTCGCGTAGAGCTTCGGCAACTCCGTAGCCGCCGTGCAAATGAAGTTCCGCTTCTATTAAGCCCTGATTCGCTTCGCGACGCCAACAAAGTGCTTGATCCCAAATCGCCGTATCGCCTTCGCTGCGCCCAGGCGAGACAACGGCAAAGCCATTGACTTGCGGCACCCACTGCGAACCAAACAGTTTGCGAAACTCTGGTTCTGGAGCACGAAGTGCCCAAATCGATAGTGCCGATGCGCCGGCCGGACTTAGGCGCTGGAACTGCCCCACGTCGCCCCCAGTATTGGCTGCCCACACAGAATGCGCATGCCACTCAACACCAAATGATGGCGAAGCTTCCACTGAGGCAACAGTGGCGCCAGGAGTTCGGCATCTCCGCCATGCACAAAGCAGCGTGGTGGCTTCTGCAAACTTTGGGCGAACTCTTCACCCAAACCCATCAGCGAAGCGGCCAAGGCACGTCGAGTTCCGGCATCCACTGCCGTGGCAGTGCGCCGAGGTGGGTTTTCGCGACTGGCCTGCGGCAAATCCAAATGCGGACAACCCTCGACCAAGGCTTGTTGTTGCAACCCCAGTCCGGGACCGATGGCACCTCCGAGGAAACGGCCATCGGCGGAAACCACATCTAGCGTGAAAGCTGTGCCCAAGCTGGCCACAAGTACAGGGTCTTTGGCCCCAGCCTGGCTCCAGGCAGCGTAACTGGCAATTAAGCGGTCCAACCCTGTGCCTTTGGTTTGCCGCGCCAGGGGCACGTCGTCTGGCGCCATGTTCCACAACTCAAAGCAATCCCAAGCCGTGGATAATGCGGCTTCTGCCTGCGGCGAACTGGAGCATAGGCCAATGGCTTCCCCAGGCGCCAACGCCTCGGCCAAGGCCGCCGCGAAATCACGCTGAGAAGACGCGTCGCGCCAAGTCCATACCTGAGGAGCACGCGCATCGGCCAACAACAGCTTGACGCGATGGTTGCCGAGGTCAATCAGGGCGCGCGGCGCCGCAGTCATGACTTAACGGCGAGGCAAACGGTAAGTCAAGGTGCGCACGCCACCGAGGCGCTCGACCTTCACCGTCAGAGTGTCGCCACCCAGGGAACGCAACTCTTCAAAGAGTTGGTCACGGTCTACGGCGGGCAGTCCATTGACATCGAGCACGATGTCATCGGCGCGTAGTCCTAGGCGATCAAACACCGTTCCAGGCTGCACACTCTTGATGCGCAAACCGCGAATTTCGTTCGACAAAGGATCACGTGCGGGGCGCACAGGAACTGCGGCAAGAATCTCTTCTTGCGACATGTTCTCGATGGCTTTGACATCGGCCGTGCCCACCTGATAACTACCCGGGGCCGACAACTGCGTTTCCGCAGGAGGACCTTGAGTCATGCCTTCGGTCGTCGAAGGGTTGCCGCTACTCTCTCCTTGCGTACCTTCCGGCGTCAGCAGGTATTGCCCGGAATCAACTTCGTACTGTTCTCCCTTGATGGTGAGAACCTCTTCCGTTTCCAGCACCTTGATGTCGATTTCACCAACGCGCACCTCGATCAGTTTCAACTCCAAGCCCTTCTTGGTTTCAATCTCAAACACATCGCCCACGACGCGGAAGTCGCCGGGGATTTTGTCATCGGAGGCGCGGGCGCCTCGGGCCTGAATCCATGCCGCATTCGGGAACTGAATCATCGGCACTTCGATGTCCGATTCCGTAATCCGAGGTTTCGGTCCGGTGTTCTCATTCACCACCACTTCGGGCGGTGGCTCGACATAGCCGGTGATGTTCAAGTCTTGCAGAACCGCATAGTTGGCATAGGTCTGCAAGTGGCTCCCGGTTCCGGCAGCATTGAGGCTGCCGAAGGTCTTCTCTAGCTTCTCAATGTCCAGGGCACGGTTCAGCGTGTCCTGATTCTGCACGTAGCCGTACAGCTTCCATCCAAAAGCACCGAAGCCAAGCAGGCCGACGGTGACGAGTAGGAAGCGGGTGAGTTTTTCGTTCACAATATCTATCTTAGCCCTGACAGGGCTCTGTTGCGACGCCCGATGGCCCCCCCTTTCTTCCTAGGATTCTTGGACGGATTCGGCCAGCAGCGCGTCCAAGCGCGCCAACATTTGCTCCAATCCGGCCCCGGTGGCGGCCGAAACGGCCAATCGGGGCAATTCCAGGGCCTCGAACAGCTCGTTGGCGCGCTGCCCAGACTCTTCATCTTCGACCTTGGTGGCCACGACCAGGGTCGGGCGGTCGCGCAGGGTTTCGCCATACTGGTCGAGTTCGGCGCGGATGGTGCGGTAGCTCTCGAGCGGGTCTTCGGCCAATGCGGAGACATCGACCAGGTGCAGCAGCACCCGCGTGCGCTCGACGTGGCGCAAAAAACGATGCCCCAATCCTTTGCCGTCGGCGGCGCCTTCAATCAGGCCGGGAATATCGGCCATGACCAGGGTCGGACGCTGGTTGCCACGGTCGAGAATGCCCAGCGAGGGATCGAGCGTGGTGAAGGGATAGCTGGCGACGCGCGGGCGAGCCGCCGTGAGCCGAGCCAACATGGTGCTCTTGCCGGCATTCGGCAAGCCCACGAAACCCACATCGGCGACCAATTTGAGTTCGAGCCGCAGCTTGCGATTCTCGCCCTCGGTGCCCTTGTCGGCGCGGGTTGGCACTTGGTTGCGCGAGGTCGCAAAGCGCGCGTTGCCGCGGCCACCTTTGCCGCCTTGTGCGACCACGAGCTCTTGATCTTCTTCTGCCAGGTCTGCCAACAGGTGGCCATGCTCGGCATCGTAGATTTGCGTGCCAATAGGAACCTTAATCGTCAGGTCTTGGCCGCTGCGCCCGGTGCAATTGTTGCCCATGCCGGGCTGCCCGTTTTCTGCTTGCAAGCGAAACTGCCGCGCCAAGCGAAACAAGGATTTTTCATGCACATCAGTGGTCAGAATGACCGAACCGCCGCGCCCACCATCGCCGCCATCTGGCCCACCTTGTTGCACATACTTTTCGCGGTGGAAGGCGGAACAGCCGTCTCCCCCCTTGCCAGCAATGGCGAGGACTTCCGCTTCATCGCGGAACATGCGGTCAGGCTGCTTAGACATAAGTTGTGGGTAGATGTGCAGGGAGCCTGGAAACCAGGGGCTTCCAGGCTCAGCCGTGGCGTGTTTCGCCGCGGGTAATTCCTAATTAAACTTAGACTTCGTTGGCCACCACGCGGATACGGCGACGAGACTGAAACTCGACGACGCCATCCCAGAGGGCAAACAAAGTGTAGTCGGTGCCCATGCCCACCCCACGACCGGGGTGATGCTTGGTGCCACACTGGCGTACGAGGATCTCGCCGGCGCGAACCGTCTGACCACCGAAACGCTTGATCCCGCGCATTTGCGGGTTCGAGTCGCGGCCGTTCTTAGAAGAACCGCCTCCTTTCTTATGTGCCATGTCTGAATCTCAGTTGATGCGGGCGTGACCGGAACGGCCGAGCCCTAGGACATTATCCGCGGATCTCCTTCACGCGGATGCGGGTGTAGCGCTGGCGATGGCCCATGGTGCGGCGGCTCGACTTACGGCGCTTGAAAGTAGAAACACGGATCTTCTCGTCTTTCACTTCGCCGAGGATCTCGGCAACCACGGAGACGCCGTCTAGATGGGGCGTACCCACCTCGACAGAACCGTCTTCGCGCTTCAGAAGTTGGACGTCATCAAAGACGAGGTCACCCTCGGTCTCAGACATGAGATCGATCCAGAGGTCGTCACCCGGCTTTAGGGTGAGGCAGCGCGAACGGTCGCGAACAATTGCGTACACAGTATCTCCTTGGCAAAAGGGCCGAACAGTTTAGCGCGGCGGTTCAGAGGTGGCAAGAGCTCCGAGGAGCTCAATTACAGGGTCACTGGCGGGGACCTGAAGGTCATCCACCGTTTCGAGCTGATGCCCGAGTGCTTCGACCAGGGCTCGATGCTGACGCATTTCGAGCAATAGGCCGGGTTGTGCGCGTAGGCGCACGCGGCTGGGGCTATCCAGCGAGCGCAGACGGCGCAGGACGCGCAGGGCGCCGGCGCGGTGATGGACAATATTGCCACTCCCCCCGCAGCCACGGCACATGGCCTCGCTGGCCTTAGACGGACCGGTGCCCAGGCGGCGCCGGGTGAAGGTCATGAGCCCAAAGCTGCCGAGTCGGCCGCATTTCATGCGCGCGCGATCTTTGCGCAAGCCTTCGCGCACCGTTTGTTCGACTTGGCGTCGATTCCCTGCTTCGCGCATGTCAATGAAGTCGACCACGATGATGCCGCCCAAATCGCGCAAGCGCACTTGGCGCAACACTTCTTCCGCTGCACGCAAGTTGGTTTCCAAAGCGGTCATTTCGAGCGTTTCGCGCTCGACTCGGCCGGAGTTCACATCGATGGCGGTAAGCGCTTCGGTCTCATGGATAACGATCGAAGCTCCTTTGCCAATCGGCACCCGCGGCGCGAATAGACGTTGGTAAGAGCTTTCCAAATCCAGAGCCTCGAACAGCGGGCGGCTGGTGTGGTGGAGCTTCAACTCCACATGTTCTCCGGAACCCTTCGTCGTAAGAAAGGTTTCCAAAGATTTGCGCACGCCTTCGTCATCACAAACGATCTCTCGAATGCCGCCATGGAAGAGCTCGCGTGCGGCACGCAAAGGGGTGGCTTCTTCTTGGTACACCAAGCAAGGGGCCGTTTGCTTATGCGCCCGATGGATCAGCTGCTCCCACTTATCTTTGAGCAGCTCCAAGTCTGCACGCAAGGCGCGACGGGTTTGTCCAGCCGATACCGTGCGCGCAATCACCGGCAGCTCCGGCCCGGCGCCAAGCTCTTCCAAAACCGACCGCAAGCGCTCGCGCTCTTCCGCCTCTCCCACGCGTCGACTGACGCCGATGCGACCAAGGGTGGGCATGAGCACTAAGGAGTAGCCCGCCAAAGACAAGAAGGTGGTCATGGTGGCGCCTTTGCCACGGACCGGGTCGCGCAGGACTTGAACCAAGATCAACTGCTCTTGCTTGAGTCGCGCTTCAATGCGCAAATCCACCGATTCGTCTTCGGCAGCGGATTCTGCACTGTTTTCTTCTTCCTCTCCTTCCTCTTCTTCCTCTTGGTCTTGCCACATCGGTGGCAAGGCTTGCCTCGCTACGGCTGCAGGTTCGGCGCCGTCCTCGGCATATCCGGGATGGACATTACCCACATGCAGGAAGCCAGCACGCCGCTCTCCGAAATCGACAAAGGCGGCGTCGAGTCCGGGTTCAATCTGCTTGACTCGCGCCAAGTAAATATTGCCGACCAAGGATCCGGAAGAAGTTTGCCCAACGCGCAATTCGCAGAGCTCATTGCCTTCCACCAAGGCCACCCGGACTTCTTCCGGGTCGCGGGCGTTGACCACCAGCTTGGAGCCGTCACGCATGAGACTCGCCTCGATTCTGGGCTTCCTTACCGGCATCGCCCTCGGCAGCCTGCAGGACCCGAATCAGGTGTTCCACAGCCTGCGCGGCATCTTCCCCGGTGGCTGCCACTTCAATCGAAGTGCCTTCGCCAGCCCCCAAAGTCATGACCGCAAGGATGCTGCGTGCATCGGCCACGCGACCATCGCAACGCAATTCAATGCGCGCTTGGTACTCACAAGCGGTGGACACGATGGCATGGCTGGGCCTGGCATGGATGCCATGCGGATTCGCGACGACCGCCGTTCCTACGACGGTATCTTCCATCGAACGAGCCTAAGCCGGAGCGAGTTCGGTGAGCAGATCGAGAACCTGCTGCACATCTTTCGCCTGGCGCGCGAAGGACACGAAGTCCTGGTGCTGGGCGACACTCGCAATCCAACGCATCAGTTGCAGGTGCTCGTCGGTCTGGTCCGCAGGGCGAACAATCGCGACAAAGACATGCACTGGCTCGCCGTCTAGGGCGGCGAAATCAATGCCCTCTTGGTGGACACCGATAGCCACAGCAACGTCTTGGTTGCTTTCCAGCTTGACGTGCGGAATGCCGACGCCTTGACTGCCTGTGGAGCCTTCGGCCTCACGGGCGATTAAGGCTTGCACAATCTCGTCTTGGCGGGGTGCCAACTCAGGGTTGGCGGCGACCATAGCCTCGACCAAGCTGGCGAGGATGCTTTCCGAATCATCGGCTTGCAGGTCGAGGAGGACCGATTGTTCGGAGAACAGGGCGGCGTGAGGCATGATGGATTTCAATCCGCGGACCGGCGACGCCGGGCCTTTGCGGCGGGTTTTTCTTTGGACTTAAGGATCTGGCGGCCAAGCTTGGCCACCACATTGTCGACTGCAGAACGCAAATCTGCGTTGGAGTCGCTGGCCACAATCGCGTCGCCGCGGTGGCGACGCAAAATCCCTTCGCAGTGAAAATCAGAGCCCTCGGTGTTCAACATCATTTCGCCGCCTTCGAAGTCTTCTCCGAATCGCTGCAAGTCTTGAAGGTGTTGCGAGATGTACTCGCGGAGGGCGCTTGGGGTCTCGTTGAGACGCGAAGTGATTTCAATCTGCATGGGGTGGGATTAGCCTATCTGTAGGATACGCCTGCGGCGGCAGACGCGAAAGGGTTAGACGGGTAATGCACCCGCCACATGGTTAAACCGGCAGCTGGGGCAGTTTGCCCAGCTCGGCTGCGGTCGCCGGACTTCAGGACTGCCTGAATCCAGCGTGGGTCTCGCTTCTTTAAGCCAACTTCGACCAAACTACCGACCATATTGCGCACCTGGCGGTAGAGGAAGCCGTCGCCGCGGACGTGAATGGCAAGACAGCCGCGGCGCTCCTGGAGGTGCACCGAGCGTACGCGGCGGATGGTGGTCTTGGTCGACCGGCCAGCGGCGGCAAAGGCGGCAAAATCGTGGGTGCCGAGGAAATACTGGCTGGCTTCGCGCATGGCCGGGACATCGAGCTCACGCCGCAGCCACCACACCCGATCCCGCGCCAACACGGGGCGCGTGGGGCCAGCGGCAATTGCGTACATGTAGTGCTTAGCCTTGGCACTATGCCGCGCGTGAAAGTCCATCGGAACCTCGGCCACTTGGGTCACGGCAAGGTCTTCCGGTAGGTAAGCATTCATGGCGCGCATGGCGATGGCGGCAGGAGCTTGATGCATGGTGCTGAGGTGCACCACCTGCGCACGCGCATGCACCCCACTGTCGGTTCGCCCGGAGCCATGGATGACCGCTTTTTCGGAACTAAAGCCAGTCCATGCCAACTCAAGCTCCTCTTGCACCGTGCGAAATCCAGGTTGGCGCTGAAACCCGAAGAAGGCGGCACCGTCATAACTCACTTCGAAGGCGAGGCGGCGCGAGGACGGTTCAGTCATCGAGAGGACGACGCCCTTGGTAAGCGTCGGCGAGGACATCGCCATGAAGATACTCGAGGCGGATGCCACTGGGCACGCCGCGAGCCAATCGGGTAATCCGCACTTCCAGGTCCTGCAGACTTTCGAGCACGCGACGAGCGGCGCCCTCCCCTTCGCGATCGGGTGCCGTAGCCAACACCACTTCTTGCACTTCGCCTTTCTTCACGCGTTTGCGCAATGCGTCAAGGGAAGAGGCATCTGGCTCGGCGCCTTCGCGTGGCGCCAAGCCTTCGAGCAAGACGTGATACAGGCCTTGGTGCACGCCGGCGGATTCCAGTTTTTCGACTTCGCGCGGACCTTCCACCACACAAACCACGTCGCGTTTCCGCGATTCATCGGCGCAAATACCACAAGGGCTTTGCAACGTGATGTTGCCGCAGGTATCGCAGCGCAAGGTTTCGATGCGCGCGTCGCGCAAAGCCATGGCAAGTTCCGCAACCTCTTCACGGGGGGAACGCAACACATGCAGCGCCATGCGTTCGGCGCTACGCGGACCGACACCCGGGAAACGCTCCAGGGCTCGCATCAAACGTTCAAGAGGTTCCGGAAAGGCCACCTTACATCATGCCGGGCAGGCCGAGGCCTCCGGTCACACCTTGCATGGCCTCGGAAGAGGCAGATTCTGCTGCTGCGAGGGCTTGCTTCATGGCGCTACCGACCAGGTCTTCCAACATGTCGACCTCGGCGGGGTCAACCACTTCTGGGTTGATCTTAATCGAAACGAATTCGCGCGCACCATTGACGACGACCTTTACGGCGCCGCCGCCAGCTGAGCCTTCGAAGTGTTTCTTCGCCAACTCGCCTTGCATTTCCTGCACTTGACGTTGCATTTTTTGCGCCTGCTTGAGCAGTCCGCCGAGGTCACCGAGACTTCCAGCCATGGGATGTTGTTAAATCAGGAGTCAGGACACCAAAGGTGTCAGGGGAGTTCCTCTTGGCCATCAAAGCCTTCGAGGAGAAGTTCTACCACCGGGTCGGGCTTCGCCACCTCGGCCTCTTGGATCGCCAGCCGCCATGGGCCAGGGCTTCCTTCGAGACGTGCCAACGCGGCGATTTCAACGGGGTCTTCGAGCAAATCGCGATCGATCGCGTTTGGGGTACTCAAGTGCAACACCACTTCGTTCTCTAGAAGCTCACCACGCGTGAAATTGCGTTCGATGGTGGCGTGCAGGGTCGGGCGTTTGCGTTCGAGTTGTTGCAGCAACAGCGGCAAGGTCACGGCTTCCGGGGTTGGCGCGGGCGCGGGTGCGGGCGCGGGCGCGGGTGCAGGAGCTGCCTCATGCACGGGCTCAGGAATGGCCGCGGGAGCAGGTACCGGTTCAGGAGCGGGAACCGGTGCGGCCTGGGGCTTTGGGGCGGGTGGCGCAGCGGGCGCTGCTTGCACTCTGGCCGCAGGGGCCACATCGCCATTCATCACGCCGACTAAATCCAACATTTGGCCAAGACGCGCCGCGCGCAGCATGGTCCATTCCAATAGGGCGCGCGCGCCTAAGGGCGAGCGTTGCATGCGCGACTCCAACTGGAACATCATGCCGAGCAGGGCTTCCAGGCGGTCGCGGCCAAGTTCGCGGGCGAGTGCCATCATGCGATCGCGGCGCTCTGGGGCCGGTTCCACACCAAGGGCATCTTCCCCCAACAGAGCGACGTGTAAAAGGTCGCGCAGAGCGTCGACCGCTTGCTCGACAAAATCGCGCTCGGTGCCTCCGCGCTCCAAGAAGGCCGCAATCTCCCCCAACAGGGCTTGCGGCTGATCCGCAGCAACGGCCTCGAACAGGGAAAGCCAACGTTCCGGGCGGGCCAAGCCGGCCAGGCTCTCGAGATCATCGAGAGTGACGCGGTCTTCGGAGCCGGCCATGAGTTGATCGAGCATGGATTCGGCGTCGCGCATGCCACCGCGGCAACCGCGGGCAATCGCATGCAGCACTTCGGCTTCGACTTCGATGCCTTCCGCCTGGCACACCTTTTCCAGCTTGGCGCGAACATCGACTTCGCGCAGACGCCGAAACTCGAACATCTGGCAGCGCGAGACAATGGTGTCTGGAATCTTGTGCGGGTCGGTGGTCGCGAACAAGAACATCGCGTGCGACGGCGGCTCTTCCAGCGTCTTGAGCAGGGCATCGAAGGCCTGGCCAGACAAGCGCTGCACCTCGTCAATGATGTAGATCTTGCGGCGGTCGCGCATTGGGCGCGTGGCGACGGCATCGCGGATGGCGCGGACGTCATCGACACCATTGTTGGAGGCGCCGTCGATCTCAATCACATCGAGGTCATTGCCGCGCTCGATTTCCAAACACGGACCGCACTCCAGGCATGGCTCAGCGGTCGGCCCTTGCTCGCAGTTCAGCGACTTGGCAATGATGCGCGCAGTCGTGGTTTTACCGACGCCACGCGGGCCCACCAACAAATAGGCTTGGCCGACGCGCTCCTTCGCAATCGCACGCGACAAAGCGCGCACAATATGCTCTTGCCCGATGACTTCGTCGAAGCGTCGCGGGCGGTATTTCCGCGCGAACACCCGGTAGGACGGGGCAGGAGCTGTCACAGACCTATCGTAGCAGGGTCGACGGCATGGCCTCTTGCCGCCGGAGGGCATAAAAATACAGAGTAGGAACCGGAGGCCCGGACATCCACGGCACCCGAGCGCTGCTGCTTAGGGCTGCTCCGTTCCCGGCCTGACCCGATTCACGACAGTCTCGCTGCGCGGCGCCGGACCCCCGGTTCCTACTCTGCGATCAAGTGGCGGAGAGGGAGGGATTTGAACCCTCGGTACCTTGCGATACACACGCTTTCCAAGCGTGCTCATTCGGCCACTCTGACACCTCTCCAAAACTCGACAAAAAACGAGCCCCTCTTGCCTTCTCAGATGATTCTGATGGACGCAAGGAGCTGGCGGAGAGGGAGGGATTTGAACCCTCGGAAGCCGTTAGGCTTCACTGGTTTTCGAAACCAGCCCGTTCAGCCGCTCCGGCACCTCTCCAATGGGGCGGAAATGATACCCGCGCCTAAGGCAGTCGGGAAGGCCTACGGGGGCTCAATCCTCGGTTGGCGGCTCGGGATTGGCTTTGGCTTGTTTGGCGAGGGCCTGCTGGGCCCGTTTGCGGCGAAAGAACTCCTGCAGCATGCTTGCCGATTCTTCGGCCAATACCCCCCCTACGGCTTCCACGCGATGGTTGAGGCCTGGTAGGTCAAGCAGGCGTACCAGCGATTCGATGCCGCCAAACTTGGGATCGGCCGCGCCATAGACCACCCGCTTAATCCGGCCATGGAGCAGGGCGCCGGTGCATTGGATGCACGGCTCCAGGGTGCAGTAAAGCTCGGCCTGTGGCAGGCGCTTATCCCCGGTGGCTGCAAAGGCCTGGGTCAGGGCAATCATTTCCGCGTGGGCGGTGGCATCTTTCAGGGCTTCGACCCCGTTGGCGCCTCTGCCTAAGAGCTCATTGCCACGCACGACGACAGCACCGACGGGGACTTCATCGGCTTCCCAGGCCTTTTGCGCTTCACGCAGAGCCAGGGCCATGATGCGCTGATCGCGCTCTTCGGCAGAAGCCGGTGGCCGCAGGGGAAAAAGCTGCATGGCGGTGGGCCGGTCTCACCCCTTAGCTATGGCGAAAGGCCAATCGCGCGAGTGGGGTGGTGCGCCCGGGAGGATTCGAACCCCCAACCTCCTGATCCGTAGTCAGGTGCTCTATCCAGTTGAGCTACGGGCGCCGATGCGGGGGGAGATTTCACCTTCCCCCGCCGCTCGCGTCAAGCCAATTCCCGGAAAGCTTGAAGCTGTGGAGAACCTCTTCGGGAAGGCTGCTAGGCTGAACGCCCGTCGATGGAACCCTTCGTCCACCTACACGTTCACACCGAGTACAGCCTTCTAGACGGCGCCAACCCGATCAAGAAGCTGGTCCGCGCCGCCGTCGAGGACGGCCATGAGTCGCTTGCCATTACCGACCATGGCAACCTCTTTGGCGCCTTGGAATTCTATAGCGAATGCCGCAAACAAGGCGTGAAACCCATTTTGGGTTGCGAAGTCTATGTTGCCGAGAAATCGCGACTACAGCCGCACAACCGCAGCAATAACGGCTACACCCACCTGACCCTGCTCGCTCGCGATGCGGTTGGCTGGAAAAACCTCATGCAGTTGAGTTCGGCGGGCTACCTCGAAGGGCAGCATTTCCGCCCGCGCATCGACATGGAGCTACTGGCCGGAAAGGCGGACGGCATCACCTGTTTGTCGGGCTGCATGAGTGGACCGGTCAACAAACGCTTGCGCGTGGAAGATGAAGAGGGTGCCGTCGCCATGGCCGGGCAACTCAAAGAAATGTTCGGCCAAGAACACTTCTTCCTCGAGGTCATGCGCAACGGCATTGCGGTGCAGGACAAGCTGACCGAGGGCATGGCGCGCTTGAAAGATCGCATTGGCTCGCCGCTAATCGCGACCAATGACATTCACTATCTGCGCCACGAAGACTGCGCCGCGCAAGATGCCATGTTGTGCTTGCATACCAACAGCACGTTGGACGATCCCAACCGCTGGCGGATGGACACCGACACGCTGTACTTCCGTAAGCGCGAAGAGATGAACCGCATCTTTTCCGATCTGCCGGAAGCCCTGCGCAACACCATGGTGGTTTCCGACCAGATCAATGTCGAGTTGGAAATGGGCCGTTTACGTTTGCCCAACTTTCAGCCAGACGACGGCACCACTCCCGAAGAATGCTTCCGCAATCTGTGCGAACAGGGTTTCCGCCGCTACTACCCAGACGACGCCGGCGAAGCGCGAGAACGGATGGAGTTTGAATTCAAGGTCATCGCCGAGATGGGCTTCATTTCCTACTTTCTGATTGTTTGGGACCTGATTCGCTATGCCCGCGACCAAGACATTCCGGTTGGACCAGGCCGTGGTTCGGCCGCCGGTTCCTTGATTGCTTATGTGCTAGAGATCACGCGCATTGACCCGCTCGAATACGACTTGATTTTCGAGCGCTTCCTCAACCCTTCGCGTATTTCAATGCCGGATATCGATATCGATTTCTGCAAGGATCGCCGCGAAGAAATGATTCGCTACACACGTGAACGCTACGGCGATGAAAATGTGTGTCAGATCATTACCTTCGGCAAGCTCAAGGCCAAGAATGCTTTGCGCGACATGGGTCGGATTTTGGAAATCCCTCTGTCGGAAGTCGACAAGGCAGCTAAGAAGATTCCTGACGGCCCCAAGGTCACTCTCGAGAAGACGCTCGAAGAAGAGCCAGAGTTCGGCCCTATCTTTGAAGCCTCGCCACGGCATGAACGTTGGCTAGATTTGGCGACCAAAGTGCAAGGCCTATCGCGCAACGCGGGCATCCATGCCGCGGGCGTGATCATTGCCGATGAACCGCTGCAAGAGATCGTGCCCCTGGCCAAGGTGTCGGGCAACGTGACCACGCAGTGGGACATGCAGTACTCCGAGGCCTATGGCCTATTGAAGATGGACTTCTTGGGGCTGCGCACTCTGTCCATTCTCAAAGAGGCGGTGCGATTGGCCACACTCCAAGGCGCGGAAATCACCGAGCTCGACTTACTCCCGCTCGACGACGAAGCCACCTATGAGTTGCTGCAGCGCGCCGACACCGAAGGCGTGTTCCAGTTGGAATCGAGCGGCATGCGCAACCTGTTGGCGGCGATCAAACCTTCGACCTACGAAGACATCATCGCTGTATTGGCCCTGTTCCGACCGGGTCCGCTCAACTCCGGCCTGCATGACACTTACGCGCGGCGCAAGCACGGCCAAGAGCCGGTGAGCTTTCAGCATCCGATCCTGGAACCCATCCTCAAAGAAACTTATGGAGTACTGATTTACCAGGAGCAAATCATGCGCGTGGCGCAGCGCATGGGCGGCCTCTCCCTCGCCGACGCAGATTCCCTGCGCAAGGCCATGGGCAAGAAGAAGGCCAGCCTCATGGACCAGTTCGAAGATCAGTTCGTCGATGGTGCCGAGGCCAATGAAGTCCCGCGCAAAGTGGCGTTGGAAATCTGGAAAATGATGGTGCAGTTCGCAGAATACGGCTTCAACAAGTCGCACTCCGCGGGTTATGCCATGGTGACCTACCAAACGGCATGGATGAAGGCGCATTACCCTGCTGCTTTCTACGCCGCCTCCTTCACCTATGAAGCCGATGACTCCGACAAACTACGCACGCTGATTGAAGATGCGCGACGGCATGACATCCGCCTGCTTCCCCCATGCCTCAACCAATCTGAAGTGCGCTTCTCAGTC
>Ga0316208_1001619_pt1 | contig 20512 bp, 22 predicted proteins | sample 3monopyrite_MG_FD_204944 | JGI IMG/M metagenome (GOLD analysis project Ga0316208, IMG submission 204944) | Microbial mat bacterial communities from mineral coupon in-situ incubated in ocean water Damariscotta River, Maine, United States -... | ecosystem: Environmental > Aquatic > Marine >...
AGATACTTTTACCAAAACTTTTTTATTTATGCCTTTTGAAACATTGAAACCACAAGTAGAAACGATTGTTTTTAACACCAATAAAACTGCTAACGAACGTCTATTAAGTATTTGTAAATTACTTGAAACACATATTGAATACTACAATTGGGTTGGTTTTTATTTTAAAAATGGTGATAAAGAAGAATTGCTTTTAGGCCCGTATGTTGGCGAACCTACCGACCATACGGTAATTCCTTTTGGAAAAGGTATTTGCGGACAAGTGGCGGTAAGTAATGAGAACTTTGTAGTGCCAGATGTGTCTGCCCAAGATAATTATATTGCTTGTAGTATTACTGTAAAAGCTGAAATTGTAGTTCCACTTTTTGTTAATGGCGAAAATATTGGTCAGATTGATATTGACTCGAACATGCCTGACCCGTTCACTGAAGCTGATGAACGTTTTTTAGAGTTTGTTTGTGCTCAAATTTCTAAAATACTTTAGACTTTAGAGTAAAATAAAGACCTGTCAGGTTTTAAAAACCTGACAGGTCTAGAAACATCATTTTGTTAACAACTCACTACTTTAGTTAAAAAAACACATACTTTTTTGAGAATTCCGAAGCTTATTTTTTAAAGGAAATAACTATTTTTGCAATTATTTAAACGCCTAAGCAAAACCTATTTACATTTCTTTAAAGAGCACAACAAAATGAGCAACGAAAAAACCATTAAATCTGCATTAATCTCTGTATTTAGTAAAAACGGTTTAGAGCCTATTGTAAAAGAATTAAACAAACAAGGTGTCACTATTTATTCTACTGGTGGTACAGAAAAATTTATTAACGATTTAGGTATTAACGTTGTTCCTGTTGAAGATGTAACCTCTTATCCTTCAATTCTAGGTGGGCGTGTAAAAACATTACACCCAAAAGTTTTTGGTGGTATTTTAAACAGACAAAATCATGATGGCGATGTAGCTGAATTAGCTGAATATGGAATCCCACAGATTGATGTGGTTATTGTTGATTTATATCCGTTTGAGAAAACAGTAGCTTCTGGAGCTAGTAATCAAGATATTATTGAAAAAATTGATATTGGTGGTATTTCATTAATTCGCGCTGCCGCTAAAAATTATGCTGATGTAATTTGTGTGTCTTCAGTTGATGACTATGCTGAGTTTTTAGAATTAATTTCAGCAAACAGTGGCACCATTTCAGAAGAAGACAGAAAACGTTTTGCAGGCAAAGCATTTAATGTGTCTTCACATTATGACACTGCTATTTTTAACTATTTCAACAAAAATCATGATGAAGCCGTTTTAAAAATTAGCGAAACTAATGGCAAAGTTTTACGCTACGGCGAAAACCCACACCAAAAAGGATTCTTCTTTGGGGATTTTGATGAATTATTCACAAAACTTCACGGTAAAGAATTAAGCTACAATAACCTTTTAGATGTTGATGCTGCTGTAAACTTAATGCTAGAATTTAAAAATGACGCACCAACATTTGCTATATTAAAACACAATAACGCTTGTGGTTTAGCACAACGTGACACTTTGCATAAAGCCTATGTGGATGCTTTAGCTGGCGATCCTGTTTCGGCTTTTGGCGGTGTTTTAATTAGTAATGAAAAAATTGATTTAGCTACTGCTGAAGAGATTCATAAATTATTCTGTGAAGTAGTTATCGCCCCTTCTTTTTCCGCAGAAGCGTTAGAAATACTTAAAGGTAAAAAGAATAGAATTTTACTAGTTATTCATGAAGTTGACATGCCAAAAACAAGCGTAAGAAGTTGTTTAAACGGTGTTTTAGTTCAAGACAGAAATAATATTACAGATAAAGTAGAGGATTTAAAGCATGTGACAAACACAGTGCCTTCTCCATCTCAAATTGACGATTTAATTTTTGCTTCTAAAATTTGTAAGCACACAAAATCGAATACAATTGTACTAGCAAAAAACAAGCAATTATGTGCTAGCGGAACGGGACAAACCAGTCGTGTTGATGCTTTGGAACAAGCTATACATAAAGCAGGTTCTTTTAAATTTGATTTAAACGGCGCCGTTATGGCAAGTGATGCATTTTTTCCGTTTCCAGATTGTGTAGAAATTGCTAACAATGCAGGGATTAATGCGGTAATTCAACCTGGTGGCTCTATAAAAGATCAATTAAGTATTGATTATTGCAATGAAAATGGAGTTGCTATGGTCATGACTGGTACACGCCATTTTAAACATTAAACTAGGGACTGATTGTGTTTGACCTAACAAAACTTTGGTTCTGTTGAATTTTAACCGATACGCTTTAGGGATTTCTATGATTTAAACAAGTAAATAATCCTGCTTTTTTATACATCTATTATCATATAGCAATTATCACTTAAACTAACTGGTATTACTCAACTACAAATCTTATTCTTCTCTCTTGTTCTTTCTGATTAATACTTAAATTTATTAAAAGTAAACTTAAGTTTTTTAACGTCCGATATAGAACATAAAACGATTTCATATCCGTGAGGCACGTTAGGTGTAATTTCCCAAAAACCTCTAAAAATCCATTAAAATTTTGAAAATTAGAAAATATTTGTATCTTTGTATTATACAACTTGTATAATACATCTTGTTATTAATTATATTAGTATAAATAAATCTAATAATATGAAAGCAGAAATTAAAACAAGATTACCTTTTTGGTGGTTATTTCTTTTAACGCCTTTAGGTTTTGGAATAACAACACTATTTTTCATATTGACTGACGGAAATTCATATGAAATTCAAGAATTTTTAGGAATAAGCCAGTCAAGAATTTTTTCACTTCTAATTTACACAATATCAACTGGGATAGCGGTTTTAATTTATTGGTTTCTTTTAAAAGGAAAAAAACTATCTCTAAAAAAAGCAGGCTACAGGAATAAATTAACTAAATCTGGTATTTATGGTGCTTTAATAGCCTTATTAATAACGTCCTTTATTTTATATCCTTTGATATCTGCTGTTCTAAATGCGTTTGAAATCCCAATGTTTTGGAAATCAATTGGAGAAACGCCAATCCAACAAAATTCTGGACAAGATTTAATATTAGGAATATTAACAGCAGTAATATTAGCACCATTAGTAGAAGATACTATTTATAGAGGCTATGTATTTCAAATGTTTTCAGAACGAACAAATAAGTGGGTTGCAATGTTTATTTCTGCTCTACTATTCGCTTTATTGCACATAAAAGTTTTTGGTCCTGGCCTAACAATTTGGGTTTTCTTTTTCGGAATAGTATCAGCATATTTATATAATAAATTCAATAGTATATATCCAAGTTTGTTGTTTCACGCATTAAACAACTTATGGGCATATATATTGGTGCCAATAGTATTTTAGATGTGAAAACACTTATGCCAAGATTTTGAATAAGTGACATTCAATAAAAGCAAAAGTGTGAAGAACACAATATAAAACTTATCAATTATGACAAAAAATTTATTGCCAGATTTACTTTCTTCTTGGGAGGAAACATACAAAAAAGGACAACTTACTTTATGGATATTCCTTGCACTAAAGGACGGACAAAAATATGTTGACGAAATCAAGGAATTTATTGAAAGTAAATCTAAAAACACAATCAGCTGTGAAGAACAAAGTCTGTATCGGAATTTGCGGAAATATGAACATATTGACGTTGTGTCATTTGAAAATAAAAAAGGAAATAAAGGGCCTGATAGAAAATATTACTTTTTGACTGAAATGGGAACTGAATTGCTTGAGAAGTTTATAGAAAGGAATATAAAATTATTCTTCTCTAACGAAATTAATAACCTTTTAAAAAAGTAAATAGAAATGAAAACACTAATAACAACAAACTTGTTAAAATTCACATTAGTAACAATAATTCTCACAATAATCTTTAGAATGGGTTTAAGCACGTCCATAACAAATAAAATGACTATTGCGGTTATTATTTGTGCCATCGTATATGCAGTCTTAATGTGGATAAATGGAAATTACTTTGGTAGAAAAGAATATGAATATCTACCAATTTATGATATCGGATTTAGATTTCACCTTTCGACATTTTTAGCTCATAATACGGTTTCAATATTATGGTTCGTTTTTGCGTTTGAATCAAAATATGAAAACATAAAAGTAATTTATGTTACGGCTTTAATTTGGTCTGTCTTTTTGATTATACATTTTATTTATTATCTTTCCGTGAGGAAAACAACTATTAAGAATTTGGATAAAGAAGACTTGTTCGAATGACAAACTTAAGACGTGTATAATCAATTGCTCGTTCTGTGTGTACTAGAAAAATTCTAGCGGATTTTCCAACTGGTTCGTTATCTTTTGCTAACTTATTTCTTGCCAACGCATCTGAACCATACACGAACACTTTAAACGAACCTCCCCAAAAACAAAAGAACTTTCAATTTAAAAAATTAAGATAGCAAATAAATGCGTTAGGGATTGCAGTGGAAAGCCCACAGCGATCCCGATGGCTATCGGGACAAGATCGCGAGGACTTGCAACGTAAAGCCCGACCTCCCGTCCCGATAGCTATCGGGAGTTATCGGGAGTGGAACGCCAAAAAAATTATCGTTAAAATGCATTTAAATTACGGAGTTTTAGTCTTTGGGAATTTTGGCACTTATATAACTTAAATATTTAGTAACTTTTATTACATTTACGGGATTCATTTTAAACCACTTAAAAATTTTAATAACACATGGGATTTTTTGATTTCTTAACAGAAGAAATTGCAATAGATTTAGGTACTGCAAATACGCTTATTATTCACAACGATAAAGTTGTTGTTGATGCACCTTCTATAGTAGCTCGCGACAGGATTTCTGGTAAAATTATTGCCGTTGGTCAAGAGGCTAGTTTAATGCAAGGAAAAACCCATGAGAATATTAAAACCATTCGTCCTCTCAAAGATGGTGTTATTGCAGATTTTGATGCCTCAGAGCAAATGATAAGTATGTTTATTAAAAATATACCCGCTTTAAAAAAGAAATTCTTTACACCTGCGTTACGTATGGTTATTTGTATTCCTTCAGGGATTACAGAAGTTGAAATGCGAGCTGTAAAAGAAAGTGCAGAACGTGTAAATGGTAAAGAGGTGTATTTAATACATGAACCTATGGCTGCGGCTATTGGTATTGGTGTTGATATTATGCAACCAAAAGGAAACATGGTAGTAGATATTGGTGGAGGTACTACCGAAATTGCTGTGATTGCTTTAGGCGGCATTGTTTGCGACAAATCGGTTAAAATTGCAGGTGATGTTTTTACTAACGATATTGTGTATTACATGCGTACGCAACACAATCTTTATGTTGGAGAACGTACTGCTGAAAAAATAAAAATACAAATTGGTGCTGCTACTGAAGATTTAGAATTACCTCCTGAAGACATGAGTGTTCAAGGGCGTGATTTACTCACAGGAAAACCTAAACAGGTTCAAATTTCATACAGAGAAATTGCAAAAGCGTTAGATAAGTCCATCCTTCGTATTGAAGATGCCGTTATGGAAACCTTATCTCAAACACCTCCAGAATTAGCAGCTGATATATACAACACAGGTATTTATTTAGCAGGTGGTGGTTCTATGTTACGTGGTTTAGACAAACGTTTATCTCAAAAAACAGATTTACCCGTTTATATTGCCGAAGACCCATTACGAGCGGTAGTGAGAGGCACAGGTATTACACTTAAAAATTTACCTAAATACAAAAGTGTATTGATAAAATAGAGAGAATACCAATTAAACATCAAAATAATGCATATAAATTGTTTCTTTTTTGCTTATTCTTCGTTTAAAAATGTAACCGTAGCAAATACTATGCTTAAATTTTCAGGCTTGACTAATCAAAAAATAATTCAATTTATTTATACATCATTTTAAAATTTAATTGGTATAACCCATGCAACAGATTATTAATTTTATAATAAGAAACAAAAACTTTTTGTTGTTCTTGTTGCTGTTTGGTTTTTCTCTTTTATTCACCATCCAATCGCACTCTTACCATAAAAGTAAGTTTATTAATTCGGCTAATTTTTTAACTGGTGGCGTTTACAATTCTATAAATAACGTTAGTAGTTATTTCAATTTAAAGTCTCAAAACCAGCTGCTTTCAGAAGAAAATAAACAATTACGATCACTTTTACTCAATAATGGAATTAATGCAGATTCTATTTTTGTTGACAGTCTCATGTTTGGAAAATCATATCGCTTTTATACTTCAAACATTATAAAAAACAGCTACTCATTAAGCAATAATGTTTTAACGCTTAATAAAGGTAAAACCGACAGCATAAAACAAGATTTTGGTGTTATTTCATCAAAGGGTATTATTGGCATTATTGATAAAACAAGTAATAATTATTCCACAGTCATATCCATTTTAAATACCACAAGTAGTATAAGTGCACTATTAAAAAATACAAATCATCTAGGATCATTAATTTGGGATGGAGATTCTTCTGAATTCACACAACTTACAGACATCCCTAAAATTGCTCCTGTTAAAATTGGAGACACTATTATTACATCAGGGCAATCTTCTATTTTTCCAAAAGGCATACCAATTGGTGTTGTTACAGAATTTAAACTCGACCAAGCTGAGAATTATTATGAAATTAATTTAAAGCTGTTTAATGACATGACAAGTGTTGAACATGTTTACATTATTGAAAATGTAAATAAAGAAGAAATTAAAAATTTACTAAGCAATAATTAAATGAATAGTATCTTTTCAATACATACCATCCGATTTATTGCTTTAGTATTCGTACAGGTACTAATATTGAACCATATTAACTTTTTAGGCTATATAAATCCTTACATATACATTCTTTTTATTGCCTTATTTCCTGTAAAAAACAATCGTGTTGTGCTTATCATGCTAAGTTTTCTTTTGGGCATAACCATAGACATGTTTTCAGACACTGGAGGCATTCATGCGGGAGCTTCTGTATTTATAGCCTACATAAGACCTGTAATTTTAAAATCTTCTTTTGGAATGATATATGAGCATCAATCTATAAAATTCAATACTGTAGATTTTGGCTCAAAACTCACTTATTTTACACTACTTACAGTATTACATCACTTTGTTTTATTTTCTTTAGAAATATTTAGCATTTCTAAAATAATTTTCATCTTCCAAAAAACGTTATTCTCAAGTATATTCACTATTATAATAAGTATTGCAGTAACTATAATTTTTACTAGAAAATCCAAATGAGACAATTTTTACTTTTCATTTCTATAATTGCAGTAGGCATTTTGTTTCTTTCAAGACTCTTCTACTTGCAGATATACGATGCGAATAATTATAGTTTGTTTGAAGATAATGCTATTAGAAAAGTTTACGACTATCCCAAACGTGGTTTTGTTTACGACAGAAATGGTAATTTACTTGTAGCTAATCAACCATCTTATGATGTGATGGTTATTCCACGTGAAGTTGAACCTCTAGATACCTTAGAGTTTTGTTCTTTATTAAAAATTGACAAAGAACAATTCATAAAAAAATACAACAAAGCAAAACGCTATTCTCCAAGATTACCCTCGGTATTTGTATCGCATCTATCCAAAGAAGATTATGCCGTTTTGCAAGAGAAAATGCGAAAATTTGATGGGTTTTATATTCAAAAACGTTCTTTGAGAGATTACGAAACCACTATTGGCGCTAATGTATTAGGAGATATTGGCGAGGTTAATAATGACGACATAAAAAGAGACCCCTACTATAAAATGGGAGATTTAAAAGGCAAACAAGGCGTTGAGGTTTCTTACGAACACACACTCCGAGGCATTAAAGGCATTAAGTTTATTCAAAAAGACAGATTTAATAGAAATATTGGCCCATATAAGGATGGAAAATTTGATACTATTCCTGAACAAGGAAAAGATATTACCATAACTATTGATGCAGAACTTCAAGCTTATGGTGAATTACTCATGCAGAACAAACGCGGGGGAATTATTGCTATTGAGCCTAGTTCTGGCGAAATTCTAGCTATGGTATCTGCGCCATCTTATAACCCAAATTTATTAGTAGGAAGAGAACGCTCTAAAAATTTCACAAAACTTTATTATGACACCATTGCAAAGCCCTTATTTGACAGAAGTTTAAAAGCTCAATATCCCCCTGGCTCACCTTTTAAAGTATTAAATGCCCTAATTGGATTACAAGAAAATGTTGTAACAACCGATGAAAAGTTTGGGTGCAGAATGGGGTATTATTTAGGTAGCAGAAAGCTTACAGGTTGTCATCACCATAGGACACCCCTAAGTATGACAGATGGTATTGCACAATCATGTAATGCTTATTTTGCTAATGTTTACAGACGTATAATTGAAAAATATGAGAATGCCCATGACGGAATGGATGTTTGGAGCAATCATGTAAAAAGTTTTGGTTTAGGTAATTATTTAGGTTACGATTTAAAAATTGGCAACAAAGGTCGTATTCCAGATGGTGATTTTTACGACAAATGGTATGGCAAAAATAGATGGGCTTCAACCTATAACATCTCCAACGCTATTGGGCAGGGTGAAGTGGAAGCCACGCCCATTCAATTAGCAAATATGGTGGCAGCCATAGGGAATAGAGGCTATTTTTACACACCTCACATTATAAAAGCTATTGAGGGTAAAACCATTGACGAAAATTATACAACCCCCAAACATACAACTATTGATAAACAGCATTTTGAACCTATAGTACAGGGTATGTTTGATGTTTTCAACAAAGGTACTGCGGCATCATTACGGGTAAAAGATATTGAGATATGCGGTAAAACAGGAACTGCGGAAAATTTCATAAAGATTGATGGTGAAAAAACCCAATTGACTGACCATTCCATTTTTGTAGCATTCGCCCCAAAAGACAATCCTAAAATAGCTATAGCTGTTTTTGTTGAAAACGGATATTGGGGAAGTCGTTTTGCAGGTAAAGTGGCCAGTTTAATGATTGAAAAGTATATTAAAGGCTCTATCACACGAACAGATTTAGAAGAATGGCTTTTAAAACATAGTTTAGAAGAAGAATATGCTAAACCCTATTCTGGTGAACCTTTTAAAATAAATGGCCAGACGTCGTTACAAATAGTTGAAGAAAAGGAATACCATAGACTTAAAAAACTCTTAAACACAATTAATAAACCTAATAAATGATGGTTAGGAATACTAACAGACATTTTAAATTCGATTGGATTACTATTATTCTTTTCTTTCTATTAGTTGGGTTTGGCTGGTTAAATATATTATCGGCATCACATGCAGGAGCCACCATAAATTATTTTGATCTCTCGCAACCTTTTGGTAAACAACTTACATTTATTTTTTTAACGTTCATTTTAATTATCCTCTTACTAAGCATAGATGCTAAATTTTACGAAAGGTTTTCAGGTGTTATTTACATAGTTTCCATGTTGTCATTGGTTGGCCTTTTCCTTTTCGGGAAAACCGTAAACGGTGCTACTTCATGGTATGATATTGGAGGGATGACTTTACAACCCAGTGAATTTGCCAAAATAGCTACAGCACTAGCAGTTGCTAAATATATTAGTGATTTAAACACAAACATCAATTCGTTTAAAGACCAAATACGAACCTTCGCTATCATCATCATTCCAGCCATTTTGGTTTTGCTTCAAAATGATACGGGCAGCACTATTGTTTACGGTGCTTTCTTCTTCGTTTTGTATCGTGAAGGATTACCAAAATATTATTTAACGATTGGTGTTTCTTTTATTATATTATCTGTACTCTCATTAAAATTTGGAGCCACCAAAACGTCTATTCTTGCTTTATTGTTTCTAATTGGTTTTCATTTTTTAAGCAAAAAAAAACTAAAAATATTTCAATCCTTCTTTTTTCTTCTAATAGCTATTGCGCTTTCGTTTGGAGTAAAATTCTTTTATCAAAGTATATTAAAACCGCATCAGCGAGATAGAATTAGCCTTTGGTTGCGTTTAGAAAAAGACCCACAAAAACTTGAGCAAATGAAACGCACTTTTGCTTATAACTTAAATGAATCTGAAAAAGCCATTAGCTCTGGCGGTTTTACGGGTAAAGGTTTTATGGAAGGCACCAGAACAACAGGGAAATTTGTCCCAGAACAACACACTGATTATATTTTTAGTACCGTTGGCGAAGAATGGGGGTTTTTAGGCAGTGCCTTTGTTGTGATTATTTTCGTGTTGCTATTAATACGTATCCTGCATTTAGCTGAACTACAAAAATCACAATTTAGTAGAGTTTATGGTTATGGCGTTGCCTCTATTATTTTCATTCATTTTTTCATTAATATAGGTATGGTTATGGGATTAATTCCAACTATTGGTATTCCGCTACCTTTGTTTAGTTATGGTGGCTCTGGCCTTTGGGCATTTACTATTCTAATTTTTATTTTTATTAAATTAGATTCCAACCGAATAAACGAATGGTAGCCGATAATCGGCTTTTAATTATTTCACTCTGATGAAAAATCACGTCTTCTTTATTTTTATTCTGAGCTTAATTGTTGGGTGTTCTAGCACTAAAAATGTTATAAAAAAATCTTTTTCTGCGGAAGAAGTAACATTAATTATGAATGCTGATAGTTTAAAACCTATGCGGGTCTATAAAATTAATAACAAAAAAGATTCTTTACTGTTAAGAGCAAAAAGCAGCTACATAAAACCAAACCCAAAAGATCCCATTTTACAAAATTTTATAAAACGCCTTTATGCTACAGTAAGAGATAGTATGTCTATGGGTGTTGGTATTGCGGCACCTCAAGTTGGTGTTTTAAAAAATATTATTTGGGTGCAACGCTTTGATAAAGAAAACTTTCCTTTTGAAGTGTACTTAAACCCGAAAATTGTGTCTTATTCTGAAAAAAAACAAACAATGAAAGAAGGCTGTTTGTCTATTCCAGATAGAACAGAAACACTTAGTAGTCGATCTTTTGCTATCACCATTGAATATGACACTATGAATGCTGAACATAAATCTGAAATTGTAAATAGTTTTACATCCGTTGTTTTTCAACACGAAATAGACCACCTAAATGGTATTTTATATCTGGATCATTTGAAGAAAGATATGCGAGATATTAAACCATAATGCTAACGGGCAACCCTCCCTAGTTATTCAATGTATTTATTGATATACACCTTTTAGTTATCGTCAATTTGAAAAAATTAAATTAATAGAAATGGATATAATAGACAATCACATCAATTACGTTGAATTCAAAGCTAAAAATCTTGAAAAAATAAAAAAATTTTACACCACATCTTTTGATTGGGTTTTTACTGATTATGGGGCAACATATATCGCTTTTTCAGAAAGTGGACTTCAAGGCGGATTTGAAAAAACGGAAAATGAAATTGTAAACGGTGCATTAGTTGTTTTGTATCATAAAAATCTTGACTTGATAAAAAATAAAATCAACGAATCAGGCGGTAAAATTTCAAAAGATATTTTTTCTTTTCCGGGAGGCCGGAGATTTCATTTCATTGACCCAGCAGGAAACGAACTTGCTGTTTGGTCTGACAACTAGATGATTTGCGATTCAGAAAAAAATATAACAAACAAAGCAATTAATATTAAACAAATAAGTCAGGTAACATTATTTAAACATGTGCTACGATATTAAAGCAAGTTATGAAGCTCAACTTAAGAGAGCCAAAAGAAGAGGCGACTTAGCTGCAGTTGAGGAGATTTTGGAAAAACTTATTCCTTTTACAGATTTGCCAATACATCATGCTTCTGGATTTAGTCATCCTGAATTACTCATATACACTGGTGAATCACCTGAATTCCCTTATGTAGCAACTTGGGGGCTTGTGCCTCCTTGGGTAAAAGACGAAGAACAACAGAAAAAGTTTTGGAATAGTACGCTTAATGCGCGAGGAGAAACAATTTTTGAAAAACCTTCTTTTAGACAAGCTGCCAAAACTCACAGATGTATAATCTATATCGATGGATTTTATGAGCATCATCATTTCAATAAAAAAATATATCCATTTTTCATTCAGCGCAAAGATGAAAACCCTATCGCTTTAGCTGGATTGTGGAGCGAGTGGATTAACCCAGAGACGAATGGCAGAATGAATACTTTTACAATTGTCACAGTAGAAGCGAATTCTATGATGACCAAAATCCATAATAACCCAAAAATTAAAGACCCAAGAATGCCATTAATTTTACCAGAAGAACTAGAAGATCAATGGCTGATGTCTATAGATGATGATTTAGACAAACAGCAAATCCAAGATTTGATACAAAGTTATCCAGAAGACAAATTGAAAGCACATACAGTGAGCAAATTACGCGGAAAAGAATACGCAGGAAATGTAAAAACAATTTCAGATTTAGTTGTTTATGAAGACCTTGAATTTTAAGGTTTCCTAATAACGCTTAAAAAGTTCTGCTTGCCCAATGATTCCCTTGAAAATACTAAAGATTATCCTCTGGTTGGTTTTCTTTTACTAATTTAGTTCCTAGCCAAAGTAACTAACCTTAAGTGAACACGTTGTGCTTATAATAAACCAACAAGCAATGATAAGATTCTTTAGAATAATACAACGTAATCTTAAGCTAGAAGGTAAGACAGGAGAGTATTTGAAATATGCAATTAACTAAAAAGAAAATCAAATTTTTAATACATTAGACAATCTAACTCAAATTCTAAATAAAAATGAAAAGAATAACGTTAACACTCGCTCTTGTTATAACAACTCTAACATTTTGTAACGCACAAAAAATTGACATTGAAAAAGTATTTGGAGGTTACAAATACACCCAAAATGATGCCCTTATGTCTATTGGTGATTTAGCATCTGTTATAGAATCTAATACTAAGGCTTTCGAGTTAATTAAAAAAGGAAGAGCAAACCGTAGTTTTGGAGCTATTTTAGGTTTTGCTGGCGGAGGTTTAATTGGATGGCCAATAGGCACTTCAATAGGTGGCGGTGACGCCAATTGGACTTTAGCAGGTATTGGTGCTGGACTATTAATTATTGGAATTCCAATTTCATCACGTGCTAATAAAAAGATTAACCAAGCTGTAGAACTTTATAATGCGTCTTTAAATTCAACTGCAAACCAAAAATTAAAACCTGAATTTATGATTATTGCAAATGCAAACGGTGTTGGATTATCAATGAATTTTTAATACCCATTTAAGAGATTCATGCATTACTTTTTCAACTCAAGTTTCTCAGCAAAATAATCACAAAAATCTTTCATTGTAGCACTCATTTTATCGTCTTGAGTAGCTCTATAAAAGGTATCACTCATAGCTACTAAGGTTTGATGGAAAAACACTTTCATTTCATCCACTGGCATATCTTTTGTCCATAAGTCTATACGCAATGTTTCTTGTGTTTTAGCATCCCAAACGGCAAGCATCATCGCCTTGGCTTCTTCATTAGTTATACCACCATCCTGAGCTGTCCAATGTATTTTTTCTGGCACTCGGTTGTCATCCAATTCTATATTAAGCTCTATTTTAGAAGTAATCGTATCTGCTGCCATTATTTACGTGGTTTAAACTTTGAATTATTGAAAATATCTTCAGTGTTTTTTATTAGCATGTCTTTTAAAGATGCGTCATTCTGCTCCATATAAGCTCGTACTATTTGCCAACCTATATATTGCCCTAATCGCCCAGGAGAATCTGCATCAACACCTTCTAAATAAAACTTAGAAAAAGGAGCAGGGTTTATAAATCTGCGTGGTAATTTTGAATCTGTACTAAACAACAATTCGCGGCTTACTAAAAAACGCCATATATAGCTTTCGTTGGTAATGGCCCAATTTAGTTCGGCTTCAGTATAACCTATGCGTTCTGCTTCCGTTTTAAAAGGCACCATAACATCCTTAAAATATAATAGCTTCCCAAAATAAATCATTTCATCTAGCAAGGTTTTACGCTCTGGATGATAGGTGTATTTTTTTGCGTATTCGTTGGCGAGGTCCACTACAATTTGTGCTTTGTTTAAGTTCGCTTTTAAAAAGTTTGCAATACCTCCGTAAAATTCGTGTGTGCTCCCTAAATAAGAATCTAAAGCTATTACTGTAATAGTATCTGTAACGATTATTCTATTTCTATGATCTACATCATTTGTGGTGGTAATTATTCTTGGCGGACTAAACTCTGGGAAATAATATTTTATATGGTTGAATAACGATTCTATTTCAATTTCAGTGTCTTCAATATTTGCAAACACTTTATCAACTTCATTAAATAATTGAATTTGTAAGGTGTCTTTTGTCTTCGCTAACCAAAATGAATCTGGATATTTTTCAGAAAACATAAATGGATACGCCCTTTTTATATCAGGCAGTTTGTTTGCGGTAACTTGAGCAAATAACCTGTCAAAACGTTCTATTTGCACATCGCTTTTAAGCTTAGCTATTTCATGTTCTAAAGCCTTATCTTTTTTACAAGATACAGCAATCATCACAACTAATAAAAACAATAATATGGGTTTCATAGAAAACTTAAACGACATAAATTTTTATAAATTGAACGTAAGGTTTATTTTTGTTTGCAAAGGTACTATTCTTATACTATTTGTTCTTTAAAATTATTGTAAAAGAACAAATAGTATTAAATATAAATTCATTTAAAATGAAAACAGAAAAAGTTGTAAATCATATCGTAAATTGGCTTAAAGATTATGCTACAAATGCTGGTGTAAATGGTTTTGTAGTTGGGGTTTCTGGAGGAATTGACTCTGCAGTAACTTCTACATTATGTGCCAAAACTGGCCTTAGCGTTTTATGTGTAGAAATGCCTATCCATCAAGCCGAAAGCCATGTTACCAGAGCTCAAGAGCATATTGCACAACTTAAAGACCGTTTTGATAATGTTGATGATACTCGTACCGACTTAACACCCGTTTTTGAGGAGTTTAAAACCGAAATTTTTATGGATGGTGACCAAGCTACAGTAGATATGGCTTTAGCCAACACTCGTGCCAGATTAAGAATGACTACCCTTTACTACTATGCTGGCCTTTATGGATTATTAGTTGCAGGAACAGGAAATAAAGTTGAGGATTTTGGTGTTGGTTTTTATACAAAATATGGTGATGGCGGTGTTGATTTAAGCCCGATTGCAGACTTGTTAAAATCGGATGTTTATAAAATAGGTGAATTTTTAAAAGTGCCTAAATCTATAATGAAAGCAGCACCAAGTGATGGTTTATTTGGAGATACAAGAAGTGATGAAGACCAAATTGGGGCTTCATACCCAGAGCTTGAATGGGCCATGAAAATGGATGACGAAGGAAAAACTGCAGATGCCTTTTCAGGAAGAGAACAAGAGGTGTTTAAAATATACAAACGCTATAACAATTCTAACAAGCATAAGATGATTCCCATTCCAATTTGCGAAATCCCCACTAATTTAGTATAACTATTGCAGATTATTTAAAAAAGTCTTACATTTACGTCAAGCTTACCTCTCACCTTAACTATCTCTCAATTAGTTATTTAAAAAAAAGCTTTTTATTATGATAAAATTATTAATAGCAGACAACCACCCAATTACGAGAAAAGGACTTGAAGTTCTTTTTTCAGCATCGTCCAACATAAAAGTTGTTGGAAGTGTAGATGATGGCGAAGCCATCTTGGATTTTGTAAAGAAAAATCCTGTAGACATTATTTTAACTGAAGCCGATTTCCCAAAATTAAATGGGTTAACTGTTTTACGTTATTTGAAAAATGATTTTCCAGACATTAAAACCATTATTTTAAGCGCACAACCTGAAGAAGTTTATGCCATTAACGCCATTAAAGCTGGCGCTGCTGGTTACATAAACAAATCTGTTAATGTGATTACTATTAATGAAGCCATTTTAAAAGTACATGATGGTGGTATTCATTTAAGCAATGACTTAACTCAGCAACTTGCCTTTGGCACTAGAGTAAATAAAGGCGGTACTTTTTACAAGAAACTTTCTACTAGAGAAGCCGAAGTATTAAAGCTTCTTACTATTGGTAGGAAAAACAAAGAAATTTCTAAGGAATTAGATATTAATGAAAAAACAGTTAGTACTTATAAAGCTAGACTCATGCGAAAGCTTAAGGTTACTAATTTAGTTGATTTAGTTAATCAAGCTAAACTAAGCCAACAAGTATAGTAATTACAATACTCTGTTTAGTTTTCTAGTTAACAACATTTTTAGACCCGAATAGTCTTTTACTTCTTCAAGTATATTTCTATTCGGGTCTATTTTATTTTGTAGCGTTTCTTGCTGAAATTCTTTTACCTTTTGGTCTATTAAAAAGCAACATAAACTTAAAATGGTTTCGCTTACAAGTTGATCTATAGTCTTTGCTTTTTTTTAGGAAAAATATTTATTAGTTACCCAAGAACTAACAATAGTTATAAAACTCTATCCAATTTTCTGGCTAAAAGAGTTTTTAAATTTAAATATTCTTTAACTTCAATAAGCACCTCTTTATTTTGTTTACTCTTATCCGACTGTGTTTCATGCATAAAAACATTAACTTTCTGATCAATTAAAAAACAGCGCAGGCTTAAAATTGTTTGTGACACCAATTGAGTTAACCCTTCTAACTTACCTTTTGTAAAAATATTTTTCCTTTCCCAGTCATCTAAATTATGCTGCTCATCGTTCATTAAGAAAGAAGTCATGCTAGAAGCCAATTCAACATCAACCGTATTAACCAGACTTTTAAGTTTAAAGTTAGGGTTTTGATTTAATTTATCTATAATCGTATAATACAATACTTTAAATCGCTCATTAGAAAACTCCATTTCATCATCCTGCAAATCTAAGAATACTTTTTCAAACACCTTAGCTTGCTGAATTACGGGTTCCAAAGCTAGTTCTCCTTTATCATTCTCTTTTAAAACTAAATCTTCAAAATCCTCTTCTATATTACCATAAAGTAAAAGTATCTCAATGATTTGACGCTCTAAAACATCCTGTCTATCAACTTTTTCAACAGGTTGTTGATGCTTAATAACTTCAAAAGCCTTTTGTTTTTTTTGATATTGTTTGTTTTCTTCTTGAGATTCTTTTTTAATTATTTGAGCCAAAGTACTAAATAGTACTTCCTCACTTATATCCATGATTCTGGCACATTCTTGAATATAAATTTCTTTTTTAATACGGTCAGGAATTTTTGAAATACTGTTAACAATATCTCTAACTGTTTCGGCTTTCTTTATCGGGTCATTTTTAGAGTCTTCAAACAATATAGAAGCCTTAAACTGAATAAAGTCTTTGGCATTGTCGTTTAAATATATAGCTAACTCCTCTAAAGTATTTTGTTTGGCAAAACTATCAGGATCTTCACCTTCTGGAAAAGTGCAGACTTTAACATTCATGCCTTGTTCCAAAATTAAATCTATACCACGAAGCGATGCGCGCATACCAGCAGCATCTCCATCAAAAAGTACGGTGATGTTTTTTGTAAGTCGGTTTATAAGTCTTATCTGTTCAGAAGTTAAAGCCGTTCCTGAAGAAGACACGACATTATGTATTCCTGTTTGATGAAACTGAATGACATCCGTATAACCTTCAACCAAATAACAATTATCTTCTTTAGCTATACTTTGTTTTGCATTATAAATGCCATACAATACTTTACTTTTATGGTAAATATTACTCTCTGGTGAGTTTACATATTTAGCAGCTTTTTTATCGGCTATAAGAATACGTCCGCCATAACCCAAAACGCGCCCACTCATACTTTTTATAGGGAACATAACGCGCCCCTTAAACCTGTCAAAGCGTTTATCTTCCTTTACAATGGTAAGCCCGGTTTTTTGCAAAAAATCAATATTATAGCCTTGTTTTAAAGCCTCATCTGTAAACGCTTGCCATTGGTTTAAGGAATATCCTAAATCGAACTTTTTAATAGTTTCTTCAGTAAAACCACGTTCTTTAAAATAGCTTAATCCTATTGATTTTCCTTGGTCGGTTTTATGCAATACCTTTTGAAAATAAGTGCTAGCAAATTCGCTAACCAAATATAAACTCTCACGTTCGTTTGCTTTTTCCTTTTGTTCAGAAGATTGTTCGGTTTCCTCTATTTCAATATTGTACTTTTTAGCCAGATATCTTATAGCTTCAGGATACGTAAAATGTTCATGCTCCATTAAAAAAGACACCGCAGTGCCACCTTTCCCTGTAGAGAAATCTTTCCAGATTTGTTTTACTGGCGATACCATAAAACTTGGTGAGCGCTCATCACTAAACGGGCTTAAGCCTTTAAAGTTACTACCTGCTTTTTTAAGCTGAACAAAATCACCAATAACCTCCTCTACTCGGGCGGTTTCAAATACTTGATCGATGGATGATGGTGATATCAAAACAGAATGATTTTGTGGAATGTAAAAGTAAGATAAAATAATACATTCTTCAATATATAAAACTCTTGTAGTTTATTAAATGAAATCTTTTGATTATCTAATCTCAATTGTAGTATATTACATTAATAAATTATTATTATGAAATTAAATTTATTGTCTTGTGATGCTCAGAGGCCAGATAGAAGAGCAATCGCCAATTGTATTGCAGAGATTTCATCTAACATTGATGCATCATTGTCTAATGAACTTACAGATATGCTCTTAGAAGGAGACGCTGTAGATATTGAAGTGGAAGATAAAAACTCTGGTTCTGCTTTAAGAGTATTACGAAAACTAAATATTGACTACGAAATTATAGAATGAACCAATTTACTAAGAACAATAAATTTCAGTATGGAGTTTTTCCGAATTATAAAGACAATAAATCTATATGAAGAAATTCTTAAAATTTGTATTACTTATCATAGTATTATATTTTTTACTTCTAATTCCAATGCCTCAAAGTCAGAAAAAAGTACAAATGGCTTCACGAGATCCTTTTATTTGGGGGCAAGATAAGCTTTGGAATCAATTAGAGATTTCCTTTAAAAATGCAAAAGAAATTCCGTCGGAAGCATTGGATTCTATAGTAAACGAGATGACTATTGAGACCGATAGTATATTTAATAAAAATGAATATAAACTTCTAAAACTCGAAGATCCCTTTTATACATCCATTGAAAAAAGGTTTTTTAATATTGCTCCATTAATTGCTGCACAAACGGTTAAATCTGATTGGTATATCCGGTTCTATAACCAAGTAAGAAAAAAGATGAAATCTGATTCTCGTTCTTGGGATATGGACAATGAGTTAGCACGAAATCTAACTTATCGCATACTTTATGGTATGAGAGCTACAGTTGAAGAGATCTTATTGCAATCTAGTGATGATCAATTTATTTCAACAACATTTGTTTCGAACGAACCATCAGTAACTCCATCAGTAAATGTTTTAGGAATTGAAGTGCATAGCGGAGACTTGCTTATAAGTCGAGGTGGAGCAGAAGTTTCAGCCTTTATATCAAGAGGTAATGATTATCCTGGGAATTTTTCACATGTTGCCATGATCCATATTGATAAAGAAACTAACGAACCTTATTTTGTTGAAGCACATATAGAAAAAGGTGTTGCCTTAGCTTCGCTTGATGCGTACTTAAATGATAAAAAACTAAGGTTTATGGTCATGAGACCTAGAGCCGATTTACCTCAAATGATAAAAAATCCTATGATTCCTTATGAAGCGTCTTTGTATATTTATAATGAATCTCAGACCAGACATATTCCATATGACTTTAAAATGGACTATTACGATTCTTCGACTATGTTTTGTTCAGAAGTTGGATCGTATGCATATAAGCATTTTGGAATAGCGCTATGGGAGTTTGAGTCTACCATCTCTTCCACTGGTATTATAAATTGGTTGAACGCTTTTGGTGTGGAAAATTTCGTCACACAAATGCCATCAGATCTGGAATACGACCCTGCGTTAAGTGTTGTGGCCGAATGGAGAAATAAGGACATTCTTTTTCAAGACCACTTAGACAATGCGGTTATGGATGCCTTGATAAGTCGCGCTAATGAAGGCGAAAATTTAGATTATAATATTTGGTTGCTCCCGATTGCTCGAACTATTAAAGCCTATTCGTTTTTTCTTAATATAATTGGGAAAGATGGTATTATACCTGAAGGAATGGATGCCCAAACCGCATTGAAGAACAATGATTTTGTAGACCGCTTTACTGCATGTAAAACCTTAACAGTATCTAAAATAAAAGCTTTTAAAGACGAAAACAAATACTTGCCGCCATACTGGCAAATAGTAAGAATGGCAGAGGAGAGTTTACCAAAATAATGGTTGAAACTGAATTAGAAGTAAACAAATCTGAATAGAATAGACCATATACAAAAGCACTGAGTACATGATAAAAATTGATAATATATCGGATGTCAATCTGAGCGCAGTCGAAGACATTGGAAATATCGTATTCAAAAGCATTTCGACTGCGCTCAATGTGACACTTTTATATTTTTGTCATGTACTAAAACAAAAGTATTAAAAAAAATTAAAACATTAGTAACTATTCAGGCTATCAAAAAAACCTGATGGTTATTAACAATTTGAGTTTTAACTTTTGTAAAA